>Ga0209834_10002155_pt1 | contig 10562 bp, 13 predicted proteins | sample Mar14236cmmetaG_FD_184134 | JGI IMG/M metagenome (GOLD analysis project Ga0209834, IMG submission 184134) | Marine hydrothermal vent microbial communities from Guaymas Basin, Gulf of California to study Microbial Dark Matter (Phase II) - Marker... ...
GCGTATCGTCGAGATAACAGAGGAACCTACACTCGCCGACGGCCTCGCTGGAGGGATCCCGCTTGACAATCGCTACACGTTCGACCTCTGTCAGCGCTACGTCGATGATGCGATCCTCGTATCCGAGGAGGAGATCGCCGCTGCGATGAGGTTCGGGCTTGAAGAGCACCACCTCGTCGTCGAGGGCGCGGGGGCGGTGGTGATCGCTGCCCTGCTTGGCGACAAGATCGCGGGGCTCACCGGGCCAGTCGTCGCTGTCCTGAGCGGGGGAAACGTGGACCTGCAGGTGCTCTTAGGTGTTATCAAGTCCTAGAAAGGAGGTTCGGGATGGAAATGCGCGTGCTGAGGGAGGCTGAGATCAGGCAGTGCGTTGCGCTCGATGGTCGAGCGATCGAGGCTGTCGGAAACGGCTTTGCCAAGCTGGGCACGGGGGAGGCGGTCGTTCCGCCGGTCCTCGCCCTACCAGTCGAAGAGAATAACGGCGAGATCGATGTGAAGAGCGCCTACATCAGAGGGTTGGAGAGCATCGCGGTGAAGATCGCCTCCGGATTCTACGACAATTTCCGCTTGAGCCTTCCAACGGGGAGCGGGATGATGGTGATGCTGAGTTCTAAGACCGGCTTTCCTCAGGCTCTCTTGCTCGATAACGGCTACCTGACTGATGTGCGCACCGCAGCGGCAGGAGCGCTGGCCGCGCGGTATCTTGTCAGAGAGGAGATCGATACTGTGGGGGTGATCGGCTCCGGGGCGCAGGCGCGCTATCAGGTGCGGGCACTGGCGCTGGTGCGAAGGTTCACGCGGCTCTTGGTCTACGGGATCACCGAGGAGCACGTCTCCAGGTACGCAAGCGAGATGCGCTCCGAGCTGGGGATCGATGTTGTCGCGAAAGAGAGCGCGGAGCAGGTGGTGAGGGATAGCGACATCGTCGTCACCACCACCCCATCGCATGAGCCCTACCTCAGGGCCGAGTGGATGCACCCCGGGCTACACATAACAGCAATGGGATCAGATGCCCCGGGAAAGCAGGAGCTGTACCCGGATGTATTCTCTTCTGCGGATGTGGTCGCTTGCGATCGAAAGTCGCAGTGCTTTAAGATCGGCGAGTTGCAGCACGCCCTTGCCGCGGGGATCGTGAATGAGAGGACTCCGATCATCGAGCTGGGAGAGCTGGTCCTCGGTCGCCATCCCGGAAGACAGAGAGATGAACAGATTAGCGTATGCGATCTGACCGGCGTCGGTGTCCAGGATACGGCAATCGCTCATCTCGCTCTCGAAGAGGCGCGTGGCAGAGGATTGGGCACGATCTTCAACTCATAGGCCAGCCGGGCAGTTGGATAGGCGGCGGTAGTCCTGGCATTTGCCACAGTATGGGCGAAAGGACTATAATGCTTGTATGGTGAAGCAAGATGACTAGGGCTCCAGACATCCTTACCGCATCGCGGGGAGCGATCGCTGTGATCATAGTGGCGCTTGGTTTCCTTGGCCCGAGCGCCCTCGGGTGGGTGATCTTTCTCACGATGATCGGGTGGACAACTGACATCCTCGACGGTCGCCTGGCCCGTCGCCAGAACAAGGGGCCGACCTGGATCGGGGAGCACGAGTTCGCCTTCGATATGCTGATGGTCTTCGCCGCTCTCTGTTACCTGGTGATGACCGGGTTCATCCCCGTCCTCCCAGCAGCGATCTACGTAGCTGTTGCTTCGTTGTTCATCATCGTCTTCCAGTCGAAGTCGGTCACCATGTCCTTTGCCTTTCCCCTCGTCGCCCTTCCGCTCATCGTGGCGTATTTCCGCGCCCCGCACGCCGCCTACATCTACATCGCATGGATCGTGCTGGCTCTCCTCTACGATTGGCGCAGATTTTTGGGGGTAGTGCACGAGTTTCTCGTAAACATCAAGGAGCTGTACAAGCGCCTGAGCACGGACTAGAAGAGTCGGTCCACCTGTTCCTTCCCCAGGTGCTTGTAGGCGCGCTCGGTAGCGATGCGTCCCTGCGGCGTGCGCTGAATGAACCCCTCCTGCAGCAGGTACGGCTCCACCATGTCGGTGAGCGTGTCCCTCTCTTCTGACAGGGAGGCCGCCAGGGTGTCGAGGCCCACGGGCCCGCCGCCGAACTTGACCACAATGGCCTGGAGTAGGGCGCGATCGAGGCTGTCGAGGCCGACCTCATCAATTCTCAGCAGTTCCAGTGATCTCTTCGCTATACCCTGATCGATCCTCTTCGCCCCTCTTACCTGGGCGACGTCGCGGGTGCGGCGAAGGAGGCGTACAGCGATGCGCGGCGTACCGCGTGAACGGCTGGCCAGTTCGCGCGCGCCATCCTCTGTAACCTCTATTCCGAGGAGCCCCCCCGCGCGGATGATGATCTTCTGCAGCTCCTCTATCTTGTAGAACTCGAGGCGGAATGCGACCTCGAAGCGATCGCGCATCGGCGCGGATATCAGACCGGCGCGGGTAGTGGCGCCGATGAGGGTGAACGGTGGGAGGTCGATGCGCAGCGATTGCGCGTTCGGCCCCTCGCCAAGGATGATGTCGATCTTGTAGTCCTCCATCGCCGGGTAGAGGATCTCCTCCACGTTCCTGCGCAGGCGGTGGATCTCGTCGATAAAGAAGACATCGTGCGGTTTCAGGTTAGTGAGGATCGAGGCGAGGTCTCCCGCCTTCTCGATCGCCGGGCCGGAGCTGGTTCGGATATTGACCCCCATCTCGGATGCGATGATCTGGGCCAGGGTCGTCTTTCCAAGGCCAGGAGGTCCGTGCAGCAGGACGTGGTCGAGCGGCTCCTCCCGCCCCTGCGCGGCAGTGATGTAGATGTGCAGCTTTTCCTTGATCTCCTCCTGGCCGATGAAGTCGTCCAGTCTTCCAGGGCGAAGGTTCACGAAAGAAGGCTCATCCGTTGCTTGTACTCCAATGATTCGCTCGGTCGGCATTATGAGTACATCTTACAGGAGGGCCATCCCAATGGTCAACCGCACCCGCCCGCTGATAGATGGTCCCTATTCTGTTACCATCTTCATATCATGGCCAAGACAATCGAGCAGAGAGCCGCCGTCACGATCGGGACGTTCGACGGTGTACACCGGGGGCATCAAGCCATCCTGGCAAGACTCGGAGAGATAGCCCGCACAGAAGGGCTCAAGCGGGTAGCATACGCCTTCGTCTTCCCACCGCGTCTCGCGGTCAAGGGTGAAACACGCGGCCTCCTCCTTCCAGAGGAGACAAAGGTGGGCCTGCTTGAGCGCTACGTCGAGCGGGTGGAGAGGGCCAGGTTCAAGGAAGTGGCGGATGTCTCTGCACAGGAGTTCGTGACACGGATTCTCCTCCAGCAGCTGCAGGCAAGAGCGATTATCGTTGGCGAGGGTTTCCGCTTCGCGCGCGACCGCAGCGGAGATGTCGCACTGCTGCGGGAGATCTGCAGCAGTGGCTCGGTCGAGGTCATCGCCGTCCCCCCCGTCATCGTCGGGGGCAGACCTGTCAGCAGTACGCGCATCCGGGGCTTGATTCGCGCGGGGAACGTGTCTGAGGCATCCACCCTCCTTGGAAGGCCGCCGCTCCTCGTTGGTAAGGTGATAACTGGAGATCGCCTGGGAAGCGAGCTTGGCTACCCCACCGCCAATCTATCCGTTGACCAGCGGGTTCTCCTCCCAAAGGACGGCATTTACCTTGTGCACGCGTCTTGGGAGACGGGTAGATCACCGGGCCTGCTGTACGTGGGCAGTCGCCCAACCCTGCGCGAAAGCGAGCATCGCTGCGAGGTGCACCTGTTCGCTCGATCTGACACGGGTGAGGAAGGGCGTCTTGCTGTGGGGGAGCTGTACGGAAGGACCATGCAGCTGGACCTGCAGCGAAAGCTGCGTGAGGATATGCGCTTCGCGAACCTCTCTCAGCTTCAGGATCAGATAGGCCGCGACATCGAACGGGCTCGCTCCATGCTCGCACAGGAGAACTGACCGCAAGGGCTGATCGCTACTTGAAAAGAGGCTCGTGCGGAATTACCATTGGTATCAAATGATAACCCTGGGCATAGATACGTCCGCTTCCGGTGGCGGAGTAGCCGTCTGCAGGGACGACGAAACGCTGATGGAAGCGATGATTACATCTCCTCTGCAGCATGCAGAGGAGCTTCTGCCGTTGATCGAGGGCGCGCTTGGGGAGTGCAAACTGGGAATACAAACGATCGATCTAGTTGGCGTTAACACTGGCCCCGGGTCATTCACCGGTCTAAGGATCGGCCTGGCGACAGCGAAGGGAATCTGCCAAGCGGCAGGGATCCCGCTCGCTGGCGTCGATAGCTGGACTCTGTATCGAGAACAGGCAGCAACGGATGGGCGGGTGTGCGTGGCGATAGAGAATCGGCGCGACCTGTATTACGCTAAGTGGTTCATCGGGGATCGCCCGCTGCAATCAGCGGATGTCATGTCCGGCGATGAGATCGTGGAGAGGGTCCGCGCTGAGGGTAAGCGCGTACTGGTGATCGGAAGCGGTGCGAGGAAGCTTCGTGATCGCATGAAGGGGAGTCCCTTCGCTCAGTTCGTGGACGATGGCAGCGATCGCCTTGCTGTGGCTGCGGTGGCGAAGCTGGCAATGAGGAGCTTCTCCCACGATCAGCTGTACGATCTCGAGCCAGCGTACGTTGAGCCAGTACTGGCGAGGATGAATGAGTAATCTTAGGAGAGGTGAGTTCGATGTCTCAAGTATGTGATATTTGTGGAAAGAGGCCCTCGGCGGGGAACCAGGTGAGCCACTCGATGCGCCACACCCGGCGCGTGCGGATGCCGAACATTCAGCGGGTGCACGCCTACGTGGACGGGAAGAAGGTATGGATCAACGCCTGCACCCGCTGCATCAAGTCGGGCAAGGTTAAGAAGGTCGTCTGACGCACCAGCAGTGATCCCGTCGGTCGACCGCACACGGATTCCGGGTGGGTGGTTCAATGCCGTTTGAGATAGGAAAGGCGGTCATCGGGAAGATCGTCGAGGTAACGGAGAGGGGACTTATTGTTTCCTTGTCCGATCAGGACAGGGGGCTCGTGCCCGTTTCCGCTTCATTATCGCTCGAAGTGATGATGGAGCGGTTTTCTTCTGGTGCTGAGGTGCGGGTCCTCATCGGCGCAAGGGGGGACGACGGCAGATACTCCCTGTCCATCGAAGAGAAACAGATGGGGAAGGCTCCGAGTAAGTTTGACCAGGAGTTCGCCCGACTGAACGAAGTATTGACCAATCACACTCCGAGCAGCGCAGCCAGGAACGGTGCGACAGGCGGCAGCGCAGCTAACGCCTTGTCCAAAGAGGAAGCCTCGATCGAGGAGAGGATGAAGGAGTGGATCGCCAAGGCTGAACAGGGGCTGGCGCGCCTGCGCAAGAACCGAGGCAAGCGCTTAAGCGAAGAATTCTATAACAAGCACTAGTACGGAGGTCACCATGCCAAGAGGGATGGTTGTGATCGACAAGGAGCGCTGTAAGGGATGTGGATTGTGTATCGCAGCTTGTCCAAAACAGGTGCTCGCTTTTTCCACTGAGATCAATCGCAGTGGCTACACCGTAGTCGGTGTGGCGCGGCCGGAGGACTGTATTGGATGCGCCTCCTGCGCTCTCACGTGTCCCGATATCGCTATCGAGGTGTACAGAGAGAAGGTCGCTGCCTAGGGCCTGTTTGGAATGCTTCTTAGGAGGGGATGATGGGAGAGAAGGTTCTGATGAGGGGGAACGAGGTGATTGCGGAGGCAGCGATACGCGCTGGGTGCCAGTGCTACTTCGCCTACCCAATCACCCCGCAAGCCGAGCTTCTTGAACACATGGCGGAGAACATGCCCAAGCTTGGGCGCACGTTTGTACAGGCGGAGAGCGAGCTGGCAGCGATCAGCATGGTCTACGGAGCCGCTTCGGTCGGAGTAAGGACGATGACCTCCTCCTCCTCTCCAGGCATCAGCCTGAAGCAGGAGGGGATCTCCTACCTCGCTGGTTCGAACCTTCCCGCGGTGATCGTCAATGTCGTGCGCGGGGGACCGGGGCTGGGAGACATCGCCCCCTCGCAGTGTGACTACTTCCAGGCGACAAAGGGAGGCGGCCACGGGGATTACCACATGATCGTGCTCGGGCCATCCACGGTCCCGGAAGCGGGGACGTTGACGATGCTCGCCTTCGATCTGGCAGATAAGTACCGCACGCCGGTGATGATCCTCGCCGACGGGATGCTCGGGCAGATGATGGAGCCGGTCGAGCTCCCTGAGCCGATCGACATCGCCTCGCTTCCGAAGAAGGAGTGGGCGACGACCGGGGCAAAGGGGCGGGACCCGAACATCATTCTGAGCTTTGACCTCGATCCAGAAGTCCTGAAACAGATGAACCTCGAGCTGCAGCGCCGCTACCGCGAGATAGGGAAGAATGAGGTGCGCTACGAGCAGGTGGATACAGGGGATGCGGATATCGTTATTGCCGCCTACGGTACCACAGCGCGCATTGCAAAGACGGTGATACGCATGGCCAGGGAAGAAGGGATAAAGCTGGGTCTGTTCCGCCCGATCACCCTGTGGCCCTTCCCCTATGAGCCGCTCAAGGAACTGTCCAAGAGGGTGGAGACGATACTGACGGTGGAGATGAGCGCTGGCCAGATGTGGGAGGACGTGCGTTTGGCAGTAGCCGAGCGCGCCGCGACCCCGTTCTATGGAGAGATGGGCGGGGTAGTCCCCACGCCACGTGGCATCCTAAGCGAGGTGAAGAAATATGCCCACTGATTTGGATAACATGGTCAAGGTATTCTCGCGTCCGAAGAGCCTCACCGATGTTCGTTCGACGTACTGCCCGGGTTGCCAGCACGGTATTCTGACGAGGATCATCGGACAGACGATCGACGAGCTGAACATCGCCGAGAGGACGGTGATCATCGCTCCGGTCGGCTGCTCCGTCTTCGCCTACCTCTGGTACCGCTGCGATGCCGTTCAGGTGGCGCACGGGAGGGCGAGCGCGGTGGCCACCGGGATCAAGCGGGCGGATCCGAACCTGGTCGTCCTCTCATATCAGGGGGACGGTGATTTCGCCAGCATTGGAACGGCCGAGTCGATCCACGCCGCGAACCGCGGGGAGAACATCACCGTGATATTCGTGAATAACCAGGTGTACGGGATGACCGGGGGGGAGATGGCCCCGACGTCCCTTGTTGGGCAGAAGACGACCACCACCCCGGACGGGCGCAGCTCAGCCCTATTCGGTTATCCGATACGGTTCTCCGAGATGATCGCGCAGCTCGACGCACCGGTCTACGTCACGCGGCAGGCGCTGTACGACACAAAGAGGATTATGGACGCCACCAAGGCGATCAAGAAGGCTTTCACTAATCAGGTTGAGGGGAAGGGATACTCGCTCGTTGAGGTACTTTCCACGTGTCCGACGAACTGGCACATGAACCCGGTCGACGCGAGCAGGCACATCGCAGATGTAGTCACCAAGGTCTATCCCCTTGGTGATCTGGTGGATAGGGGGTAGCTATGCAACAGTCAGTGATCATTGCCGGGTTCGGTGGACAAGGGGTCATCCTGGCGGGGAAGATCCTCGCACAGGCAGCGATGAATCACGGCCTCGAGGTGACGTGGCTCCCCTCGTACGGCCCGGAGATGCGCGGCGGGACGGCCAACTGTACGGTCGTCATGGCAGATGAGACAGTCGGCTCACCGATCGTTGACGATCCATCGGCGGTCATCGCGATGAACCTGCCGTCGCTCGACAAGTTCGAGAGGATAGTGGTGCAGGGGGGGAAGATCATCCTCAACGCCTCACTGATCGATCGCGACGTCGAGCGGAGCGATCTCAAGGTAACCAAGCTCTCGCTCAATGACCTCAGTGCGAAGGCGGGAAGCAGCAAGGCGACCAATATGGTGGCCCTCGGAGCCTACGTCAAGGCAACGGGCATTGTCCCCATCGATGTGGTGAAGGAGACGATGCGCGAGATGCTGGCGAAGGGGGGGAAGGGGAGGTTTGTCGAAGCGAACGCAAAGGCCCTCGACCTCGGGTACGACGCCGCCTGACATACAGATCCTAGCTAGGACAGAGAGGTTCAGCGGAAGGCTGATCCGCCTCGTCGTTGATCGCCTCCTCCTCGCAAGCGGGGAGGAGGTGAGCCGTGAGGTGGTGCTGCACCCGCCGGCGGTGGCAATCCTTCCAGTCCTACCCGACGGTCGCATCCTCCTCGTCAGGCAGTATCGCCATCCAGTGCGCGCCACCCTATGGGAGATCCCCGCTGGCTTGGTGGAGCGGGGCGAATCCCCGCCGGAATCGGCGAGGCGGGAACTGTGCGAGGAGACGGGCTATGAGGCCCGCGATCTAGTGGAGCGCTTCAGCACCTTCACCTCCCCCGGGTTCACGGATGAGAGGATCACCCTGTACGAGGCGCGTTCTCTCAAGCGCGTGTCGGAGCCGGATCCACATGAGATAGATGCCATCAGAGCCTTCTCCCGCCCTGATCTCACAGAGATGATCGATGCCGGTGAGATGACCGACGCGAAGACGATCCTCGCCATCCTCTCAACCTGGCAGCAGGACCGATGACCGGCTATGCTAGTCATATGAAAGAAAGGACTCACAAGAGGGCGACCTCACGCCCGTGGAAGAGGTCGCGCTTCTACCTTTTCGGAAGGGACGAAAGCGGCGGGTACCGCTTCTCCCCCTCTTCCATGCCGGAGAATGTCCGCCTCCTCGGAGGGGGGGAGATCGGAGGGAAGGCGCGAGGGCTGCTGTTCGTCATCGATCACCTGAAGCGAGGGGGACAGCTCACATCCTACGATCACCTGCTGCGTTTCCCTGACTCTCTCATCATCCGCACCGATGTCTTCGATGCGTTCATGTCACAGAACAGGCTGAACGAGGCTGTCCTCGCCAGATGCGATAAGGAGATCTCCCACGAAGAGCTGGAGGGGAAGATCATCTCCGCTCGCTTCCCTGATGACGTCCGCGAGCAGCTCAGAGGGTTCCTCGCCGGTGAGCGCCGCCCGCTCGTCGTGCGGTCATCCTCCCTCATGGAGGACAATGCCGAGCACTCCTTCGCCGGGATCTACCTCTCCGAGTTTCTTGCCAACACGGGAGAAGATGAGGAGCGATTGGAAGCACTGATTTCATCGATCAGAAGGGTGTATGCTTCCACCTTTGGGCAGAACGCACGCGCGTACCGAAAGCGGCACAACCTCGATTGGCGGAAAGAGAAGATGGCTATCCTGATTCAGAACATGATCGGCCGCCACTACGCGCTCGATCTGTTCTACCCATTGATCGGAGGGGTCGGATTCTCCCTCAACTTCTACCCGTGGAGCGACCGCCTGAGCTCGGAGGACGGCGTGGTCCGACTTGTCGTCGGCGTTGGCACGCGCGCCGTCGGCCGCGAGTACGCTCGCGTCTTCTCCCCTAGGCTCCCCGGACTGAGGCCGGAAGGGTCGGACCAGAGGGCGGTGATCAAGTACTCACAGGAGACAGTTGACGTGCTCGACATGAAGAAGAGGGCCCTCAGCCAGACGAAGCTTCCGCTGCTGAACAACCCCCTACTGAGCGCGGTATGCTCGGTCGTGGATGCGGACGGCATCCTGAGCGAGCCGATCTCAGATCTCCCCCTGGGGGATAGATACATCGCCACCTTCGAGCGACTGGTGAGCAACAACAGCTTAATGCCGTTCACCCCGATGCTGCGAGAGCTCCTCCCGGCGCTGCAGGACCTGTTCGAGCGGCCGATAGACATCGAGTTTGCCGTGAACTTCCCAGCGAACAGGGATGATGGCCCCCCGCTGTTCTATCTGCTGCAGGCGCGCCCCCTCGGCGGGCGCTCTCAACATCGGATCATCCGCATTCCGCACGTGACGCGGGAGAGAACGCTCCTCATGAGCGGGCATGCGCTGGGAAACGGATCGAGGAAGCGGATCCACGACCTGATCTTCGTCGATCCAGCCACCTATCGCTGGGAACAGGCGCACTCAATCGCCCGCCAAGTGGGGAGGATCGACGAGGAGCTGAACGGAAGGGAATACATCCTCATCGGTCCCGGCCGCTGGGGAACATCGAACCCTCAGCTTGGTGTGCCAGTGCGATACGGGGAGATCGCCGGGGCCAAGGTGATCGTGGAGATGGCGACGGAGGAATTCTCCCCTGAGCTATCCTACGGAACGCACTTCTACGCCGACATGGTGGCAAGTCGGGTCCTCTACCTCCCGTTCAATGAGGGGGAAGGGGACTACTTCAACCGCGAGCTGCTCGATCGGCAGGAAGTGACGCCCGCTGGGCAGTTCGTGAAGCACGTCCACTTCCCCGATGGCCTGGACGTTTACGTGGATGGAAAGGGCAAGGAGAGCCTGATCTGCCTGTCCAATGGCAGGCGCTGATCGCGGCCTGCACGCCCCACCGACCACTGGTTTCACCTTCGGGCCTTTTTGTGGTAGTATTGGGCGGAGGTCTTTATCCAGGAATGTTCTCATGAGAAAAAAAGCTTTACAGGAGGGTCGATGGCAGAGGTAGTGCTAGAGAAGGTATTGAAGAAGTTCGGTGACTTTGTCGCGGTGAAGGGGATCGATCTGAAGGTGGATGACGGTGC
>Ga0209834_10002156_pt1 | contig 10557 bp, 5 predicted proteins | sample Mar14236cmmetaG_FD_184134 | JGI IMG/M metagenome (GOLD analysis project Ga0209834, IMG submission 184134) | Marine hydrothermal vent microbial communities from Guaymas Basin, Gulf of California to study Microbial Dark Matter (Phase II) - Marker... ...
TTATTTGCTTTACAGAAGATATGGAAGTGGAAGAATGGAATTCTGAGTGCAAACACCTTTTAAGGCGGTAGAGAAATAGCACAGATTAATATCTGAAATTTTTAAAAATTTTGAATATCTTTTGCAATTTAAAAATTAATTCCTATATTTCTTTCATCAAACTAAAACGAAACAATGTTGTTTTATCCAACAATCTTGTGAAACTTGACAATAAAGAAATTAGGGAATTGGTATAATGTGAAGTTTTAATTACAGGAGAAAAAGCTGCAACCTTATCGTTATCATCCAACTTATTAATATGAATCGTTGGATAATGTACTGAAACTGATCCGTCTGACTTCACCGGTTGATTACAAGATTATTAAAGGGAAATAACTACCGGATGAAACATTCACAAAAAACAAATTATCCTTTTTTAAATATAATAAAATGGCAATACAATTTTATTTTTATTACCCTTTTGTCTAACCTAAAAGCCAATGCCTATGAAACATAACCTGTGAAAAAAAGGGAAAGCAATGGCACTGCTTTCCTGTCTGTTTATCAGATTAAAGTTTTTTAACTCAATCAAGAATCACTAAACTTTGAAAAGTTATGAAAAAAAAATCGAAAACATTATGGGCATTATATAAGCCCATACCTTCTTTAAAAATTTTTATGATCATGAGAATAATGGTATTCCTTCTTATTCTTGGTGTCATCCATGTGATGGGTAAAGATTCCTATTCCCAGAATACCAAAGTGTCTCTGAACATGAATGATGTGACAGTCGGGCAGGTACTCAATACCATTGAGAGCCAGAGTGAGTTCTATTTTATTTATAATCCAAAGCTTGTAGATGTCAACCGGAAAGTAAACATCCATGCCAGAAATGAAAAAATTGAAAAGGTACTGGATCAGTTATTTAACGGGACCAACATCGAACACATGGTACTGGACCGGCAGGTTGTTTTGTCCCCAAAGGTCTTGCTTGCCTCATCACGAAAAGCTGAAAAACGTTTGCAACAGCAACAAATTACAGTCACCGGAACCGTGACCGACGAGAAAGGTGATCCGCTGCCGGGAGTGAATATTATTGTTAAAGGGACGGTACAGGGAACCATTACGGATGCGGATGGGAAATACACCCTCAGCGTAGCCCCCGGTGCAACGTTGGTGTTTTCTTATGTTGGTTATAAAACTCAGGAAATTCCTGTTGACAATCAAACAACAGTAAATGTGACAATGGCAGAATCAACTGTTGGAATTAATGAGGTAGTAGTAACTGCACTAGGCATTACAAGAGAGAGAAAAGCTCTTGGATATGCTGTTCAGGATATTTCTGGGGATGATATTGAAAAAACCGCAGAAACAAACGTTATAAATGCTCTGGCAGGTAAATCAGCCGGTGTCTTTGTTAACAGTTCCAATGGTAATGTTGGAGCATCCTCCAGGATTATTATCCGGGGTAATAATTCACTTAGGGGAGGGAACCAACCCTTATTTGTCGTTGACGGTGTACCAATTGATAATTCACTTGTTAGCAGTTCCCGTGGTGGATATGATTATACGGATATGGGTAACAGGGCTGCAGATATAAACCCTGCCGATATTGCTGAGATGACAATTCTTAAAGGTGCTAACGCAGCTGCTCTTTACGGAGCAAGAGGTGCGAACGGTGTAGTCCTTATTACTACCAAGACAGGTAGCAGAAGCGGCTTTTCAGTAGAGCTGGGGAATTCCACAACTTTTAGTAATCCTCTAAGGCTTCCTGATTTCCAAAATCAGTATGGTCAGGGCGGTGGAGGACAGTACTGGTATTATGATGGTCTGAATGGTGGTAAATATGACGGTGTGGACGAGAGTTTTGGGCCCGAGCTTGACTATGTTGTTAAGGCTGAAGATATACAACCGGGAGGGAAATTATATTGGGCTGTCGAAGCAGGATTTCCTCAGACAGTTGGTGAAATACTCAAACTTCCCCAGTTTAACAGCCCGATAGATCCTGTTACCGGTGAAAGAATACCTACTCCCTGGATATCTCATCCTGATAATGTTAAGAATTTCTATGAAACAGGTATTAAAAGAATAACCAGCGCATCACTGAGCAATGGTGGTGACTGGGGAGCTGTAAGATTATCATTGACTAATTCTGACGAGAAGGGTATGCTTCCAAATACCAATCTGATTAAAAATACAGTTAGTTTTTCAGGTCAGACGAACCTTACTGAAAAACTTTCTTTTGATATCAGGGGCTCTTATATAAATTTGCATGGGAACATGAGCGGTTCAGGATATACATTCAATAACGTTAATATGCAGACAATATGGGGCGCGAGACAGGTCGACTGGGCATGGTTGAAGGATCATATTGAAACTGAGGACGGAAGGCCAATAAGCTGGATAAACAGGTGGCATAATAATCCATACTGGATACAGTATAAAAACCTCAACCCTATGAAGGAAAACAGGGTAATTGGGAAGGCTTCAGTTAATTACCAATTTACAGACTGGCTCAGCCTGATGGGGAGAATAGGTACTGATGCTTCAAATCAGCAAGTGGAACTGAAAAGGGCATATTATGGTATTAATGATAAGGAAGGCAGGTATCAGGTAACTAATTACACAAGGCAAGAGATAAATGCTGATTTTCTGTTGTCCGCTAATAAGAAAATAAATTCCGATCTTACATTAAGAGGAAATTTTGGTGGAAACATTATGAATAAGCAATACCGAGAACAGGGATCTTATGTTAGTAAACTTGTTGTTCCTAATAATTATTCATTGGCCAATGCAAAGGAGACCCCAACTACAAAATATTATAAGAGTGAAAAGGAAATTCAGAGTCTTTATGGTGATTTATCGGTAGGGTTCAAGGATCAGTTATTCCTTGATTTAACAGGTAGAAATGACTGGTCTTCCACACTTCCTGTAGATGCAAATTCCTATTTCTATCCTTCAGCCACTTTTAGCTGGATATTTACTGAAACATTTGGACTGGACCCAAGTATCTTCAGCTTTGGTAAAATACGTTATGGATGGGCACAGGTTGGTAATGATACTGATCCTTACAGGCTTGATTTAATTTATAGTGCCGGTAATCCTTATGGTACTAACCCTCGCTATAGCATCGGTAATACCATGCCTCCACTAAAATTGAAAAATGAATTGATTACTTCAAATGAAATAGGATTAGATCTTAGGTTTTTCAATAACCGATTTGGCATTGATGTTACAGTTTATAAATCTAAGGCAGAGAATCAGATTCTGAGTGCAGCAATCTCACCAACATCAGGTTATAATTCTCAGCTTATTAATGCAGGGCGGATCGACAACCAGGGTGTTGAAATAATGTTGCATACTACACCTGTTCAAACGAATGATTTCTCATGGGATGTAATGGTTAACTGGAGTAAGAATAAAAATAAAGTTGTTGCCCTTAGTGGAGATATCGAATCACTGGAATTATACAAAACAGAAGGAAACCGTATTACGGTTGTAGCACCTGTTGGCGGATCATACGGCGATATGATGGGTACAGGATTTGTTTATCATGAGAATGGTAAAATAATTGTTGGAAAAGATGGTAAGCCGTTATACAGTGAGGTAAGAAAATTAGGAAATATTATGCCTGACTGGCTTGGCAGCATTAACAATTCTTTCTCATATAAAGGTCTTCACTTCAGTTTTCTTATAGATGCTAAAGTCGGTGGTGATCTCTATTCACGGACTGATCAGGACGGTTTTGTTACTGGCACCTTAAAAGAGATACCCGGGATAGTGGGAACTACTGTAGGATTAAATGATAGAGGAGGAGAGATAAGAGGAAAACTTGAAGATGGAGGAGGATATCTTGTTGATGGAGTTTTTGAAGATGGCACACCCAATAATGTTTATTTATACCTGAACGATGCCCGATGGGGACTTTTTAGGCACGGTGAAGCTAATTTGTATGATGCCACTTATGTCAAATTGCGAGAAGTATCATTATCATATTCACTACCAAGCAACGTGGTTAGTAAAATAAACCTCAGTGGAATAAATATTGGTGTATTTGCACGTAACGTTGCTATACTTTATACACCCGAAATTATAAGCTTTGATCCTGAAGTTTCAAATCGAAATGCTAGCCAAACATCACAGGGATCAACATACGGGTCACCTCCATCAGCAAGGAATATTGGTTTTAGGGTGAGGTTTACTTATTAATACTGCTTGAATCAAACTTATGGAAAACTTTAAAAATTACATAAAATGAAAAAAAATATATTGAAATTGTTTCTTACAATTACAATTGTAATGGCAATGGTTGCCTGTACTAGTGATTTTGAAGAAATGAATACTAACCCGAACCAATTAACAAGTGTACCCTACACTTCCTTAATGACTGGTGCCGAATTAAGTGTTCTGGGTACATATGCGTTTCTTAATAATGAGCTTGCAAAGTTTAGATGGGTTCGTTATAATTCACGTGATGTGTATGTACATCAAGACAGGTACCAGATTACCGGTGAGGCTACGAACTTTAACTATTATAGTGGACATTTGAAGGATCTTAAACAAGCAATGGAACAGGCTTCTGAAGCAGGGGATGATAATTCACTTGCGGTATTGAAAATCTTAACTGCCTATGCATATCAGAATATTACTGACTGGTTTGGTGATATACCTTATTCCGAAGCTTTGATGGCAGATGATCCTAATAATCCAATTATCTTTCCCAAGTATGACAGCCAGGAAAGCATTTATACTGACCTTATCGCACAGCTGAAGGCAGCAAATGCATTGATAGATCCAGATGCCAATATCGGAGAAGCTGATGTTATCTTCAATGGCGATATGATGATGTGGAAAAGATTCTGCAATTCGTTATTATTACGGGTTTATATGAGGATATCAAATGTGTCACCTTCGGTAGCCCGGGCAGGTATCGAAGAGATAATGGCCAATCCTTCAACATACCCGATAATAACATCTGTGGATAATGCTGCATTTAAACACTGGTTACCTGATGATCCTATATACAGGAGTCCATGGTGGATAAATCCTGCAAATAATCCTAAATCTTTATCTGAGGTGGTCTGCTCAGCATTCCTGATAAAATTCCTGAAGGACAGGAATGATCCACGGTTACCAGTATACGCCGAACCAGCTTTAAACAGCGGTGAATATGTTGGAAATCCGTTGGGTCATTTGGGCAGTAATACACCTGATCTCTCTATTCGCGGAATTGCTGAATTTGGCTCAAAGGACTCACCAACCAGAATTATGAGGTATGCAGAAGTAATGTTCATTCTTGCTGAAGCTGCTCTGAATGGATGGAACGTTGGCATGACAGCGCAGGATGCCTATGAAGCCGCTATCAAAGCCAGCTTCGATGAATATGGTCTCACAGGCGTTCAAAGTTATCTGAACGAGCCCCTGGTTGATTGGAATGGCGGTACTCCACAAAGAGAGCTTATTGGTGACCAGAAATGGATAGCCCTGTACCTGGATGGTTCTCAGGCCTGGGCTGAAGTCAGACGTACAGGTTATCCTGTATATGTTGATGTGACCGAACCTGAAGGGACATTTTATCCTGGCATGGGTACGATAAAGAGAATTCCTTATCCGTATAGTGAGGAAATTAATAATCCTGAGAACCTGGCTGCAGCAAAGGCAAATCAACCGGGAATTATTTCAGAAAAATTTGGTGCCGGTGTATGGTGGGATGTTAATTAAAAAAACGCCCGCAATGAAGACTTGTTTTGTTATTTTTACGTCGTGTTAAACTTTGCGAAAGACGGTAAATTTGTTTTTCGATTATGCCTTGAAGATACTAATTTTCAAGGCATTTTCGTAATCTTTTTACTGCTTTTTTTAGTCCGCCTTCGCGTTCCGCTATGACAGAGTGAAGAAATGGTTTAATTCCCCGACCCACCGGGTCGGAAACAAATAATTCCTTGTGATACCTCGGGGCTTCCGCCCTGAAGACACTGGTCGGACAGGTCCGCCCGGCCGACTCCGTTCGGACTGGCTGCCCCAAGGCAGTTCATTATGTCAAAGAATTAGTGAGAAATAATTATAAGACTATTCAAGAGATCTTGATGGAACCCGGTTCGTTTAAGTATTTCGAAAACCATCAGGAAACGTATTCTTCCAAGAAGGTCATGGTTAGTCCTTCATCGAAAAGTCCAGATTATTTCTGGTAAATACCGGAATGTTTTCCAGTGACACTTTTACATTGATTGATCTGCCACCCGTAAATTTTTTCCCGGTTAATGCATTAGTCCAAACCGAACCATTTGGGAGGTAAACATTTCTGGAATGTATATCATGATTAAGAATGGGGGCCACGAGAATATCAGGTCCAAACATAAATTGATCCTCAATTTGATAGCATTCATCATCATCGGGAAAATCATAGAAGAGAGGACGCATAACGGGTGTTCCATCTTTCGAGGCTTTATCCATCTGTATTTTTATATAAGGTCTTAATTTTTCTCTTATTTTCAGGTAATGAGTCATAATGGAAAGTGCCTGATCGCCATAGCTCCATACTTCGTTCCCCAGTCCAGAACCAACCTTTTCTCCATCCTCTTTTTTTTCAGGGTAACGAACCCCGTGCATACGCATAATAGGGCAGAAAGTACCATATTGGAACCATCGTATCATCAACTCCGTATATCCTGGTTTCTGGGGGTGACCCCAGAAACCACCAATATCTGTGGTCCACCAGGGAATGCCACACAATGATATATTCAATCCGGCTTTCACTTGTTTTCTCAGGGTGCTAAAATCTCCATTAATATCACCGGACCACAATACCGTCCCTAATGTTTGCGTACCGATCCAACCACTTCGCGTGAGATTAATAATTTCTTTCTGCCCGGCCTCCACCTGCCCGTCATATATCGCCTTGGCCAGATAATACGGGTAAATGTTGGAAACCTCCAGTCCGTTACCAAGGTAATACCTGATATTTTCATACTGTAGAGGTTCAATTTCCGGTTCGGATTCATCGAGCCAGAACATCTGAACACCCTGATCCCAGTAATTTTCTTTAAGTTTTGACCATAGTGCTTTTCGTGCTGCAGGATATGTTGCATCGATATAGGTAAGGTCACCCAGAAAGAAATTATTCCCCAGTTCAGGTCGAATGGTATAGTTATTTTTGACGAAAGTACGATAGTTCTCACTTTTTGGAGAAAGGGTAGGCCATACGGAAACGAGTAGTTTAATATGCATGCTATCAAGTTCCTTTATCATTTCAGGAACATCGGGCCAGTACTTTTCATCAAATTTAAAGTCACCGGTTTCCGGCCAATGATGAAAATCGATAACAATGACGGAGATGGGCAGATTTCTTTTTTTATATTCCTTTGCCACTGATAAAAGCTCATCCTGCGTCCTGTAACGAAGTTTGGACTGCCATAAACCTGTTGCATAATAGGGTATTTCGGGAGCAGTACCCGTCAGTGTGGAATAATGTCTGACAATCTCACCGGGCGTATCACCCGGAAAAATAACATAATCGATCTGTTTAGTATATTCAGCGAAGAAGCTTGTGTGAGTCATGGCAAGCTCTGCTCTGCCAATGGCCGGATTGTTCCAAATAAATCCATAGCCCTTATTGGAAAGAAGGAAGGGAATGGATATCTGGGTGTTCTTCTGTGCAAGTTCAAGGACGCATCCTTTCAGGTTGAGGCAACCATTGGGATACTGTCCCATACCATACAACTTTTCATCCTTGTCAGCATCAAAGGTGAGTTTCACCTGAAAACGGTCGCTGCCCCTGGTACTATATTGACGGGCAAAATGCGGATGATGGGGATGGTAAGCTTCTTTAAGCAATACTTTATTCTTGTCGTTATAATAGGTAATTCTACCCCTTCGAGCTGCGACTACTGCCCGTATCTTGCCATTTTTTAGTGTTGCGCTGTCTTTGCTTATTGTTATTTCGATAGGGACATCGGGTTGGTTGATAAGATTCCAGTTCTGATCGGCGATCCGAAGGCTGATGGTGCCTCTGAAACGGAGAGCATTTGCCCCAAAAGGTTCGATCCAAAAGAGTTCTCCTTCATCTTCCCATTGCAGACGATTAGGAAACTGGGTAAAAGGGCCTGCTTTCTTTACCTGGGCATCGGATTTTAGTGAATAAAACGGGATGAGTACTATGATCAGCAATATAATCTTTATGTTGATAGAATGATTCATTTGTTTGGTAGTTAGTTGGTGGATATCGTTCAACCCTGACAGAATTTAGATCCTTACCAGGGTTGGCATTATAAACTATTTTTGACCTATGACGATCGGAACATAACCTACTTCATACTCTTTGGGAGGTACGACAAGAAGATTATTGTCGAAGGTGACCAAATCACCTTTACTTTGGGGAGCCATATATTCTTTGTCAATTGTCCAGTTGGTCTGAATTTTTTCGATCAGTGCCTGAAGCTTTTCTTTTTGTTCTGTTGACCAGTCAAACTGTTGCAGGGAGGGCTGATCAATGAACTTATACCAAGCATAGGTTACCTGAGAGCCGTCAGCAAGGGTAATGGTCACGGGATCGGAAGCCGGGCCGGGGTTTACCCAAGCGCCGGAATCGGGGGAAGTATAAGGTTCCCCTTTTTTGGCCAGAGCAAATTCATGGTCGACAAGTTCTTTAGGAACATCTTCAGCAGAAACAGCGACAGGATTTCCATTATACGTTTTAAGGTAATATTGTGGAAATGTTCCGAAACCGTCCTCTGATTTATTCCATTGAATACCAAAAATATTATCGGGAAAAATCTTTGTTGTAAAGGTATTTTCAACTTTCTCCATTATTTTCCCGTCCTGATCGAAATTGGGCATCCTTGTTGAGAGTTCCGGAGGATTCCATGAACCCGTTTTATTAAACGAGCCATCACAGGTTCCGATCGCATCGCGCCAACTTTTAAATTCGTTGAAAAGAGCTGACTTGGAATAATACGTTACATTCTGAACAAGGTAGGTTCTGTTTTGGTCATCAACCGGAAAATGCAAGGCAGGAATTTTTGTATAGACCGAATCTTTGGATGCTTTGTATTCTGCTTTGGGAACGGTATTGATCTCCATTGCTCCACCTCCCATAGTGGCGGGCCGGCAGTCCAGGGTATGGCCGACATCGGGTTTATAATCCTTTGCAACTTTGGTCCAGGTTTCGGCAATGTAGTATGCAACCGGGCCCTTAAAATTGGCAGCGTTCAGAAACAGGGTCCAACTCTGATCCCCGACCGGCACATCTCCGTAAGTATGTTCATCCATTAACGGAAGAGCCATCCATGCATAACCCAGAAACTGTCCGTTGGGGTTTCCCTGGAAAGTCAAACCATCGGGCGGGATGAGAATACGATTACTGATTTGTGCGATTCCCATCTTGTTATCAGGGAGGGGCTCATTGTGGTAAAAAAACGACCATCCGGGGGAAGCAACTTCGTAGTCATAACAGCAGGGAACCCCATTCATGCTAAATTTGGGCGACGCATAGCGGAAATGGTTCCCTCGCCAATATCCCAAACCTCCTTCGATGGTCTGAAAAACACTTGACCACGTCGGACCTCTTTTTTCCCAGGTTCTTGCCAGTGTTCCTTCGGGGCAAAGCGGGAAATCAACATCATTGTTTTCGGGCAGGATCCAGCAACTGGGAAGCCCGATCTGAAAATTTGCCAAGGGCTTGTCTATCAAAGGCCATACGGCAGAATAAAAGCTCATGCCATAGCTAAATTCAGCCGGAGCTTTGGCCGTTGAATAACTGATGTATCCATGAAGCCCTTCTGATCCTTCGGTAACACCCGAACTTTTCCAGGTAGAGGAAGTATCCTTTTTATTATCCCGTCGACAGGAATAAATAAAGAAAAATGCTGCTACAAAAAGCAATAGGTAAGTCTTCATTTCGTGCTTGTTTTAATAAATGTCAAGTTTCACAAGGTTGTTTATGAAAACCTGGTTAATATTTTTCAAAGATAAAATTTTATTTTTGAAGTACAATGGTTTTTGTTTAAAGATTTCCGGTTTCATATCAAACCATGGTTCGGCTTTGCTTAACACAGGTTTTTCAATTGCCTGCATAGATGTTTTTACATTTTGTTCTTTTCTAAGCCCACCATGTCTTCTTCTCATATTTTCCAGGCTGGCATTGGTGAATGAATATTTTAGTTCAACTCCCTTTTTGGTCCTGTGTTTCCTGATTACCAAGAGTCGTATTTCAATCCTTCCCCGTGCCTTGTTCCAGATGAAAACCCGGGAAAGATGAAACTTTGCTTTCAGATACCCTTTTGCCGTAGTACGTATTTTTATCTCTGTCCATTGATCAGGGGATAAGTGTTTCTGATAGTTATCAACCTGAATGCTTTCTTTGTTTGGTTTCAGTGGAAGAAGTTCGGTAAATCCTTTCCTGGGTAATATCCAACTTGTCCTAAGAGCCGCTTTATCCATTACTCCCCTTGCATCCCATCGGGAATCCGATATAAAATGCTGCATCTGATAATAATCCGCATCTCCTTGATGCTTGCAGATTCTTTCTATATTCCGGCATTCACTCAGGAAGATTTCTTTCGTATATTTTTCTGCTTTATC
>Ga0209834_10002158_pt1 | contig 10554 bp, 23 predicted proteins | sample Mar14236cmmetaG_FD_184134 | JGI IMG/M metagenome (GOLD analysis project Ga0209834, IMG submission 184134) | Marine hydrothermal vent microbial communities from Guaymas Basin, Gulf of California to study Microbial Dark Matter (Phase II) - Marker... ...
TAGCAACCATGATCCCCCTTACATACTTCAAAATCATAGGAATACCCACAACCATCATAACAAGCCTTCTAGCGCTCTGTGTAATATTCTTTTTAAGAACGAGGAAACTAGACGAATGAGAGGACGCAAAGCAGAAGTAACCCTTCAAGGGATGGTAATAAGCACCCTGACAGCCTTTCTCTTCATAGGAGTCATCGGATTCATGGTCACTATGACCGGTGAAAACTACGACATCAGCGGGTACGAAGAGAATGACCTATCAAAGTATCAAAGAATGGAAAACATCAGCACAGCCGTTCAGAATGCCTACGAAGACGTAGACCAGGTGACAATAGATAAAGGCGTCTTCGACTTCTTCAGCGACATCTACAACAAGATAATCGCACCCTTCAAATTCATCTACAGAAGCTTTACAACCATAATAGGCCTGACCACACACGTAGTAAACGATTTCAAGCTACTCAGCATATTCAAAGTCTACATAGAGGCCATATTCACCGTCCTCATCATCATAGGCATAGTCCTTATAAAATTCTACATGGGGAGAAAGAAATGACGAACTTCACCGGATCAATACTAGAACAAAAATACAACCTCACGCCACTCATGGACGGCAGCATAGTAGAAGACCCGCCCTCCTGGCTAGCAAACTTCAACCTAAACATGGGCGGCTTCTTCTTCGTCACCACGCTCTACATCTTCGTAGTGGTCCTATTCCTCGTAATCAGACGCAGAGACGAAGTCAAAGACAGCGAAGCAGCCCTATACGCCGGCTTCATCGGCAGCATAATCGGCGTCCTAACCTTTCTCATACAAACCGGCGTGACAGAAATGCCCAAACTCATCACATGGGGACAGCTACTCCCTGTAATCGTCTTAACCGCCGTAATGGTCATATTCAACTACATCAACAGAAACTACTAAGCGGCCATACCTAAGGATTCTCACGGTCATACTTATGGCAGCCACGCAGCCAAATATACCACACACTAAAGCCCACCGCGAACACCGAAATCAACAAGAAAAAACCCCTAGACACCACAGACATCTGAGAAACAACCCAAAATACCAAAAACACAACAGCCACCAATGCACACAATATAAAGCCCCTCATCATATCTAGCCTCGAATTGTTGATTATAAGCCTCTCTTTCCCCGTAGGGCGTCCTTTCCTTGATGTCAATATCCTCTGATCCTGAGGACACCAACACCATATCAAGGGGTTCTGAACGAAGCATGACAATGTTACTGAATCTTCTTATAATCTTCACACCAGTTTAATCTTGTGCTCTTGCACCCATATTTACAATTATCGCAACATTCAATGTCGTCTTCAACATCTTCTTTACATCTTTCGCATAGTGCCATCGTTACAATTCTTTGAATTGTTATGATAGTGTCTTCTGAGGCTTTCTAAACGCCATATTGAATATATGCTCTCCAAGCTCAGGCTCTACACAATTACGCAGTATCTTTCTCTTCTCTTTTATATCATGCTTGCTCAGGTCAAAGCCCTTTCTTAGCTGCAGAGACTCTACAGTCCCGCCTCTGTGATTTCTATTGCCAATATCAAGCTTGTCAATGGCGAAATTAGCCCAGAATACATGACCTCCGACCTTCTGAGGCTCAATAAGAGGCGTATAGTAAGGCACTGTATTCTCGACAACCCAAAGCCCCTCGAACCAATGAGTAAGCAGTATAATCTCTTTGTATAACGTCATATCAGGATAGACAGCTTTGACCTTCGCATACTTCCTATTGGCCTTGAATCCAAGATTAAACCTTAACTGGCTGTGTGTAGGGCAGGGAGGACTCGACCATATAAAATCGAACTCCGCATGATGGTCTAAAAGATATTGATGAGCATCTGCAACAATCACAGTATCTTGAGGGAAAAAATCTTGATATATGGCTGCAATCTCAGCATTGTTCTCTACTGCGGTGACTTCTACGCCCTCAGGCCATAACCGCCTGTTTCCGCCAATACCTGCATATAGATTCAATATTTTCATTGTCATCACATAAGTTACACATCATCTTAATCTAAAGTTCTTGCTTCTCTGAATCCACAGCGTGTGCAATAGAGAACAGTCTGCCCGCTAGGTAACTGTCCTGCGCTATGTAATTCAGTCTTGCATTTAGGGCATCTCAGCTTCTCTCTGTTCTTCAATAGCTTCTTTACCATCTTGAATTATGAATCATTTGAATTGTTTATCTTCTCTTAACTGCCATAGAGCATGACTATCTTCACACTCCCACCCCATACTACAAGTATTATGGATAAGTTTTCTAAGCACCTTAAATTGTCTCGGTGTCACTGTGAGTATTACTTCAGCCATGTTCTTACCCATTGTGATGAATTACGGCTTCTAAGCCTATAGGATTGCCGTCACACAGCTCTTTTTCTATCTCTCTTGCATAGATGTAGCTGAATGTGTGAGTTTCTGTCTGGCCTGACCTACCTTTAGGATCTATCTTCAGGCCACAATATCGCCCTTTCTCATCAATGACATTATAAAACGTAGTCATATAATCACCTGCCTGTTGTTATTGTGTGCATAATACCGCAGAATATAATAAATGCTATACCTGCCGTCAAAAATGCCCATTCCTGCAGCGTCAGCTTCTGCCGCTTCATGGTCCTACAATATGCAAATCCTGCCCCAGACTGCACCCTAGCTTCTTCAAAGCAATAGCGCTGCCCTCATGCCGGTTAAAGCACTCCTCAGGACAGACCTTCTTCTTGCACGTTTCACATTCCGTATTATCTGCCATGTGTATAGCCTCCTTACCCATTCTTTTTAATCTTGAGTTCTATATCCTCTAAAAACTTAGATAGACAGCCGTAATGCTCTCGTATAGTCTCCAGGCAGATAGCTCTTCTGGAATCCGTATCTGCTTCTTTGACCCCTTTATATGAAATCTCCATATCCTCACCTTCTTACGGTTTCTTCTCAATAATATTGAATACTGCATTGTTGAATTCAAGCAATCCAACGGTCTGAGCATCAAAATAAGTCATGTGAACGCCTCTACGGTCAAGATAGTCAATAAGACCCCTAAACGTGGTTGTCCGCTTGTCTGCCTTGCAGTCCTCTAGATATTCAGTCAAAACATTTATAAGCTTTTTCACCATTTCAGTCATAAGAAGCACCTCAGTCTACAGGATCCATGAACGTCAAGCGCGTAACTGACTTCAGCTTGCGCCTCTTAGCCTCATCTACGGCTAATTTCTTTGTTTTGTGGAACGTCGCGGTCTTTCCGCGCCCTACCCGCCAGGTGACCATTTACATCACTCCTGAAGCTCTACACCCTGCCAGGTGTCACATAAATCTTCTAGCTCTCTTCTGAGCCTGGTCAAATCATCGTCATGCAGGCCTTTAGCCTTGATAGTGAACTGAGCGTCCATTATACAGCACCTGGGGGGTCTGCTTCTTGTGACTCATTGTCCTGGCTGGGCTGCTCCTCTTCTTGCGGCAGCTCATCTGCAGGATGAGATCCGTCAAGGTGAGGACAGTCTATCTGCTTTAAGGCTTCATGAAACAAGCCTGTAGGGCTTATATTCTTCTCCTTAATCCATTTAGAGACATCCTCAGCAACTCTAATGCTTATGGGTACTGTCTTAACCCGTCCACTCCCTTTTCTGCGCTGTATGGCGCTTAAATCAATTCCTTTATTAACCGTTTCCATTTTAATCCTCCGCGCTTTACAAAGCGCTTTTCAACATGGCTATAGCCCAAAAAGCCACAACCGTAAGCATAAATATCGTCTTTCCTTTCATTGTATTACCTCGTATAGCCTAGTGTATAGCGTAAGTATATAAATGTTTCTATTTTTAGCAGAAAATAGTCTAAATATTCGATAATCCACCATGATGAATTTTAAGAATCCATAGAGAGGCATTGTTAAACGCTAAAAGCCCTAATTGGCCTCCGTTCAGAAAACAGTGTTAAACACCTTTATAAAAGAGTCAGGGTTTCTTCTTACGGGATCCATAGATGTCAATTTCAGAAGACGGGATTAGCACAATATCACGGGTCTGCTTGACCTCATTTGCCGGCTTGAAGGCCTCTGTTAAACACTCAGGCTTATAAAGCGGGCTGCTTTTGATATACCATAAGGCTAATTTGATGGCTTCTTTTATGGCTGCGCTCTTGCTAGTTACATGAGGCTTTATTCTACGCAGCTCTGTCTCAAGCTCATCAATATCTTTATCCTGCTTGTTTGTTGTTCTCAAGCCTACAAATCCCATTTATAGCACCTTCAGCCTTTGTATAGCCATCTGACCAATGAATTCAGCCACCTGGGGAACGATGGCGTTTCCCAGACATTTAATTCGGTCCAGCCTATTGGGAATCCCATCAGCCACTCTACCCATTCCGGGTTCAGAGTTCCACCAACCTGCCTTACAAGCGGTTCTGAACCTTGAGAGCCTGGCAGCCTCCTCGCTCCTTTGAAGGTCCTGGAGTCTCTGACTGTGGGCGTAGGCCACTGCCTCATCTGGTCCAGGATCACTGCGTCCTGTAAGTACATTGCTCTTTTGCTGCCTCCGTAGTGTTTCTGCCGCTTTGAGAGCTGTTCTGCGGTTCTTTCTCTTGTCACGGCTGTAGGGGTAGGCCAGGATAAAGATTCTGTCCCTTCTGTGGGGCGCGCCAACTGCTGAAGCGGGAATACAATGCCATTCAGCATTATACCGGATCGAGGCAAGGTCACAGAGAACGGTGTCGAGTCCCCTATTAAGGAGCGCTGCCACGTTTTCAGCAATGACGAGTTTAGGTCTGTGTATGCTAATGGCTTGAAGATAGTCTTTCCAGAGGCCTGAGCGCTTTCCTGTGATTCCGGCTCTTTTGCCTGCGTTGCTAATGTCCTGGCAGGGAAATCCGCCGGCGTAGATGTCAGGCCGTCTAATGCTTTTCCAGTTTGCTGTAGTGATGTCTGGAATGATTGGGACTCCTGGCCAGTGTTTTCGGAGGACTGAGCAGGCGTAGGCTTGCTTTTCGCAAAACCATAGGGTTCTAAAGTGGCCTGTTTTTTCGAGTCCAATTTCAAAGCCTCCGATTCCGCTGAAGAAGCTGCCAACTGTATATCTTTTGTCATGTTTCATGATTCCGCGCGGCGTTCTATCTTTTTGATTATGTCTACTGAGAACACCACCCCCCACATGATTAGGGCTACAGGGCTTAGTATGAGGATTAGAGCCATTGCTGACCAATGGCCGGTCTTTTCGTTTAGGGGGATTTTCTTTCTATTGAGCCGCTGCAGTATGAATGAGAGGATTATGGCGTTTATCAGAACTGCCAGGATATACGCTTTATACAGGTCATACGGTGTTATTGTCATTGTTGGGGTTCTCCGCACTTTTCACATCTCATTCTAAGCTGCTATGTTCATAGAGCCGTGTCTTTTCTCGAATTCTGCGTCTCTTATGTCTTTGGGAATTTCACAAACAATATCGACTAGGAATTCATGCACTATGGAATACCACAGCATGGGTAACTCTACAGGCGGTTCAGGCATTAAGTCCATATATGAGTCCTCCAGAGCTTGCTGTATAAATAAACTTATCATTTTTTCTTCTTGTCTTTGCGCCTGGTGTATATCACTATGGCTATAAACATGATTACAAAGACTGCGATTGCTACGTTCTGTATGTTGATGTCTATTGTCATGCTTCTCAGGCCTCCCTTTCGCTGTATTTTGCGAATTTCTTGACGTCAACCTTTGCCACGATGATGAACAGCGCCATCATGATAAAGTACACGCCGTCTACTGATTGGCCGCCTAGCAGCACTATAAGCATTGATATTAGTGCTATAACTAGCGCGCAGGCTGTGGTCATTATGTCAAATAGCTTTAAAGCTCCTTTTCTTATGTATTTCATGGGATCCCCTCCTGTAAGGCTTTGAGTTCTGTGAGTGTTTGGCTGAGTTTTCGTTCTAGGGCGGCTTTTTCTACTTCTAATTGGCTTGCGCGGGTTCTATACATCTGCATTCTGCCCCTACGATTGAGGCGAGGCTTTTTCCTTGTCATGTTTCTCTTTTAGTGCTTCTCTTGCTATTTTGGCGCTGCTTATTCTTGATTCTGTGGCTTCTAGGCTGTCTACGTCTGGGGGGTTCTCGTAGTGGTCTTTGTGAACGAAGTACATTTTCAAGCATCTTTTTCCGTTTATCCGGTTTTCTTTGATTGCCTTTATGACTGTGGCAGATTTTAAGTCCCATTTTCTACAAAAAGCGGCTACTTTGTAATATTCCTGCTGGATTTTCTCAAGCTCCTCTTCTTCTTCTTTTTGCTTGTCTTCGATGTGATACTTCTTCATTGTCGCGCCGAACTTACGCTTCTCGTATTCTGCTACTTCATCCTCTGTGAACACTTCTTTTGATGGCCAGCGGGAATGCACCTCGTATTGATTGGGGTATAAGTACCCTCTGTTCTCAAAGACGTAGCTTAGAGCCTTTCTGCCTCCGGCGGAATTTATGAAAACCTTGTATTCCCCTCTGTATAGTCTTACACCGGTTTCGCTGTCTTCATCAGTCACGTAGTTCTTTATGCAGTGCATGAGTAAAGCCATGCGCCAGAGAATGAGATATTTGTCTAGGTCATGGAATGCTGGCGCAAGGATTATGTGAACCTGGCCTAGATCCCTGCATTCGCTCAAGTAGTTTGTGAACCTGACATTGCCCCTGCTGCCGCCTCTAGCCCTGTGTATTGCGTGTCTGCCTTCGTCTAGTAGGTTGATTTTGTGTTTTCCGGTATCTGCAGCTCTGCCGGCCTGCAGGCTGCCGCTTATGTATGTGTTAACGTCCCAGCTAATATCGTCTACGGTGAATGTGCTGCCTAAGAATGTCGCGCAGTACCTGCCCAGGCCACGCCCCATAAAGCTCTTACCTAGCCCTTCAGGACCGTCTAGAACTATAACAAGGTCCATCTTTGACTTTTTGACATCATTGAGGAGTATGTCTAGGTTCTGCTTGAATTTCGGGTGCATGGTCCATTCCATGCCTGTATGGAGCGTCACAGTCACCATTTTATATCACGTTTTGCGCGGCTGTGTGCATTGATGAGAGCAGCTCTTCTAGCGTTTGTGCTTTCTCAATATCCTTAATTAAATCAGTCATTCGGTCTATGTGGTTGTTTAGGCCTTGAATAACTATAGCCTTCTGTGTCTGTACGTGTGGCGGGATTATCTGCTCTAATGACGCTATTTTGCTTGACATCTTTTTTCCAGCTCCTCATACATTGCTATTACGACATCCTTTGCCTGCTCCATTATAGAGTCCGTGTCCTCGACGTATCTGAAGTTTCTATGCCCTCTTGCCTTGATGTGCTTTATGTCGCGCCAGGAGGCCACTGTGAGCATCATGTAGTAACCTGAGAGCAGGTCATCACTCCCCTGGATCACTGTCATAAAGCCCTTGATTCTGAAGTACCCCACAATCCGGCCTTTATAAATGACGTAGCATTTCTTCAGCTTGCGCTCTTGAGTAGGCAGCTTTCCCAGCCTGAAGTATATGTAGTCTTCTGATTGGTCTTCTATGATTCTTTTCCATTGTGTGAATGTCTGAGCTGGCCTGACATCAAAGCGCGGGCGGGGCGCTGTGATTGAAATATCCATTGTGAGGGTGTGTAGGGGGTTGACCCCTTTATTTTTCTCTGTTACTACTCAGCAGTAGTAATATGTTTTATACTTTTAAGACACCTGGCAGCTCCTTCGTACTACCCAGCCTAAGGCCTACAGCGTTAGAGAGCTTGTCAAGCTGCTCATGATAGTTTTTTAGAACGCCAGGCTGCGTCGGTCCTGCTGCTGCGCGTAACGCTTTGAGATGGTCTACAGCACTAATCTCAGTCTCTTTGCCATCCTTCTTGACTGTGACCTTCAAAGCAGTAGCAGCTTTGCTTGTCTCAAACCAGTAGGCTGTGCTTATATACCAGGACTCCAAGCACTGATAGTAGGACGTATAGTCTTCTATTATAAGATACCCGCAGGCCAGCTTTATGAGGTCATCTAGCAGGAATAGGTAACCTAGACCGCTATCCCATTTGGGCTTACTCTGATTCAATTCCGCTATAGGGTTCTCTGACATAGTACACGCCCCCTAGAAGGAGGAGTACAGAGCTTGACGCAATGCCAGCACTAGAGTCACGCCTTACATTTCAGTCAACGCGGGGCGTTGATTCATGCGGCTTAGACGCTGTTTCCTTAGGCTGTGAGCCTTGAGGAGGGTGCGCTGTCTCTGTTGGTTGTGCTGGCCTGTCTGTACTCCATGGATCCTTCTTAGAGTCTGGCGATTGTATGAGCTTCTTGAAGAGCTTGAGGAATGAGACTACTGATAGGACATTGATGATAGCTAGAACAATGAGTATGAGAGTGAGTATGCTGAATCTATATATGATATGTGGCTGCTCTAGGTCCAGGCGTGTGATAATACAGAACATAAATCCTGAGGCCATGCTGCAGAAGAGACTTATACAATACAACGTAGCTGCAAGCTGAGGGGAGTTCTTTCCGGTGAGCATGGGCTTCAGCTTGTCAATCAGAGCGATTGATTCCTTTTCGTTTTCTGGCCGCGTCATGGGGCTTAACCTCTTTTCACACATTACATAATAGTATTGCGCGCAATAACCTAATAAGCTTTATTAACCTTTCGGTTTTTTGTTAACACACTTATAAGCCCGCTTTACAAGGCCTACAATGCCGTAACAAATTGGTATTACTATGGTATCTCTGCTGTAATCTCAGCAAGCTTAATATCCGCAGTATGCGTAGTGACAGGCGGTATAGGTACTTTTTGGTTTTTTTTCCTATGTTCTTCAAGCTTTCGCGCCTCCTGGCGGATCCTGTTCTTCACTTTATCAGATTCTTTGTAGAGCTGCTGTATATTCGACAGTATGAGGGTTTCTTCAAGCTTATGGTTCTCAGAGCTGTCTTCTATGCCTATTGTAGCGTCTACACATCTATTGACAAATTCATTAAGGTTCTTTTTTCCTGTGCTTCTGCCTCTCTTATTCAAGAAGCTCATGTTCTGTAATCTGAGTAAATTCTTGTCTGTCAGGACCACTGAAATGATGACTCTTTGCTTCACAACCATTTATAAACCTCTTTTTGTAAAATCTGTCATACAGGTCTGTCATACAGATTTCTTTTTTCTTACGCGTCAACGCCTGAAAAGGCGGTTATACCTCTTTAATTCTTTTATTTTTTTAAAACAAAGTAAGCTTTCACTATAGTAAATCATAAGCTTTATATAGAACGTCATACTTCTTTTCTACTGCTGACTGGCAATCAGCTTTTTTCTGTAGAACGTCCTAATCCGGAAAGACCTGTATGACAGGTCTGTATGACAGCCGGATCACTGCCAGGAATCAATGAGATTGAAGGCCTGGAAAAGAGACTTCTAGACCAGGCCAGAGTGTTAGACGACGAAGCAGAAATAGAGCGTGTAGGACATTGTAACGGTGTATTACTATCGCGCTCCAAATTTGACACCCTTTTTCTTGAGATATTTGAAATGTCGCGCCAGTACCTTCTCGGCATACTGCGAGGCGCTCGTTCCGGCGGGGTTATGCCTCAGACAAGCTATAGTGTCCTTGCTGAGAGTCATAGAAATGATGGGCTTTATCCGTTTCTTTTTCTGAGCCATACTGCTACTTTGTGTATGACCTTTTTAATTCTTTTGGTTTTCAAACCAAAAAATATATATATCTCTGTGTATTACACCTGCTGTATGAATGCAAAACTCCGAGAAGAAGGCCGCCTGCTACAGAAGAAGTTACTGCTGTGGCGCATTGCTGCAGGCTTCTTCTTCTTGATGGCTGCTGTTGTCTGTGTGCTATTGCTTCTCGTCGCTAAAAGCCTCTACATTATCACTGAGGACATGACCTTAGGTCAGGAAACGTGTGCTAATTACTGTGATGGCTACAGCAGACCTTATCTACTCTACGATATAGAGTCAGGCGGCTGCCAGTGCTACGATGAATCAGAGGATCCCGTAGAATATGCTAATCTACATTCAGGTGTTGAAGGAAAGGGGGTTAAATAAATGACAGAACTTATAAATAAGGCCGGAATTCGCAAGAGAATTCAAAACAATGGCTTAAACACCGCAGGAAATGCAGCAGCGCGTTTTGATGAGCTTCTAGCGTCAATAATAGATGCAGCTTGCGATAGAGCTAAATCAAACAAGAGAAAGACCGTTATGCCGCAGGATATTTGAAAAAAGACCCTTGCGCCGTATTCCCAGTGCAAAAAGGACTTTTCCTCCAGAGCAGGGCATTTCTGTAAGTGACGATGTGAGAGCAGTAACCCTGTTTTGGTTTATAAATCTTTTTCTTTGTTAACATTTCAGTCTGATTAACGTATTTAAAGCACCACCGCCTTCTTTTCCAGCAATAACATTACGAGGTGTATCATTATGGCCAAAAAAGGCGGATTGGGTTCAGGCATGAATAAGGATGTCCTGGCCATTGGAGGACTGCTCCTAGTGCTGTTCTTGCTCATGATTATTGTGGGCGTGACCTTCGTGGGAAGCGGAAAGCTCAAAGAGGTTGTCTGTGAAC
>Ga0209834_10002160_pt1 | contig 10551 bp, 4 predicted proteins | sample Mar14236cmmetaG_FD_184134 | JGI IMG/M metagenome (GOLD analysis project Ga0209834, IMG submission 184134) | Marine hydrothermal vent microbial communities from Guaymas Basin, Gulf of California to study Microbial Dark Matter (Phase II) - Marker... ...
GATCGTTTAGATTATATCTCAGGTCATTGAGGGTTCCATGCCACCATGGATAAAAAGATAATCCAATGAAATCAAAATCAACACCATACTTCATTAGATTATCAAAAAACCAGCGTGCACCTTTGTTATCACCGCCGCGATCAATATGGATCATTATTTTAATACTATCACTACCCGGACCGGCTTCTTTCACACCTCTAATTGCCTCCTTCAGTAGAGCCGTAAACTTTTGCCATTGCTCAGGAGTGTCATACGATCCTCCTACTCTACCATCAGGCCATAAAAACCCAGGAGTGATCTCATTACCCACTTGGACAATGTCAGGCATTACTTTATTTTTATAAAGACATGAGATTACATCTCTGGTATACCGGTAAACACTGTCTTTTAATTCCTCGAAAGACAAATCTTCCCAAGCTTTGGGCTTGTATTGTTTACCCGGATCAGCCCAGGTATCAGAATAATGAAAATTAAGAAGAAAATACATATTATGGCTTTTTATCCTCTTTGCCATATGAATGACTTTTTCCAATGTATTATAATTTTCACTGGGAGTATGCCATAATTTTAACCTTATTGTATTCATTCCATGATCTTTTAAAATGTCGAAAGGGTCCTTAACCTTGCCCCTGTCTCTATAAACCCCACCATTATCCTCTACTTGTGGAACAAAAGAAACATCACCTCCCTGGAAAAAAACTTCTCCACCGATCGCAAATGAGAAAAGCAAAATGGATATTAGAAAAACAGCGGCATTACTTTTTAACAAAAGTATACTTTTCATATATCCTCCACAAAAAATAGGCGGGGAGGTGACGTCCAAAACAGTTCCTCCCACGCCAGCCAGTCATATTTACCTTATAAGAGTTACCTTTTTAACAATATTCTTACCGGACGTAGAAATTTTTACAAAATATATGCCCGAGGGTAACGGCATACCCGAATCATTTTTACCGTTCCATCTGAGAGCGTAGCTACCCGGAGAGAATCTATTATCAATTAATTTACGCACAACTCTACCTGTTATATCATAAACAACTATTTTAACTCTATCCTCTTTCCTTAATTCAAAGGCTATATTTGCCGAAGGATTGAATGGATTTGGGTAAATTGAATTCAAAGTGAAAGCTTCAGCAATAGCATTATCGTCAGAATCGATTGAAAATGGGGTCCAGAGATCAGGGGCTTCCTCTACTGGTAGATCACCATCCTTCCACTGTACAACGGGGAAGGAATAAGTATTTGGCCAGATAACTGTATCTTCAGCAACAGCTACTGGTCTAATAAACTGGCAATAAGCTCTACCAAAGGTGAATCCTCCCCCATTTTCTATAACTCCGCTTTCGCTTGAATATTGTATATGAAAACTCACTCCAAATGTAGTAGGTGGTTCAAGATGCATAGTTCCCGAATATATTAGATCACCATCCGTATCGCTGAGCTGTATTCTCGAACCGTATATAGGTAAACCCTGAGTTAACGGCATGAGGCAACCTGTAAATGTTACCCATACAGTATCTGTTCCAGGTCTAAATAGGGGATTGGCAGGATTTGTTTCTTCGCTGGTTGCTGGTGTCATGTCTACGTTGAAGGTTATATCGATAGGTTCCTTAATTACCCCTTCAGGAGGTAATCCGTTAAAGAAATTATATTCGAAATCATAATCACCCGGAACGCTTTGATCTGCGCCAGAGGTATAGGTATAATACCTGTTACCTGTTCCTGTAACAGATGGTTCTTCCCAGTACTGAAGTAAATCCAATCCAGGAATATAATTTTCACTTTCAGGATCGATTCTTGATGAATCCCATAGAATGACATATTTATATTCAAGTTCTGCACCAGGTGCCTTTTTAAAATCAGACTGACCAACAAAATATCTTAGAATTGGGTTATAAGTCATTCTTATAGCGTTGTCTATATTCCATCCACGTGCACCATCAATAACTATACTATCAATTGATCTATCAAAAAATCCAAGCATCTCCAGAGCTTTTATATTTAACTTCCAGGTAACAGTTGCCTCTACCAGATTTCCACCTGAGGGTGGAGTATCATTAAAATAGACCCAATGTATCGTGGTGTCATTTAAACTGCTAAAAGTAAACCACCTATCGGATATACTTTCCCATATCTCACCACTACCAGATTTCAGGACGACAAATTTATAACTCTGTGTTGTTGATCCAGGAGTAATGTCACTTACAGGTATGTAGGCAACTCCAGAATAGAACGATCCATTTAAAATGCTGCCTTCCTCACGGAATAGTTCAACATCCGTATCCCAGTCACCACCATTTGTGTCTATAGGGGCACCTCCACGAACCACCACTCTATCATTTTCAGGATCAAATTCCTCAGTTTCTATAAGTGCTGCCATATTGACTCTGAAATAAACAGCTACAGTATCTTCTTTTTCTTCATATGGCCTCCAGAATTGATCCCGTGTTTGCTCGGTACTATTATAGTACTGCACTTTTAGAACGGTATCCTGGTCTCCAGAAATAAAGATCCTGTTTCCACCACCATCAACCGGGTCAACTGGTGTTAAAGGACCTTCCCAACCGTTCCAGAAAAACGTCCCTGTTGAATTATCAAAACCTGTCCAGAATTTATACTTAAGAGTATCGTCGGGATTCATCTGGAAAGTAGCTATCCAATAATCCCCACCAATATTTTCCATTTGAATACCTTCACCAGGATTCCATGAAATTTGTGGATTCGTAGGTCCAGTACATTCTCCCAAAATCCATGCTACGTGATTTTCCGACAAAGTGTCAAGGTTTGTTGAAGTATTTAAAATCATTGTTACATTAATGGTCTGGGCATCGAGCCCTGAAAAAATAAAGATCATAGTAATGCCCAGAACCATCATTACCTTTAAGTTAAACTTTTCACTCATTCTAACGCCCTCCATTTACTACTTAATTAAAAATTCTATGGATAATCCCTCGACATCTGGTAAATGTTTCATATATTGGAATGAATATCCAATCTTTATCCCATACCGACTCAGTTCTGTTAAATCTATACCTATCCCCATTGTACCGCCCTTTTCACTATTCTCCAAAAATAATTCACTATTACCTGCACTTAAGCTTATGATACCATTGAACAAGTAAAATCCTATACCTACGTTAATATATTGGGAGTTAAAATTCGGGTTAACCCCCTCAATGGCAACCTGAAATCTATTTGAACCAAATAAAATCTTTTGCCATGAAATGCCTATTTTCATCGTAGTGGGCAAGTCGAAGTAATCCGTCTTTAACTCTGCCACGATATTGTCATTGTTACCCTCAATTGTCGGTGCTACATCAACAAACGCATTAAGGTCTTCCCCTGTGATTTTCATTGCTGTACCAATATTTGTAATACTTACACCGAGCATTATCCCATCAAATGGTGTTTTAAATAGCGTGCCTAAATCAATTGCTATATTTGAGGCAGAACAGTTATATATCTTTTCACTGATATATTTGATATTCGCGCCAATGGAAAATCTATCAGTTAGTCTCATCGCATAAGCGAATCCAGCTGAAGAAAAGGTAGCAGAATAGGTTTCTCCAGTTCCATATTGGTTATTATAAGTTGTAATCTCGATATCTCCGGATCTCAACACTGTCCCATTCAAACCTATAACTCCATAGCGTCCAAGAGGTACAATCGCACTTGCATAACTAAAATCAAGAATAGATAACCATGGGGAATGGTAGAAATAAAGAGACTTATTACTAAAATTGGCTATACTTCCTGGATTCCAGTATATTGCTGAGCCATCGTCAGCAACAGAAACAAATGCTCCTCCCATCGATATAGCCCGTGTTCCCACTGGAATATTTAGGAATGCTCCAGATACTGTTCCTACCTTTTTTACCTCTACTGGAAATATGCTATGTACGCAAAGCGCTGTAATAATAAATAATATTGGAATTTTACTTTTTATCATTTCATACCTATCTTATTTTATTATGGCAAACTTTCCAACTTTTTGACCTATTCCTGGAGCGTCAATATGATAAATATATAACCCATATGATATATCAAGATTTTCCATACTGGTCAGATCCCAGATTTCCATTCCATTATCAACTGTGGAATTGTGTTCTATCACATCTATCAATGTACCATCTACGCTATAAATCCTGATTGTACAAACGGGGGGTAACTTAATAAAATGTATTTCACGTGGTCCTCTTCCACTTCTGTAGGTGTTCTTTGGTTCCCATGGCACTGTCGCAACATAAGGATTCGGCACTACTCTAATACTATCGAGCGTTCTTTTAGCTAACTCTTTGGATAATGATGGCCCCTTAACACTGAATCTATAAACATCATATGATAAAAACGGTTTTTTCAGATAGATATTCAAAGTATCGCCAGGCCGTGGATTTCTCTTATTAGCTTTCGGCACAAGGAAAAATTGCCAGGTATAAACTAGATCGCCCGATATACTCTTTTCTAAGAATAATATTATATCGGTCTCATCAGGATCGCGTGGGTTTACAGACAATCTACCATCCGATCCATCCAGTTCTGCAAAGGCAAATTCAATATCCTCACCTGTTGTTATGTTTATAATTTTAAAATTAACATCAACGGCTGGTAGAGGTATTCCAACTATGGTTGTATCCTTCGAAGTTGAAATACCAGGCTCACCAATGATTATTCGGTAATCATGCGGCATTTTTACTCCCTTAACACCCGGGAAATTTAGGGGAGCAAAATCATAGTCATATATATCATCGTTATTCCATCCTGATTTTTCTGGATCTATTTCAATATTGGATTCATTCATAAAAGATAATTTTAATCCATCAAAAATCGGAATATCAGAATCGTTACCATATAAAACCCAATTATCAATTCTTTTTTCGTCCTCAGAGATATCTGTTACTGAGAAACTTTTAGTAACTGTCCTTGTCTCTTTTTTCTCAACAATTGTAGTATCGGTGAATGTTAACTCATATGTGTGCCCTTCCTTTAATGCTGAATTATCTACAATGTCAATATTGATTATTCCCGTTGCACTTCCTCTTACATGTTCAAAATAATCGATTTCTGGGGGTATATATCCAGCTGCCTTTGGTGTAGGTGTAACCACTGCTACATTTATACCGGTTCTGATATTGCCCTGTAAATCTATATCCACGCTAACAGGTGTCTCTGTGGGAGTTATATTTAAGGGTGCATACCCAAAATCATAAGCTGTTACAGCGTAGAAATATTTTTGCCCATTCACAACGCCGGAATCAACGTATGAATGTCTAAGTCCGGTATCATCCCCCAGATAAAAATGTATACCATTAAATCCAACCGGATCAAATCCTGTTATACCATCTTTTAAATCAAATTGTGCTATAGGTTTTAAAAGTTTTGGAGTACCAAATCCGTCGGTTATCTTTCTTGCATCAAGAAATGAGGGATCAGTTGCTCTATATATTCTATAGCCTTCAAAATCCCTCCCGGGACCACCAATGGACTCAATGTAATTATCTATTGAATACTCGGCTGCATCATCCCAGTAAAGCATTACTTTTCCATCACCTGGAACAGCTTTCAGGGTTACCTGTATTGGTGCTTTTGCAAACTGATAATCAGCTTCATAAGCTTTTTTCGCATTTACAAGTTTGTCTATAACAGCGTCAATGTCTTCATCCTTCGTCTGACCACCACCCGCAATTGCAATAGCAATGGCTATTCTTTGTCTCTGACCTGGATCCATCGGGAAAAACCCTGAAGATATAAAGGTGTCATATTCACCTGTTGGTCTTGGTAAATCAAAATGGCCTGGTACCATAAAATAATCCCATAAATATCTATCCGGTGTTGTATTCAGTGAAATATCACCCACTGGAATCTGGACAGCAGATGTCAGACCGATAAGGTCCGTTTCAGAGACATCGGTTTTATCTATATTAGGTTCCCCTGGCAATTCTGTGCCAGCACCAGACGATGGTATCCCATCTCCCTCTCCGGGATCGCCAGTTCCTTTTACACCATCCAGTCCAACATCATCGTTAGAGACATCCCAATCCCTGTCATTATCGAAACCATCATCTCTTGACTCATCTATCATTGGAGCTACAGTTTCATAGGTGGCAGGGGTATTTTTCCCGGCTACCACGAAACCTCTTTTAACAGTATCACCCACATTGAAGTAAAGATAGTTTATGTATCTAACAGGACTTTCTGTACCCGATATTTCGTCATACCTCCACCTGTGAAGTGAATATTTTTCATCAATTAACCCGTCAAGATCATCGTCAAGACAATTTGCAACTGTGTCTTCTTCAAGGGTTGTTCCTTCTGCTGGTAAGTAGTATACTTTTCCCAGGCTTTTTACAGTGCCACCACCTTCAGGGTAAGTTGTTATTATGCGAGAAAAATCGGTTGAATCTATTAGAACAATTTTGTCACCAGGTTTTAGGTTCCGGGGGAGAAAATCGTCATCAGTGAAATGAGGTAAAATAACTTCTGGGTCCCCATTAATCATCGATAGTAGTTCCGGATATTGATCCGAGTCACCATCATTATCTATTCCATCAACCTCGTTACCAGGTGTTTCAAGAAATCTTATTCCTGCTACACCGACAGGATTACCACCAAATGCATCCGTTCCTACCCGATCAGCATCGGTCAAAAATGCTATATCTGACTGGATGTCTACGAATGGTTGGTCGTCAGTCCCATCTCCACCAACATAATCAGCCAGAAATATTAAAAAAGAAGTTTTAGGAATTCTCTTGGTACCATCATTCTTTATATCATGGATAAAAAATACGACATCATTTATTAATACCTGAGTCCATGCTAAAGCACGTACATCGACCAGTATGCCAAGACCCTTCCTTGTCAGGTCAGTTGTATCGGGATAATATTGATATCTATCATAACGGTCATCAGAGCAACGGTAAAACAATTCTTGATCAGCATTAAAAACATTTTTCCCAAAGTAGCCATTCCATGATCCAATCCAGCCTGGATCAACTTTATCATCCCATTTATCCCTCCATCCTCCAATGGAAGCAGGTGGCCAGGTCTCAGGGTCATCACTTTTTGCTACTCTTAGCGGATCCAAATTCGGGTTTAAAAAACCTGGTACAGGTTCAAATGTCCAAGTCCTACCATCAGGGCTCGTCCTCCAGGCAAAAACGTCAACAATATTTATAGTATCGTTGTTTACATCAATGACTTCACCTCCAACCCATATTCCAACAATTGAGATATAGATTCTCCCTGTATTTTTCGGCCATTCGTAATTTACTGACTCCGGTACTTCACGTGGCGCACCACTATAACCTGAATTAAATACTGAGGCTCTAATATTATTTCCATCTATGTTCGAATATGCTCTCAGGTTAGGGTCTCCTCTTTGATCCGATGGAATATGCTGTCTAATCTGGGAAAAAACTATCACTGGCAAAAGCAAGAATATTATTATCTTTTTCATCTATTTCCCCATCGCAAACTTTATTACTTTAGTAATAGAATTTAACTCCAAATTGAACCCTCCTTGGTTCTGAATAAAAGTCAGGTCTTATAAACCAGGTAGGATCAGCCTCAATAGCTTGATTTTGATAAACCGTGTAATCTGGTTTTCCAGAATCGGCCCATACCTGAAGAGGATTCTTAGCATCAAATAGGTTGAATACCTGTAAAAATACTTCAATATTAAAAATTTCTAAGTCGATCATTCTGTATGCATATAGATCAAAAATTATCCTGAATGGTTTCCGTCTGATATTTGTTGAAAGACCTGGTATAACATTCTGTCCCGTGAGCGTGCCAGAAACTATTTCTGGCGTATACGGCTGTCCAGAGAAAAAGTTAGAAGATAAACTTATGCCATAATCTCTAGCTCCATAAAAAATATTCCAATTCAACGAATGCCTTTGATCCCAATCCAGATAGGCAAGCTGTTTCCTTGGCTCAGCTCCCTGTGTAATTGCTAGATATTCATCTTCTGGACTGGAATTTGTTCCTTTCGCTATTTGAAAAGTATAGTTAATGTTAAAACCGAAATTATCTATAACTTTATGGTTCAGATTTATTGAGAACCCCTTTACAAAGGCAAAATCCTTATTGATTCGTTTAGAGTAGGACACCCCAGCTGAATAAGTTGGCATGGGAGGACTGGTTGAGACCCAATCACGAATGTCTCTATAATAACCGGTAATATCCAGTACAAGATTTCTATAAATTTCTTGTCTGACTCCTATTTCGTACATCGTCGTTTTCTGAGGCTTAAGATCAGGGTTTCCAAAAGGACCCGCTATACCTTGCCCCTCAGTTAGTTTCATCTCATCGTTATAATAGAGCTGGAAGAAGTCGGGAATCTGTTCAAAAATGCCATATGAAAAATGAATAACCCCTTTATCCGTAATAGGATAAGCAATACCAAAACGCGGACTTAAGAGCCTCTTTGGTCTAACTTTCTTATACCAGAATTTTTCTCGTTCTTCGATTGTGTATTTATTATCTTCAACCTGTTCTGAAAGATCTATAATACCATCACCATTCAGATCTTTGTATATATGTTCCAACCTGAGCGGATTGTATATATTTGGATCTTTCGGATCTGCGGGGATTCTTCCATTGGAATTGAAGTACTCATATCTCAATCCAAAATTAATAACCATAAAGTCATATTCCATTTTGTCCTGGATATAAGCCGCTATCCTATCTGGGCTCCTATCCAGAATTATTCTATTCGGATTTGACTTTTCCGGTATCTGAGGAATAAATGGTTCAATTTGAACCCCATTTTCATCAGTTGCCGGGATAAGTGTATACTCATCAAGATTTATAAAATCTTTCTGGAATTCAAACCCAAATTTCAATTGATGTCTGGTTGTTATCTGGCTTGTAATATTTGCTTTAATAATGTACGATTCTGTTTTTCTGGTTGATCTAAATAAATCTGTCCCAGCTTTAAAAAACTCATAAGCTCCTGCCGTTAACGAATCGGGATGAACGTATAGAGAATCATAAGGATCATCATACAACATGGATTTGTTTTCATCGACTTTATATGAAAAAATTAAGTCCATGAAAGACTTTGAAGAAAAAAGGTAAGTAAGTTTGGAAATTGTTGTAAATCCAAATCCTTTTGCTCCTCTCAAGCCTTTTGGATTTAATCTGTATTGATGATTATACCATCTGCTCTTATATTTATTCCCAATAAGATCAATCTTATAAACAATTGATTTCCCGATTTTCCATTCTACTGCCCCGTGGCCACTAATTCTATCTTGTGGATTCATGGCAACAGGGCTGCTATCACCCTTTGCATGGATACCAAGGGAATCATCTATTACTACCCTTCCCTGAGGTAAATAGGCGTATACACCATAAAGCCACCCCTCATTATGGAAATTCCTTAGATTGAAATAAAAAGTCATTTTATTCTTAATAATAGGTCCACTCAGGCTAAGCTGCACATTGTTTATGGAGAAGGGATTAATTTTACCTATATTATAAAATATCTTATCTCTACTGCTTATATAATCTCCGGCATAAATTTCAACCTTTCCCTCATATTCATTACTACCACCCTTTGTAACAATATTTACCACTCCACTCATGGCATTTCCGTATTCGGCATTAAATGCTCCACTTATTACCTGTAATTCTTTCACAGATTCATTTTCCACTACGACAGTTTGTCCTCTATTATAGTCATCGGTAACATTTACACCATTAACAAAATAAGCTATCTCTGACGATCGTCCACCACGTATATGTATGTTTCCACTGGCATCTCTAACAATACCCGGCTGCAAGTCAAGTATTCTTCCGATATCATTTGCAGGTATCCTGGATATATCATCAGATTGAACTCGAACTTCAGATGAGGTCAGATCTTTTCTTACCGTGGGTTGGGTACTAACCACGTAAACCTTTTCACCCTCAACAATGCCCGGTTCTAGATTAAAGTTAACTTCAGTCGTCAAATCCGTATATACTCTCACATTTTGCATGACAGCTCTTTTGTATCCGATGAAAGAGACTGAAACATTATATATTCCTGGAGGTACCCTTAAAATGATGTATCTACCCTCGTTATCTGTTGCGGCACCCAGATCTGTGCCATCGACTATTACATTTGCACCTGGCAGCGGCTTACCTGTCTCAGCGTCTCTGACAAAACCGGAAATTTTGCCCCAGGTTTGTGCGTTTAAACCTCCAATAGATATTAAAAGTATTACTACAAAAATTTTGATAAAACTGAAAGCCTTATTGTTAGAACGCATTTCCCACCACTTAGTTAATATTTATCTTTTTTAATATCTCCCAATTGATTACCAACTCTATGTCGGATTTTAGCAATGTTAAGTGGTTTCTCATTACCCTTTCCTTCCAGAAGGGCATCATGGTTTTATAAACTACGTTTCTAACATCTTTAAAATCTGTTGTATTTACAGGAATTTTATCGTTACACCTGAAAAAGTAATATTTACCCTGTATTGAAAAAGGTCCAGCCCATTCTCCTTTATCTAAAGAAAATAACGTATCAGCAAACTTTCCGAGATCATTATATTTAAAAAC
>Ga0209834_10002162_pt1 | contig 10546 bp, 3 predicted proteins | sample Mar14236cmmetaG_FD_184134 | JGI IMG/M metagenome (GOLD analysis project Ga0209834, IMG submission 184134) | Marine hydrothermal vent microbial communities from Guaymas Basin, Gulf of California to study Microbial Dark Matter (Phase II) - Marker... ...
AGTCAGGACAGTTTATGCCAGAATTACTAATTCCCCAGATCCTATCCAAGAGGGGATTTATATCCCGGAAATTGAGGAAGAGATCGTAGAGGAGATTATTAATGAAGCTGCTTCTTTGCTTCAGGATGGGTGGGATTGGTACCGGAACGAAGGTTATTCTTTTGAAATCCAGTTTCCAAAGGAAATTGTCCGGAAATCAGTTTTGGATCAAGTGACCTTGAATTATGGAGTAGGGGTTAACCCAGAAACCCCAGTCTGGCAATTCCGACTGGATGATAAGGAACTTTATCAGGGTACAAATCTTGTGGATGCTTCTCTACTGGTCCATGTCCTGGAGGGGAAAGATCAGAAAGCCGAATGTGCTTCATTCAAACCGGGCAGCATTTACCAGACCCCCAATGAGATGCGCGATTCACTTATTAGTGTAGAGGTCAATGGTGTTCCTTTCTGGAAAGATGAAGTGATCGAAGGTGTAATGGGAGAGTTTTATCACCGGATCAGCTATCGGACATTCAATAATGGTGCCTGTTATGAGATGACAGAATTAATGCATTACCAGAACATCGCTGGTTTTATTGATGGACAAATAACTGAATTTGATAAGGATCGGGTGATCGTGGAATTGGATCAGGTCCTGGAAACATTTAGATTCCTGGATGTAGATCCCACTTTTCCCGAGGTGAGTTATCCTCTTCCAAAAACACTTTCTACAGCTGTAGCAAAAAGCACATCTGAGAATGTGGATGGAATTGATGTCTCTCACTGGCAAGGGGATATCGGTTGGATGAAGGTTGCCGGTGCCGGGTATGATTTTGCATTTGCTAAGGGGACCGAAGGTGTTGGTTGGACTGACTCGATGTTCCATCTGAATATGGCCGAAGGCGAAAATGCTGGTGTGTATATGGGTATCTATCATTTTGCCAGACCTGATATTGGAAATTCTGGGGAAGAAGAGGCAAATTATTTCTTGAGTGTTGCGGGTGATTATCTGAAGAGTGGTTATCTTCGCCCGGTTTTGGATCTAGAAGTAGGGTATTCCCTAGGGAAAGTAGCTTTATCCAACTGGGTAGTGGAATGGATGGAAACAGTGAAAAACCGAACCGGTATTTCACCTTTGTTATATACCAATCCTAACTTTATAAACTATTATCTAAATGATTCTGTCACAGAATATGATCTCTGGGTTGCGCATTGGACTTGCGAGCCGGTGCCTTCTTACAGTATCCCTAATACCGGAACGTGGCGAGACTGGGCCTTCTGGCAGTATTATGGTCCAGGCGGCTGCGGTGGAAATGCGGGATATGTTCCAGGTATTTCTACTAATATTGACTTGAATATATTCAATGGCGTAAAAGAAGGTATGCAGGAATATGATGCTCTTTCCCATCTGTGGGTTTCGTTGTCAAGTGATGCTTATTATGTGGCAGCACCCTATTTCGCTGATATCACTGGTAATGTCAATGGAGATACAACGGGGCTGATTGATTTTGCATTCTGGTGGGATTGCACCTCTCTGGAAGCAGATCTTGGTATTGTTGAGGGTAATTGCGGCGTTCTGCCAATCCCAGCAGAGGGTGAATGTGAATATAACGAATTGGGAATGCGCTGCATCGCTGTTGAAAATGAAAAGCAGCTAGCTGAACATACCTACCAGGAAATTGGTAACTATACGGCGAAAGTGATCGTGGAACGGGGAGAGGAATCCCCAGTTGAAGACCGCTTTAAGATCTCGACCTATAATCCTATTCGAGTAACTGTCCTGGATCCTTCCCCTGCAGAAAGTGGATATATTGGTGAACCATATTCCCTCAGTGCTGCGGTTACATTGCATACATCTGTATTTGGCGCCCTGCAAGTGAGTGTCACAGATCAAGTCACTGCTGAACTGGAAGACCAGATCTGTATTTCAGTTGTGGGTGATAACGAATCTGTTGAGATCTTCGATTTCTCACTGAATAATGCCACTGTAGGGGAAAAATTCTACCAGATCGACACCCGCTATCGTCCCACGGGGGAATGTCCAGTAGAGGATATTCATGAGAATGATAAAATCCAGAATTATCATATTACCTGGGTAGATGAAAAAGCAGTTCTTGAAGTATCAACTGCAGCAGGTGATTTGATTCCAAGCGGATCTTCTGTGGATATAGGAGATATCGAACCTTTCCAGATCCTGGAATATAATGTCCTGATTTCAAACACTTCAGTTGTAAATGACTTGCATGTAACAGCTGTTTCTTTCGACAATCTAGTAAATGTGGTTAACCCCCAGGTAGAACCAGCAGCACCAATTGAGGTTGGACCTGGTTCGGAGTTACCTATTACGCTGAGCTTTGAAGTGCAGAGCAGCGATCAATTTTCCTTTGATGTAGTCCTTGTACACGATGCTACCAATACCACTCCATATCTTATATCTGTTTATGGAAATGGAGTATTAACCACGAATCCCATCCAATTAATCAACCCGCAGCCTGCTTCTCCAGTGATGAGTATCGTTGGTGAGGACATTGGGTTATCAGTAGAAGTTGATCTAAATGCACCAGTAGCAGGTGCCCTCCAGGTGAGCATACTTGACACAGAAGAGAACCCGGTTCAAGATCCTGTATGCCTGGAGATCACCGAAGCAGGACAGGGAAATCACAGTTATGATTTCTCCTGGACTGAAGTCGCTGCAGGATTGAATGATTATCAGATTTGGGCCCAGTATCGGGACAATGGTGTTTGTCCGATCGAAGATCAGAGTGTTTATGATGTCTCTCAGGGCTACCAGATTGATTGGCAGGAGGATAATCCTGTCATGGAATTGAAGAACCTGGATGATGAACCTTTGCTAGCTGGCGGTAGTGAGGATCTGGGTGACCTGACGGCATACAAATCTTTCACAAAGCAATATCTTATCTATAATCCTTCTGCTACAAATAGTTTCCAGATCACAGGAGTAATTTTTGGCAATCTGGACAATGTGATCGTTCCGGAAATTGATACATCAACTCCGATCACAGTCGGCCCTGGGGAAGAGGTGATGGTTGGAATAGGTTTTGAGATCGAAAACCCAGGTGAATTTTCCTTTGACATAAATCTGGAACATAATGCCTCCAACCCAACACCTTACAGCTTCAGTCTTTTAGGCAGAGGTATCCTGGATACCAATCCTATTCAATCGATCACTCCTGAACCGCTGTCACCTGGGGAGAAATTGATCGGTGAGAATTTTGGGCTGAGTGTAGACACAGTTTATGATGCACCCATCGTTGGTTCCCTGGTCTTTAGTCTTCTTGATCAGGAAAACAATCCCATCCAGGAAGCTGTTTGCCTGGAGATCACAGAATCTGGCCCCGGTGCAGCAACTGCAAGTTTTGCCTGGTCTGAATCCGGAGTGGTTCTGAACGATTACACGATCTGGGCCCAGTTTTATTCCCGGGGTGGATGTCCTTCAACAGGTGATCCGATTTCGGAATTATCCATGTCGTACCAGGTCGATTGGCAGGAAGAGCTCCCGGCCTTGGAACTTGCTAAGAAGGATGGGACCCTGGTTCCGGCTGATGAAATCATCAACTTGGGGCAGTTCGAGTACTATCAGACTGTGGATTTGGCATATTTGATCCGGAATATATCATCTACAACTTCCCTGGAAATCACAGATATTCGACTAGAGAATCTTGTGAATCTTGGAAAAGCAGATTCAAATCCAGAGGCAGGTTTTGTTCTTGATCCAGATGCAGATAATCCCTTGGACATATCTTTCCTGGTTGACAACACTGGTTCATTCTCATTTGATCTTGTGATCGATCATCTGGCGAACAATCCAACACCTTATCGGATCAAATTCCAGGGCAGTGGAGTGATGACAAATAATCCGATCAAGTTCATTGTTCCTTCACCACCATCTCCTGGAACTTCGCTGATCGGCAGTGCTTACCCTCTTCGGATCGAGGTTGGAATGGAAGCGCCTGATACAGGTTCTCTGCAGGTCAGTCTAGTAGATAAAAATAGCGATCAGGTACAAGACCAGGTTTGCCAGCTTATTGAAGATAATCTAGACCAGGCCAGAACGTTCAATCTTTCCTGGATAAGTTCTGCTCCTGGCGCCAGAGAATATTCAATCCAGGTTCGTTATCGGGCTCGGGGAGAATGTCCCATCGTGGATTCTCAGGATAGCGATCTGACCCAAATGTATGTTGTGAATTGGGAAGAGGACAATCCTGAACTTGAAGTTAGAGAACAAGGCGGTTCTCTTGTTTCCAGTGGAGATATCATCAATCTGGGTCAGCAAGGGTTTTACCAGTATTTTGAATTGGCCTATACTTTATTCAATAATTCCACAACATCCAGTATGCAGATCAGCAGCATTGATATCGAAAACCTGGTCGATCTGGATGGCGTTACCGTGGACCCAGCAGGGCCAATTTCCCTAGGTCCTGAAGAAGAGCAGCTGGTCAAGGTTGCATTCCAGGTAACGGAAATAGGGTTATTCTCTTTTGACCTGGCAGTAAATCATGATGCGGACAACACCAATCCTTACCGGTTCTCTATTCAGGGTACTGGTGAGTTAATTGAAAATCCAATTTACGGAATGGAGCTGATTCCTGTTTCTCCAGGCATTATGATGACCAATGAAGTCTATGAACTTCAGATCCAGTCTGAAATCAATCCTCCGGCACCCGGAGTGATGGAGATAATTGTCCTTGAGGATGAAACTAGCGATGTGGTCGGATCAACCTGTATATCCGTTCTGGGTGAGCATTCCTTGCTGAACGTGGATCTAAGTTGGACAGAATCAATGCCTGGCGATGTGATGTATCAGATCCAATTGGGGTACCATGCTGGCGGTTCATGCCCGACTGTAAATCAACCAGATGCAGTATTAGTTGAGAATTACCAGGTCAGCTGGCAGATCCACAAACCTGTTCTTATTGTCAATCGACCGGAAGGGGTCACTATCTTTGATGGTGCAGTAGATTTTGTGGACGAACATGAATTCTTCAGATTTGTCGAAGTCACCTATGTGATCGAGAATAACAACGAATCGGCTCTCCTGGTGATCGACAATATTCAGGTTGAAAACCTGGAAAATTTACGAGAAGTGCTAATCGATCCGGCTGGACCAATTGAAATTGCCCCTGGTGAATCCCAGGAGATTAAGGTCAATTTCCAAATCCTTATGCTGGAACCATTCTCCTTTGATCTGGTCTGGGATCACAACGGTTCCAATGCGGATCCCTATACTACGGGCATTGAAGGCACGAGCAAACTTTACCTCGGCGACGGTGTGCCAGAACAATCCTGGTTGTTCCGTTTCGTGGATTCTCTGATCAGATCAGGTTTCTTCCTGAAGATTCCAGCCCTCTGGACCGGGAATTAGCAGATCGATCAATCGAAAATTCACCAAATAATAATCTTTAGACCGAAGCACCCCTGAATTTCAGGGGTGCTTTTATTTCTGCCTTACCCCTTGTGAATTGGGAATATATGTATAAAATGAAAATAAGGGAGGGGGAGTAGAATAATCAGAAAAACAGTCCCAGAATAGGGTTGTTAGATAAAAATATACTCATCTATAATTAGACCAGACAGTTTTATTGGTTTTTCCTATGATTTTATGATCAAGAGACTAGATCCTTCAAGTATATTCCGGGGCTTAATATTCCTAATCCTATTATTAGGTTTGATCCATCCTGCCCGGGTGCTGGCGGGAGGGGATCCCCGCCGTTATGAATTTATTAAAATATCCTATACTGAGAATGATTGGTGGCTGGTTCACTGGCAGAATAACAATCTGGCTTGTGAAATCAAGGTTGATCATGAAGGAGAACCGACTGGGGCAGAGATCTACCGGCAATGTGGAGATAAAATTTATGATCTGTGGAGGATTTCCGTTCCGTGTTCTGCAGCTGATTCAGTAGGCCAAGGGCAATGTGGGGGAATGTATCTGTTTTTAGCCGGGTCAATGCAGAAAGAAAAGGAGATTCAGGTAGAACTTCCAACAGCAAAAGTCTGGATTGAACTGAATGACTGTATCCCCATTCGGAGCACGGACATTTGTGTAAATATCCCATCTCTCCTGATCACAGCAGAAGAACCCCTTCCCAATGAGAGAATTGCGAGGATCCAGGGGTCGATGAATGGATTGCCATTTATTTGCAAAGACAGCAGCTGTAATCTATCGCTCCGGGAAACTGGAGATAATGGTATTCCAATTGAGTTTTGGGCTGATTCAAGTTACGGTGACAGCACGGTCCATTATCGGGGCCGAATTCGGGTATCTGAAAATTTAGATGAGCTGACGGTCACTTCAGGATGGCGGGTGGATGTTGTCAGCGAAATGAATGATTTTAATACTATACAGGGCTGCGCTCAGATCTGGCAGGCCTTTCCCCCCTTGAGTGCTCCCCCCGATTGGCTATCAAGCCCTCCCCATCCTTATTTGTTAGAAACCGATGAACCTTATACCTACCTGGCCGGCCAACTGATATTTCGGGGGTACGTGGATGTTCAGGATTGTGATAGTTTTGGTTTGATGGCAAATGGGTATGCCTCCCAATGCGGATTGGAGAAAGCCAGGGATACAGTGCGATTGTGGCAAAATACATTTGATACTTATCTCGTTCAGGCTTCTCGGGAAATGGGGATCCCATCCCAGTTGTTAAAAAGGATCTTTGCAAAAGAGTCACAATTCTGGCCTGAGACAAATAAGTTAACGTATTATGAATACGGTCCCGGCCATATCAATGAATTGGGCGCAGATACGGTGTTGTTGTGGAACCGTGATTTCTTTGACCAATTTTGTCCCCTGATCCTTGACAAGGAGGTATGCTCACGTGGTTATGCTATGATGGATGATTGGAACCAGGTTTTGTTGCGCGGGGCGCTATTATCAGAGATGGAACTGGATCTGCCTCTTCGAGGAGAGGTAGTAGATCCTGAGCAAGCTTATAAAAGTGTTTCATTATTCACAGAAACACTTTTGGGGAACTGCTCCCAGGTAGGGCAGATCATCTCCTATGAATTCGACAGGATCCCTGGTGAGGTTCTAAGCTATGAGGATCTCTGGCGGATGACACTGGTTAACTACCATGCCGGACCAGGTTGCTTGTCTGAAGCAATTCAGGAAGTATCTGCTGATAACTTAACTTTAAGTTGGGAATCAGTATCCGCTGCACTTGAATACGTCTGTCCGGAAGCCCTCGATTATGTCGGTGATATCATTAATTAATCTTCTCATTCACTAGATATAGATTTTCTTATGAAAGGATTCAGCTGCCCCTTGGGGCAGCTGTTTTACTCAAAATCTGTGGGTAGCGAGGACGAAATTTCAATCTGGGATGATTGGGGTATAATCGAGTAGAATTTCTCAGTCTCTTAATTAACATGGATAAATTATAGTATTTTTCCATGTTTATGAGTGATCTTCCATCAAGATTTTCATTTTATATATGTAACTACCGGAATTTTGAAAATGAATTTGGTTAAAAGGTCAATTACATCAGCTTCATGGAATTATTCTGTTAATTTTATTCAATTTGGGATCACATTTGTCAGACAGGTGATCCTCGCAAGGCTTCTGGATATCGAAGTTTTCGGAATTTATGCGTTTATAAGCTCTATCGTATTCCTTACTATAATGTTCCCAAATTTCGGTATGGGATCTGCTCTGCTAAATCGTGTTCCAGAAACGGAAGATTTGGATCAGTCAGCATCTGTCCACTTCACATTGAAGACTATTTTTACTTCAATCTGGGTTATTATATTGATATCTTGGGGAAAAATATTCTTTGAAGATCAGTATCTCCTACCGTTAGTTGTAATAGTACTTGCCAGGGGAGCGAATGAACTAATACAAACTCCCAGAATACTTCTTTTTAGAAGCGTTAATACACGTCGTATTGCTGTCATCCGTCTAATTACAACAATAGGCTCATTTGGGATAACAATAATTCTTGCGATGCAAGGTGCAGGTATATGGACTTTATTGTCAATAGATATCTTAGTCACACTAATTATGTTTATAGGTTTATATATCTGGAATCCGGTCTGGAAACCACGGTTTTCCTGGACAAAAGATATAGTACGGTATATGTTAGATTTTGGGTGGAAAAATTTTTTCGCAGGGTTACTTTCTCGGGGACTGGACCGAGTTGATGATATCTGGACTGGATTCTTCTTGGGGGAATTACCATTGGGTCTTTATTCAAAAGCATTTTCATTTGCAACTATGCCAAAGAATTTACTAGGAAAACCGCTGACAGATATTATTAGGGGGAGTTATGCGGAGTTAAAGGGAGACAGAAAACGCCTTTCAAAATCTTTCTTCATCTTCAATTCCGTATTAATTCGTTCCGGCTTTTTCGTAGGTGGAGTTCTTTATCTCGTCGCACCTGAGTTTATTTCGGTTGTATTGGGAGAGAAATGGATGCCAATGCTGACGGCATTTCAGTTAATGTTAGTTTTTACGCTCATTGACCCTGTTAAATTATCTATAGGAAATATATTCATATCAGTTGGAAAACCAGAGATAATTGGAAAGGCTAGACTTATTCAACTTATAGTAATGATTATTGGTCTATTTGCGCTAGGTACTTCTTATGGTATTGCGGGTGTTGCAATTGCAGTTGATATTATGGTAATTGTAGGATTGGCCCAACAATTGTGGCTGGTGAAGAAATTTGTAGATTATTCGTTAAAAGATCTATTCTTAACTCCTTTAATTTCACTCGGGGGAGGTATAGGGTTATATTTATTAATATCTAACTGGATCATCCCGGGATCTGACATTGCAAATGGATTTCTGAAAATTGGAATATTCTCACTGGGTTATCTGGTATTATTTTTATCTTTAGAGTATCAACTAATAAGAAATGTTTATTTACCTCTCGTGAGATCCGGTTTCAAAAAGTAATTGATATTGAATCCCTTGTCAATTGATTTCTACATTGATTATGAAAAATTCCTTTCTTATGTTGACGGTTTTGAAGATTATTCCTGCATTTAGATAGTAATGAGAGGGTGAAAACAACGGATTATTATATTGGTTTATTATGATAAGAAGATTGAACTATCTAAAAAGAATATTCAGTGCTTATATCTCTGGTGCTGATAGCCAACTGACATTTTGGCATGGAGAGCCTGAAGTTAATGGTTCCATTACAGTTGATAAACTTGGGCCATATTATATGCTTTTTGAATCGAAAGCAAATTATACAGCCTATCTTGATGAAGCCGGTATACCCCAGTTAAATTACCATGGAACAGTTGGCCTCCAGTACAACCCCATTGCTATCGCCCAGTATGGTTTGGGAAATTACAACCGAATTAAACAAACAGGCGATGATCATAGCTATAAAAAATTCATCAAAGCAGCCAATTGGCTGGTTGAGAATTTGGAGTTGAATGAACATGGTATTTATGTTTGGAATCATTATTTTGACTGGGAATATAGAGATACCTTATTATCGCCCTGGTATTCCGCCTTATCTCAAGGGCAGGGGATCTCCTGCCTGTTGCGGGCTCACCAGTTAACTGGTGAAGAGAGATATTTGGAAACCGCGGATAGGGCTCTGGGATCATTCTTGGTTGGGATGGAGCAGGGAGGAGTCGTTTATCGGGATGAAGAGGACTTCTTGTGGTTGGAAGAGGTAATTGTCTATCCTCCAACTCATATTCTTAACGGATTTTTCTGGGCGATTTGGGGTCTATATGATTATTACCTCTATACAGAAGATTTACGGGTGAAGGAAGTTTATGATCAATGCATTGAAACCTTGATGCATTATTTACTCAGTTATGATACGGGATTCTGGTCTTTATACGAACACGCTGGAAAGAAGATGAAGATGTTGGCGAGCCCTTTTTACCATCGCTTGCATATAGTGCAGTTAAAAATCATGAGCCAATTGACAGGAGAGAAGATATTTTCTGAGTATGCGAATAAATGGGAGCATTATCAAAATAATCCTCTCTTTTACTACTCAGCATTATTCTATAAAGCTGTCTTTAAAATCCTATATTATTAGAGGGAAGCCCTCATTTTGTAGGATGAAGTTTGGTAGAATATTCGAGTCATATAGAGTGGTAGGATATGTTTATCCAATGTGCTCAGGAACTGATGAAATATGAAAAAGCGAATAATTCTTGTAGGACCTTATCCTCCTCCTTATCATGGGACTAGCATCCCATTAATGCATCTAGATCAATACATTCAAGATCACGATTTGGCAAGCACGGTCATTATTAATACACTAACGCGTTATAACGTGCCAGTTTTTCATCCTCGAGTCATTGGTACCTATTTGAGACTTACCCTCAAACTGATCAAAAATTTACCAAAGGTTGAATCCGTATTAATTACTGGTTCTCAAGGGTTTATATCCTCCATCGGTTGTTTTTTTATTTTTATCGCCAAGTTTATTTACAATAATAAAGTTAGTGTTTATGTTCATGGTGGCGGCTATGACCAGTATTATCTGAGCAGAGGTAGGTTCTTTCAGGGAATCCTGAAGAATCTTTTGAATAGAGCGGATAATTTTATTGTCCAAAGTAAACAATTAGG
>Ga0209834_10002163_pt1 | contig 10545 bp, 13 predicted proteins | sample Mar14236cmmetaG_FD_184134 | JGI IMG/M metagenome (GOLD analysis project Ga0209834, IMG submission 184134) | Marine hydrothermal vent microbial communities from Guaymas Basin, Gulf of California to study Microbial Dark Matter (Phase II) - Marker... ...
CCGTGGTGTATTGGTTCGGCTTGCGCCGGTCACGGACGACGATGGTCTTCTCGGCTTCTTGGGACATCGCGCATCCTTATGAGGTGCCGGGCACTTGCGTAAGTGCCCGGCACCTGGAACGCACTTGACAAGCTGGCCGGAGTGTGCTATCCTAAAAGCGAAGAGCACAAAGGGAATCCCATTCCCTTATCCTACCTCAGGGGCTCTTCGATACGTCGGTTGAGGGGCCAGCCTCAACCGACGTTTGTTCTTTTGTCAGAGAGACGGTACGCCTACTCTTGCTGTAAACTCTCCAGCACAGCGGTGGCCTGAGCAATGATGGCTTGCAGCATTTGCCGTATCTGGTCACGGCCGGCCGGTTCCAGTTCGGCGAGCAGGTCCAGTTGCAAGCTCTCAATCTTGCGTTGGGCTGCTCTCAGGGCGGGCATGGGGTTGTAGGCATGGACTGCGGGCTGGGCCTGTCGCACGGCCTGTTTGATTCCCTCGCGATCCAGTTCCCCGCGACTGACCTTCTCCAGCAACTCCTGCCGCACGCTGGCATCCTCGATTTTGGCAATCTCTCGCCCTTCAACGATCCCCACTTCGCCCTGGCGCACCTGTTCTGCCACGTCCGGTTTTCGTAGTAGCTTAAGCAGGTCGCTGATGTGGCCGGCACTCTTGCCCACCTTCTGTGAGATTTGACGATAGGAGTAGCCGAGCTGCACCAGACGGTTGTATGCCTCGGCTTCCTCGATGGGGTTCAGGTCCTTGCGCTGGACGTTCTCGGTGATGGCCACCTCGAGCATCTGCCCATCGCTTAGGTCGCGAATGGAGAGGGGCAATTCGCTGAGGCCGGCCTTATGCGCGGCCCGCAGGCGGCGCTCACCGTAAGCCAGTTGATAGCGCTCCCCGACCCGGCGGGCCACCAGGTGGCCGTAAAATCCCTGAGCGCGGATGGAGGCGGCCAGCTCTTCCAGGGATTCAGTTCCGAAGTCCTGGCGAGGTTGGAAGGGGTTGGGGTCAATTTGGGAGATGGGCACTTCCACCACCTCGGCCAGGCCCTCACCTTCCAGGATGCGGTCCAGGAGGTCAATGCCCAGTGCACGGTGGGTGTTTTCGGTGGTCACGCGGGCTCTCTTAGGCATTTCGCTTTACCTCCGATAGTTCCTGAGCCAGTGCCCGATAAGCGGCGGCGGCCGTGCCGCGACTATCGTATTCCAGTACGCTCTGTCCGGTCAGGGGAGCCTCTTTGAGCCGCACGCTGAGCTTGATCACCGTCTCGAAAATGGGCACTCGCCCCTGGAAGACCTGTCGCGTGTTGGCGATGATGTCCCGCGCGTGGAGGGTGCGAGTGTCGGCCATGGTCAACAGGATGCCGGCGATGCGCAGGTTGCGGTTCACCCGTCGTTGAATCTTGGCGATGGAGCGCAGCAGCAAGTACACCCCTTTGAGGGCCAGGTAGTCCGCTTGCAAGGGGATGATGACCTTGTCGGCAGCGGCCAGAGCGTTGGTGGTGAGGATGCCCAGGCTGGGTGGACAGTCCACAATGATGGCATCGTACTGGTCGCGGATGGGAAGCAGCGCATCGCGCAGGGCGTAGACGCCCAGTGGCTCGCGCACCAGGTCCAGGTCGGCCTGGCTGAGTTCGATGTTGGCCGGAACGAGAGTCACCCCTGTTTTGCTGTTCACCATGACTCGCTCCAGGCCGAGTACGTTTTCGTCGCTGACCACACTGGCCAGGGCGTTGTAGACTGTGAGATCAAGCGAGTCGGGATTGAGGCCCAGGGCCAGGGTCAGGCTGGCCTGGGGATCGAGGTCAATCAGGAGCACACGCTGCTTCAACTCGCTCAGCGCCGCGCCCAGGTTAATGGCTGTAGTGGTCTTGCCTACGCCGCCTTTCTGATTGGCGATGGCGTAAGTTGTGGACATGGCCTTACCGCCTTTTGGGTGATGAAGAAACGACCTGCCTATTGAGCTGCTATTCCGCTGTCAACATTTCTGGAAATTTGGACTTTTAGACTTTCAAAAGTCTGGAAGTCTGAAACATCGAGAGCCGAGACTATGCGAGCCAGCATCTCGATGCTCAGGCCGACTATGTCGCTGCGATCTACCTTGAACTGTTTGCTCCAAGTGTAGTGTAGGGCGCTCAGCATCTCTCTTTGTTCTGGAGTGAGATAGACGGTGGTCTGCTTGCGTTGGCGGCGGCTGCGCGGCCGGCCCGGCCGGGTAGTGGGCTGCACGCGGCGTTCTGTTTCGTAGAGGTCAGCGAAAGTGCCTTTCTTCTTTGCCGGGGACATGGTTTAATCCTCTCCGATTTCGGCGATGGCCCGCTGTATCAGGTCTGCATCTATGGTGTGTACTCCGTCTACCAGGGCTAGGGGCAGGACATTGAGCCCCACCACGCACACGTCACGGGGCATCCCTTTGCTGTAATCGTAGATGAGTTGGAGTGCATCTTCGGTGAAGAGGGGTTCTTGCCGGCCAGCGACCATGACCCGGAAGCTGATCATGTTGCGGGTATCTTGCATATCCAGTGGCTCTATGGTCGAGCGGGTGGCGATGCGTGATTGCAGGGCACGTTTCAAACGGAGCTTGTTGCGCAGCTCATTCTGACCGATGAGAATGATTTGGATTAGCTTCTGGGCGTTGGATTCAAAGTTGAGCATCTGGCGGATGAGTTCGAATTGCCGTCCGACCAGGGACTGGGCTTCGTCAATGATGACCACGGCGTTTTTGCCTTGCTCCCAGATGTCTACCAGGTAGGCGTTGAAATGTTCGATCTGGGCGTACTTGCTACGTCTGGGAGGCAGGCCGAATTCGCTGCACACGGCTTTGAGGAACTGGAACTCGGAAGGGAAGATGGGCATAGGCAAGTACGCGGTCTCGTAAGTCGGGTCATCGCTGTATATCTGGTAGATGCGGCGGGCGATGGTAGTCTTGCCCACGCCAATATCCCCATACACGATGGACAGCCCCTGTCGCTGCTCGGCAGTGTAGGTGATTTTGGCCAGCGCCGTTTTGTGCTGAGTGGACAGGAAAAAGAAGCGGGGGTCGGGGGAGAGGGAGAAAGGTGGCTCAGCTAACCCAAGTGGACTCAAATCCAGCATTGCGCCTCCCTTTTCAGGTTGGATTTCATGTTAATTATACCACTAAAGTGCGAAAATTGCAAATTGCTATGGCCCATACCCGCGTTTTCTTGTTCCCCTGTCGCCTTGTCTCAAAACCAGCCGGCCATCCACAGCCGTTCGACCATCCTCTGGGCCCAGGCGGGTAACCGCCACCACGGCAATCGGCGGGTGATTTCCAGGTAGAGCCGCCCATCCACACGGATCAGTCGCATATCCTCTCTCCTTTTGTCTCCCTGTCACCTTGTCTCCCTGTCACCTTGTCACCTTTCGCCGGGACACGGAACTGGGCCAGCCAGTCATCCACAGTCAGGCGGGGACTCAGACGGCGGCGAAGGTTCGCGAACAATGCAATCGCGTTCTTCAGATATACGTCCAGGCGGGGGGAATAGCGCACCTCCAGCGCGTCGGGGGGCAGGTGTTTCACTTCCAGCGGGCCGCAGAGCAGGAGCAGGGCGACGACGAGCAGGCGACTCATTGTTCCCTGGAAAATGATGCCCGGCGGCCCTTCCTCGCGGACGTAGACGCTACAGTTACGTAGATGGCCGATGAATATGGTGGGTAAAGGAGGATTGTTCATGGTTGGTCTCCTTATGCGTGTTGCGTGTTGCGTGGTGCGGGGCACGGATGGGATGGCGGCGACGGGGGTTCATCGCCCATCCGTAGCCCCGTGCCGAATAGTCCTATAAGCGAAAACGGCCCGCCCCTGCCGCCAGCAGGTACGAGCCGCTTGATGTGCTTGACACCATACCGCAGATGTGGTATGATAACACACAGCCCCCCTAACTGGCTAGTCAGTTGGTGGGGTTAGCGGCCCGTCAGTGCTCCTTTCACTGGCGGGTCGCGCTTTTGGAGGACTATTCGGTTACGTACATTATAAATCGAAACGCGGGATTTGTCAAGGGCAAGAGGCAATAGGGTGCATTTCACTTTTGGGGCAAGCTAACCCTTGCGAAGGTTTAGCGGCAACTTTCAAGCCCGGAGTGCCATTGTCTATCGGTAATTGCTCCATTTTTAGGGCCGTTCGCAACCTTCGCAAGGGTTCGCCCCCAAACTGAAATATACCTAGGCAATACTACCTTTCGACTTGCGCCTTTTGGCTGATTGGTGTATACTGGTTTTGGCGTGAGAAAAAACGCATTATACTCAATTTCATTTGATTAGGCAAGTGCATTATGCGACCCGAACACCGCGTAAAATGCTGGAAGGAGGGATATGTGAGCAAATAGACGGATAAAATATCAGGAAGGGGTTTTATGCAACGGCGTGCTGGCGTAAAACGTCAGATGGGGTATTATGCGGGCGTTCGCACGCATAATCATTGTTCGGCAATCATTTCGCATGGAAAGAGAGTTTGTTGTACAATAGGACATATTTACCTGCGGCACATTTTGGAGGTAGCCGAACGCATTGGGCGCTACCTGGTCGGTGTCGGTTGGGAGCGTTTTGGGGGAGCGGAGTTGTTGCAGGACGGGGTGATTCGCCAACTTGGAGGTTATGGGAGAGGCGACGCGGCGTTTGCCGCGGGAATCAAGGAGCAAGTCAAGGGCATTTTGCGAGATTATGGGGTGGATCTTCGAGGGGAAAGATGGTGTTGTGGTGTAGAGGTGGAGGTAGTGGGGGTGAGAGAGACGATGGAGGGCGAAGAAGTCTCTTCTCGCTTTGTTCTGGGAAGGGCATAGTGGAACCTACCGAAACAACATAAGGAGGTGCTGAATGAACCGGCTACATTTGATCTACATCTTGCTCCTGGCGCTGTTGCTCTCTCCTGTGGTGGGCGATGCCCAGGCGCAACCTTCGCCCCCGTCGTTACCGGTGGCGCAACCGGCTGTGGAAAACGATCTGCCAGAAGAACTGTCCGGCGTCCCCGGCGTCACCGCCGACTGGTGGGCGGCAGTGCAGGAGAACATTGCCCGCTCCGAGTATCGCATTACCTGGCAGGAGCGGACCTACCTGGATGGCGTGGAGGCGGCCTACCAGGCCCCCAACCGTGCCCACAACCTGCGCACCTATTTCACCCCAGACGGCGTGCGGGTCATCCCCCGCTTCTTTGACGACGAAACCCCGCCCTGGGAGTGGGGCCTGACACTGACCGGCTACGGCTATGCTTCGACTATGCTCAGCACAGGTGCCGACGCGGTGCAGTCGGTCGGGGCGGCAGTCCTCGCCGCCGACGATAACAGCATAGCCTACCAATACCCCAACTCTCCCCTTGCCGGGTGGTATGTGAACGACGAACGGGGCCTGGAGCAGGGCTTTACCCTCCACGAGCCGCCGCCGGGAACGGGTGCCGAAATCGTCCTCGAACTGGCCCTCGACGGCGACCTCACCCCCCACCTCACCCCCGACGGCGAGGCCGTTGAGTTCACCACTCCCCTCGGCGTGCGCGTCCTGCGCTACGGCGAACTGCGCGTCCACGACGCCACTGGCCGCGCCCTCCCCGCCCGCCTCTCCCTCTCCCCTGGGGGAGAGGGCCGGGGTGAGAGGGGGAGAATTGAACAACCCTACTCCTCAACTTGACAATCCCCATCCTTCGGTGTATATTTCTTCCTTGATATCCGTGCCCACCCCGTTAAGAGACCGGACTCCGTCCTGGTGATAGGCAGGGTCGGTATAGATTGCCCTACCACTTATGCGTTGTCCGCGCAAATTCTCGAGCAACGATTTGGTCATTTGATCATTGGTCATTTGCGGCTTTGCCGCGTTATGCTGTCTATTCGGAATCGGATTGATAGGAACTCACAAGAAGGAGCTGGCAAACATGAATCGTGAGGAAATCGTCTCCGGCGTCCCTCTGGCGGAGGAAGCAAGCCCCCCTTGCCAGGTCGCCTGTCCCTTGCATACAGACATCCGAGGGTACGTGGCAGCTATCGCACAGGGCGACTTCGAGGAGGCCTACGCCATCGCCAGAGAGCCTAATCCCCTGATCTACGTCTGCGCCCACGTCTGCGCTCACCCCTGCGAGGACGAATGTCGGCGTAACCAGGTGGATGACCCAATAGCCATAGCCGCCCTGAAGCGGTTCGTGGCCGAACGGCACGACCTGTCCCTGGGTCACGGCCCACCCAAACCCGAGGTGGAACCTAAGAAACAGAAGGTAGCCGTCATTGGCGCCGGCCCGGCGGGGCTTACCGCTGCCTACGACTTGGCGCGCATGGGTTATCCGGTCACTGTTTTTGAGGCTCTGCCAGAACCCGGCGGTATGCTGCGTGTGGGTCTGCCCAAGTACCGCCTGCCGCGAGAGATCATTGATGTAGACATCAAGGGTATCCTGGAAGCGGGCGTGGAGATCAAAACTAATGTGCGCATCGGCCAGGACCTGACTATTTCTGACCTCAAGGAGCAGGGGTACGAGGCTATCTTCATCGCCATTGGCGCTCAGCAGAGCCGTGCCCTGCGCATCGAGGGAATGGACCTGGACGGGGTACTGCTGGGAGTAGATTTTTTGCGGGACGCTAACCAGGGACGGCCGGTCAAGCTGGGCCGGCGAGTGCTGGTCATCGGCGGGGGCAACGTGGCGGTGGACGTGGCCCGTTCGGCTGTGCGACAAGGTGGTCCGGGCGACGAAAAAGAGGTACACATGATCTGCCTCGAGAGCCGGGAAGAAATGCCGGCTCACGAATGGGAAATCATTGAAGCCCAGAGAGAAGGAATCATACTCCACCCCTCGTTTGGCCCAAAGAGGATTCTGGGACGGGATGGTAAGGTAATAGGTCTGGAAACCATCGTCTGTACTTCGGTCTTCGACTCCGAAGGCCGCTTCAGCCCCACTTTTGCCCCCAATACAGAGAGCGTCATCGAGGGCGATACAATCATCCTGGCTATCGGCCAGGCCTCCGACATCTCTTTCATCCGCCCGGAGGACGGGATAGAGCTCACCCGGCGGAGGACAATCCAGGTAGACCCAGAGACTTTGGCTACCACTGCACCCGGAATCTTCGCCGGCGGGGAGGTCACCACCGGCCCGGCCAGTGTGGTAGGCTCCATGGCCCTGGGACGGCGGGCAGCCATTTCCATTGACGCCTACTTGCAGGGGGAGAACCTGGCCAAACTGAGTTTTAAGGAACCTGAAAAGCTGGACGAACTGCCCCCCAAAACCATCGAGAAGATCAAGCCCCTGACGCGGGAACCGATGCCCTTGCTTCCCCTGGAAGAACGGGCCTTCAACTACAATGAGGTTGAGCTGGGTTACACCTTGGCGATGGCCATGCGCGCGGCCCATCGTTGCCTCACCTGTGGAGGCGGGGCTTACGTGGACATCGGAAAATGCGCCGCCTGCCTGACCTGTGTGCGCGTCTGCCCCTACGACGTGCCGGTCATCAAGGATGGGGCAGCGGTCATTGATCCCACCCAGTGCCAGGCCTGCGGCCTCTGTGCCAGTGAATGTCCGGCCAAGGCCATCACCATGAAACTCTACACCGAGGATCAACTGTTCGAACAGATCGAAGCGGTGTGCGCTGCCGCTCCATCGGGAAATCCAGAGCCGTTCATCATTGGCTTCTGCTGTCTTTACTGCGCCTACGCCGCCGATGAATGGGCGGAGTCGGTGCGCGCTCAACTGCCACCGAACGTCAGGACTGTGGATGTGGTATGCACGAGCAGGATAGACGTCCAACACTTGCTGAGAGCTTTCGAACTCGGAGCGGATGGCGTTTTCGTGGCCGGGTGTCTGGGCGAGGAGTGTCGCCATACGGAAAGAGCCGTCAATCGCACCGCGGAAAGGGTCAAATACGTCCAGGGACTACTGGATCAGATCGGCCTGGGCAGTGAGCGACTGATGCTCTACGACACTGCCAGCGCCGAGTGGGGCACGGTTCCCCAGATCGCCCAGAAGATGACGGAGCAAGTCCGCGCCCTGGGGCCAAATCCCTTGTGAACACAGGCTTTCAATTGACGAGCTTCACCAACGGAGGTAGCAAACATGATTGTAGCTGAACAGAAGCCTCTTGACGAGATCAAGAGCATGATCGCCGATTATCAGAAAATCCTGATTCTCGGCTGTGGGACGTGCGTTACCGTTTGTTTCGCCGGCGGGGAGAAGGAGGTAAGCATTCTGGCCTCTGCCCTGCGCATGGCCAGCAGACTGGATGGTCAGGACAAAGAGTTCATCGAGGCCACGGTGTTGCGCCAGTGCGAGTACGAGTACAACGAGGAGGTGGCCGACCTGATCAAAGAGGCCGACGTCGTGCTTTCCCTGGCCTGCGGCATCGGCGTGCAGACGATGAATGAGCAGTTTCCTGAGAAACTTACTTTGCCCGGCCTCAACACAAAATTCCTGGGACAGCCAATCGAGCAGGGCGTCTGGGACGAGCGTTGCCTGGCCTGCGGCAATTGCGTTCTGGCAAAAACGGCCGGCATCTGTCCCATCACCCGCTGCTCCAAGAGCCTGCTCAACGGGCCCTGCGGCGGCTCACAGAACGGAAAGTGCGAGGTCAACCCAGAGATTGACTGCGCCTGGCAACTCATCTACGACCGTCTCAAGGCTTTAGGCAAGCTGGAGCTGATGATGGAAATTGAGCCCCCCAAGGATTGGTCTACCAGCCACACTGGCGGCGGCCCACGCAAGATTGTGAGGGAGGATCTGCGACTATGAAATCGGATAGCAACCTGGAAAGAGTTCTGAATGCAGGGCATTTTGCAGTTACCGCAGAGCTCGGTCCGCCGAAGAGCGCCGACCCAGAGGTGATCAGGAAGAAAGCGGGGATATTGAAGGGATGTGCCGATGCCTTCAACGTCACTGATGGGCAGACCGCTGTGGTCCGCATGGCGAGCTGGGCAGCCTGCCTCATGCAGAAGGAGGCAGGGCTGGATCCGATCGTCCAAATGACCTGCCGTGATCGGAATCGAATTGCCCTCCAGATGGACGTGTTAGGCGCTGCGGCGCTCGGCATAAACAATATCCTCTGTCTCAGCGGCGATCACGTATCCTTCGGGAATCACCCTATGGCGAAAGGGGTCTACGACCTTGATTCCATCCAGTTTGTCAAGATGGTAAAGGACATGCGGGATGAGAAGAAATTCCAATGCGGGGAGGAGATGAAAGTCGAGCCACGTCTCTTCATCGGCGCGGCAGCCAACCCCTTCGCTGACCCCTTCGATCATCGCCCCTACCGGCTGGCGAAAAAAGTGGCGGCGGGAGCGGATTTCATCCAGACCCAGATTGTCTTCAACGTGCCCAAGTTCCGTGAGTACATGAAGAGAGTATGCGATCTGGGCCTCCACGAAAAAGTCTACATCCTGGCCGGGGTGTCGCCCATTAAGTCATCAGGGGCAGCACGTTACATGGCCACCAATGTGCCCGGCATGGACGTACCACAGGAATTCGTGGATCGCATGACTGCCGCTATCAAAGGCATCCCTAGTCTTAAGACCATCGAAGATCCAGAGGAGAAGAAGGAAGTCCGGCGCCGGCGTCGTGAGGCATGGGAGGCCGAGGGCATCAAAATTTGCGTGGAGATAATCCAGCAGGTACGTGAGATTCCCGGCGTGGCCGGCGTGCACATCATGGCCATCGAATGGGAGGAAGCGGTGCACGAGATCGTCTCCCAGGCCGGCCTGCTCCCCCGTCCGGTGGTGGAGTGAGAACTATGGCAAAGAAATCACGACGATCGCGCAAGCGCCACCCCAAGGCACGGCCACAAACTGTGGCAGCGGAGCCAACCGCGCGGGCCGCGAAGAAGCCCGCTGCTCCCAAGCCCACGGCAGTGGACTTCAGCGAGGAATACCGCTACGTCATCGCCGACCTGAAACGCATCGGCATTCTGGCCGCAGCGATGATGGGCCTGCTGGTCGTATTGTCTTTCATCATCCGCTAACAGAGGTGCCCGGCCCTCGTAGATGTGATCTAGAAACCCGGTTTTTGGCTGAGTTAAATAGGAAAAACCGGGTTTCTCCAACTACATGAAAGGCTGGTGTGATGAAGCGCGAGTACCCGGATCATCCCTTGGTCGGCGTGGGAGCGGTGATCGTCAAGGATGGAGCCGTGCTCCTCGTCCGGCGAGGGCACGATCCAGGTCGTGGGGAGTGGGCCATGCCCGGCGGGCGTCTGCGGCTGGGGGAGACATTAGCCCAGGCTGCCCGGCGCGAAGTACGCGAAGAGACCAGCGTCGAGATCGAGCCCGGAGAAGTATTGAGCGTGACCGACTTGATTCAGCGCGACGATGCGGGTCGTGTCCGCTACCACTACGTGCTGGTGGACTTGCTGGCCCGCTATGTGGGTGGCGAGCCACGCACCGGTTCGGATGCCCTGGACGTGCGCTGGGTGGACGCCCGCGACCTGGACGCTTATCCCATGCCCGACCGCACCCGTCGCGTGCTGGAGATGGGCCTGACCCGCGCTGCCGAAGAGTATGAAACGTAAAAACGTAAAGCGTGAAGGTCACGCTTTACGTTTTACTCCTTATGTCTCACGGCCCATTGGTAGGTGAAGAGACGTACAAAC
>Ga0209834_10002169_pt1 | contig 10528 bp, 6 predicted proteins | sample Mar14236cmmetaG_FD_184134 | JGI IMG/M metagenome (GOLD analysis project Ga0209834, IMG submission 184134) | Marine hydrothermal vent microbial communities from Guaymas Basin, Gulf of California to study Microbial Dark Matter (Phase II) - Marker... ...
GGGAAATTTATTCACACCTCGATCTCTTCCTCAAAACTCCCGATCACATCTTCAATTTTGATTATTTGCATAAAACCGACTCCTTTTTGATCCAGATCGATCCCGTTTTCCTTCAATAGTTTTGCTAATTGTGTTGCCTGGTTCCTGTTCTGGATATGAGAAAATATCATTAACGATTCTTTGGATTTGCCTGTAGCCATATAACTCAATCCGGCAAAAACAGGCATTTCATAGGCGAGTTTTTTTGCCATGGAAGTAGAATCTACTAAAGAAGCATTAGTAATGCCGACCTCGACCATAGCAGAAAGAACTTCAGCTTCTTTTTGCAGGTTGTTCAAAGTCAGTAGCAGAAGATAATTTTTTCCGGATTCCGTTTCCTCTTCTTTCTCATCATATTTACTTAAAATGTTAATAACATCATCAGCAGTTTGAGATTTAAGGAGACTTTCCCTGAATTCAGGATTTTTCAGGAGACGGGAGGATTGTGCTAATAACTGCAGGTATTCTTTGTTCTGCTCTTCCGGGCAGCCAAAGAAAAAGATGATCTTGGCAGGACCCATTTCCGGATTTTCATAATTGATCCCATTTTTAAGGATGATGATACACGCAAACAATTTTTCCACAATATTACTGCGTGCATGAGGAAGAGCAACTCCGGGAAGCAATTCCGTATTAGACATTTCTTCACGGTTATAAAGAGCTTCCAGAAATTTTTTCTGATTCAGAATATAATCATGATTGTAAACATGGTTTACCATTCCCTCAAAAAGCTCTTTCTTTGAACTTACATCAGGATCGATGATGATCAAATCTTTATCTATGTTTTCATTCCACACGGGAACCTCCTACATAATAATAAACAGCAAACAAAACTAACAAAACAAACTTAAACTTGAGTTAAGTCTGCTTTAGCCGATCTTGACTTAAGTTGACCTTTTTATCTCATTCATGTTTGAAAGCTTTCCGAATCTTATGAACAAGATTTTCTTCATGAGAAGCTTCGGAAAGTGCCTTCTATCCCATTTCAACCAATTCTCTGATTCCACTAAAACGACTCCTTCTTCAACTTCGTAAATCCTAACTTCAAAAGGAACGGCGTGATCAAAGCACTGACCACGACCATCAGGATCGTTGCCGAAAGCACATCGACAGATATCAGGTTTTTTTCCAGAGCCATGTTAGCAACGATCAAGGCGACTTCTCCTCTCGGGATCATTCCTGCTCCAATCCTGAACGAACGAACTGCATCGAATTTTGTCAATCTCGCTCCCAATCCGCTACCGATTAATTTTCCTAAAACAGCGAGAAAAATAAATCCAATCAAGAACAAAGGATGAGCTTCTATGCTGAAAAGATTAAATTCCAAACCGATACTGACAAAAAACACATCGACAAAAAAAGATTTTCCAACATTGGAAATACCTTCCTGAACCGAATGTTTATGATGTGTCTGACCCAAAAATAAACCGGCAAAATAAGCTCCTGTGATAGCAGCCAGTCCTGTTAATTCAGCAAACCAGGAATACAGAAGCACAGTTGCGATCGCTAATGAGATAACTACATTTTCCAGCAGGATTTTTCTCAAATTCAGAAAAAATGGCTTAAGAACATATAAGCCGAAAGCAAAAGAAATGATGAAAAATATAATGATCTTTCCAAAAGAAAAAGCGAGAGATGAATCCTGGATTCCTGATTTTGATGTTAATCCAAAAATGAATGTCAAAAGTAATATTCCCACAATATCATCGAAGATGGCAGAATTTACAATACATCTTCCTTCCAGGCTTTTTAATTTTCCCAGATCGAGTAAAGTCATAACGCTGACACTAACGCTGGTTGCTGTGAAAATAACTGCAATGATCAGACTTTCGGAAACATTACGATAGACAAGATATGATAACAGAAAACCAAGTATAAAAGGTGTCAGGATACCTCCGGAAGCAGGAAGGAGTGCCTGTTTGGAATCTTCCTTTATTTTCTTCAGATTTGTTTCTAATCCTGCTTCAAAAAGTAAAAAAAGAACTCCGACTTTAGCGATCCATTTGATCACTTCATTCGGTTCGATAAAATGTAAGAATGTCGGTCCCAGAACGATTCCGAGCAGAAGCATTCCGATCACAGGAGGTTGTTTGAATTTACGGGATAAAGCTCCTAGAATTTTGGAGAAGAAAATAATAATTGCCAGATGAAGCAGAATATTGTTATCCATTAGCTGCTTTCAGATTCCTTTGTTTGGAAAGATGCTGGCTGTAGGTCTGAGAAAAAATATGCCTGCCGTTATCATTGGCAAAGAAGAAGAAATAATCGGTTACAGCCGGTTTCAGGACTGCTTCGATCGTACTTCCGGAAGGTGAACAGATGGGAGTCGGAGGAAGTCCAAAATATTTATAAGTATTGAAAGGAGAATTGATTTCCAGATCTTTGTAAAAAATTTTCTTCCTAGATTTTCCGGCTTGTTCAAGGATATAAGCGACAGTCGGATCAGCCTGTAGTTTGTAATTATATTCGAGTCTATTCAGATAAACACTGGCAATTACCGGTTTTTCGTCCTCAACACGAGCTTCTTTTTCTACGATCGAAGCGAGAATGATCGTCTTATAAAAATCTAATTTTTCATCCGGTACAAAATTCAATTGTCCGGTTTGTTTAAAAAATTCCTTAACCATATGCGAGATAATAAATTCCTCGCTGACTTCTTCAGGAAAACTATAAGTTTCAGGATATAAAAAACCTTCCAGGTTTTTAACAGGAAATCCGGTCAGTTTTTTTGCGAATTTCTCATTATTACATAAACTTAAAAAAGTTTTATGATCACCAAAATTATTATTTGATAATTTCCGACAGATCTTCTTAACTGTATAACCTTCGGGGATCGTTATTTTACGGAGAAAAATCCTTCCCTGCTTCAATTTTGCTACAACTTTGACTAAAGATAAATTCCCCTGAAAAAGATATTTCCCATAACTCAAATCTCGATCAGATTCGGTAAATTTCACATACAGATAAAACCAGTTTTTGCTGCGAATTACACTCTGGTTATAAAGTTTCTGAGCAATAGAAAAAGCAGATTCACCTTGTTTGATCTCGATCAGAGTTTCTTTGACCTGAAGGGGAAATGTAAAGAGAAAAATTCCGTAAATTGCGAAAAATAGGATAACAACAATAATCGCGGCTGAAAGCGGTTTCATTTTTTGTTTTCCAAGTAGGATCTCAAGATCAGGGAAGCGGCGATCTTATCTATAACTTTCCTGCTCTCTCTCGGATCTTTTCCCATATTTTTCAGGGCTTCATTTGCTTCCACGGTTGTGTATCTTTCATCAAAAAATTCAACCGGAACAGGAACTTTTTTTTCTAATTCTTCCGCAAATTTCCTGACTTCGAGAGTTTTCTGGGAATCTTTTCCTTCCAGATTCAGAGGTAATCCTAAAATAATTTTTCCCACATTTTCCAATTTTATTATTTCATTCAACTCGACAAAAAGTGAATCATCCGAATTTGTTAGAACTTTATATGGTCTGGAAATTATCTGCAGAGGATCGCTCAAGGCAATTCCAATCCGTACTTCCCCATAATCGATTCCCATTATCCTGAATAAAGACATTTACCATTTACCTGTAAACAAAGTGGACAAAGAATTGATCTAAAAATATTTGATAATAAAAATTATCTATTATTTTCAAGCGAAAATCTAATTTTCTTTTTCTTCAGCTTCTTCTTTTTCTTTCAATTCTGCAATCTGTTCTTCTTTTAGAACAATTTCTTCTTCAATATCTTTTATCTTACCCAAAAGATTCACAATTTCCGGAAAATCTTTGAATTTGTCTTTATTATGAAAAGCTATTTCCCCGATTTCGGTCTGATAATTTTTGATCTGTGATTTTAAACTTGTGATTTTCAGCTTCAATGCTGATGTTTTGCTGACTTCTTCTACTTTATCAAAAACCTTTGTCAAAGCAACATTCGCTTCTCTCCTGATATTCTCAAAAAATGTTTTTTTATCCATCTGCTCCTCCTCTATTTGGTTCTATCTTATCAGCAATTGTTTTTTGTCAATTGTAAAATTCAGTGAAGAGCATCCCCTAACTTGGATAAGCAAAAAAAATTTAACCGCGAATTAACACTAATTTACGCGAATAAAAAAATTGGACATAAATTTAACCGTGTGAATCACTTCTATTAAAGTGTTCACAGAGAGTGATGAAAATATTTTACCCCCAAAGGCTTTCGGGATAAGGATTAAAGAAATAAGTACTAACTTGGATAAACCAAAACAAAAAAGAATTCACCATCCGAGAACACCGAAAGTAAAGAGAAACCCACTCCTTTAGGTGTGGGAATCAACAAACGGAAATGAATATATGATTTATCAAATGGGGTGAAGGTGTGGGAATCAAAAAAGCGATAAAGATATGCATATTGGACATCTTTGTAGAAGAAGATAAAATATCGATGAAGTCTGTAAAACTTGCCAAATTTTTGAAATTTGGCAAGTTTCTTATCTTTCTTATAATTTTAAATTCTCGTTAGATTAATTAGTTTTAAGTTTGGTATCTTTTTTGCTGTTGTTTTATGTATTCAAAAAATATAAAAAGGGGAGAGAAAATAATGAAAAACTTATTTTTAATTTTTTTAACGATTTTTTTTAGTGTAATGTTCCTGGTTGCCGAACAAGCGATCGATCTTGATTATGCGAATACAAAAGCTGATCTGCTTGAAAAAAGTGACTTTGGAATGAGAGTCAACTACCGGATTTCAGAGATCAATTCTTTTGATGTGAACACAGAAAAAGGAACTTTTTCTCAAATTAGAATCGAAGGATATTCGTATTCTACAGAGATCGGTTCACCAAAATTACCGGTTTTAAGGAAAATAATTGCTGTTCCTCTAAATGCTGAGATCAGCGTAAAAATGATGAATTCTGAAATTTCGGAATTTTCTCTAACAGATTTTGGGATCAATAATAAGGTTATTCCTGCTCAAGCTTCAGTTTCCAAAAGTGCAAAACCGGAAGATCTCAAGTTTGTCCTGAACGAAGAAGTTTATGCCGCAGATCGTTTTGATGCGAAAGAGATTGTTTCTGTGGAAGAACTTGGAATTATGCGAGGTATGAGATTATTCACTTTAATCCTTGAACCTGTTAAATATAATCCTGCAACAAACTCGATCAAAGTTTACAATGATATCAATGTGCAGGTTGATTTTGTGGGAGGAGATATTTTCTCAACAAAGGAATTGAGAGAAAAAACTTTTTCTCCATATTTTGAGAAAGTTTACAGCGAATTTGTCTTTAATTATTCAGAACCGAATACACGCGATGATCTGACCAGATATCCTATCAAATATTTGATTGTTTCCGATCGCATGTTCGAAGATCAATTACAGCCATTTATCGAATGGAAAACGGAAAAAGGTTTTGAAGTTGTTATTGGTTATACAGATGAGATCGGGACTTCAACAAATGCCATAAAATCATATCTGCAGGATATTTACAATACTTCCGATCCTGCTCCGTCATTTGTTCTATTTGTAGGTGATGTTGGTCAAGTTCCTGCCTGGAATGGAAATACCGGAGGTCATGTTACTGATCTTAAATATTGCGAATACACTGGAGATTATATGCCTGAAGTTTATTACGGAAGATTCTCTGCCAGAAACACTTCTGAACTACAACCGCAGATCGATAAAACCCTCGAATATGAAAAATACGAAATGTCTGATCCTTCTTTTCTCGGAGAAGTTGTTATGATTGCAGGAATGGATAGTTATCATGGAAGTACATGGGGAAATGGTCAGATAAATTATGGTACTACATATTATTTCAATGAAGCACACGGAATCTATTCTCATACTTACTTATATCCCGAATCCGGAAGTAATTCTCAAAATATTATCAATAATCTTAACGATGGTGTTGCTTATATTAATTACACAGCTCATGGCGGTGATGATCAATGGTGCGATCCATATATTGATATTGGTGATATTTATGCTCTTTCTAACGAAGGAAAATATCCATTGGCTGTTGGTAACTGCTGCTTGACCAATAAGTTTGAAGTTGGAGAATGTTTCGGTGAAGCCTGGTTGCGAGCAGAGAATAAAGGAGCGATCGGTTATATTGGCGGCACAAATTCTACTTACTGGGATGAAGATTACTGGTGGGGTGTCGGAGCCGGAAGTGTCGTTTCCAATCCGACTTACGAAGCTACAGGTCCCGGTGCTTATGATGGGATGTTCCATGATCATGGAGAAGATTTCTCACAATGGTACACAACCTCTTACGGTGTGATCATGGCAGGAAACATGGCAGTTGTGCAGGGTGGTGGAAACACCAATTATTACTGGGAAATTTATGCGATAATGGGAGATCCTTCCTTATCTACTTATTTTGGAGTTCCTGAAGTTAATACTGCTAATTATCCTGAAACGATTTTCCTCGGTTTGGAATCTATCCAGATAACTGCTGAACCATATTCTTATGTCGGGCTTTCCATGAATGGGGAACTTTACGGAAATGGACTTATCGATGAGACTGGTCAGATGACGCTTGAATTTGAGCCTTTTGTAGAACCTGGAATGGCAAAACTGGTTATAACACGGCAAAATCGCCAACCGATCATCGCTGAGATCGAAGTAATTCCTAATGAAGGACCGTATGTGGTCATCAATGATTACTCAATCGAAGCAAACGGTGATGAGATCATTGAATACGGTGAATATGTATCTCTTTCAGTTGACCTGGAAAATGTCGGAAATGATGATGCTCTTAATTTAACTATGACCATTGATTGTGATGATGAATATATCGATTTTGCTGATGATATCCAGAACATTGGAGATCTTTCAGCCGGAGCAATCGAAAGTTTCCCAAACTCATTTTCATTTTCTGTTTCTAACGATATTCCTGACAATTACCAGTTTACTTTGAATTATACGATTTCCGAAGGTGATAGAGACATGTGGGAAGGAACTATTCTCCTGACTGCTTATGCTCCAGTGATTGAATTCGAAAGTTATAATGTCGTCGATGGTGAAAATGGCAGACTGGATCCGGGAGAAACAGCTGATATCGTTGTTACTCTTAATAATATTGGCGGAGCTTCCGCAACTGGCATAATTGCAGTTCTTTCAACTATCGATGGATATATTACAATTAACAGTTTTACTGATGAACTTGATGAATTGGAAGCCTATTCTGATGGAAATGTAACTTTTAATGTTACTGCTGCCGGAGACACTCCTGTTGGTTCTGTGATTAATTTCAGTCTTGATATTACTGCTGATCTTGAATATAGTAATTCCGAATTTTTTGCAATTACTGTCGGGCTTAATCTTGAAGATTTTGAATCCGGAGATTTTCTCAGTTATCCTTGGGAATTTGATGGTCAGCAGAATTGGCAAATTGCTGGAAATGCCTATGAGGGAGATTTCTGTGCTCAATCAGGGAATATTGGCGACAGCCAGTTTACTTCTCTTCTGGTTGAATTGGAAGTCCTGGATGCAGGTGAAATTTCTTTCTGGAAAAAAGTTTCCTGTGAAAACCATGAAAGTCATATCTGGGATTATTTTGCCTTCAGCATCGATGGCAATGAACAGGAAAGATGGTCTGGAGAAGTTGACTGGTCGGAAGAAACATACACGGTTTCCGCTGGAACTCATACTTTTGAATGGATCTACAGCAAAGACGGTTCAGTCAGCGAAGGTCAAGACTGTGCATGGTTAGATTTTATTGTATTTCCATCGGTTGGCGGTGGAACTCCGGTTCTGCATATCAATGTAGATTCCATCGAAATGGAATTGAATACAGATGAAACCGATACATTCCCGTTAGAATTGACAAATATTGGTGGTGGTGTCATTAATTATAATCTTCACCTTGATTCTAATAACGGCTGGCTTTCTCTGGGATCTGACGAAGGTGACCTTTCCAGTGGAGAAACCGATGAGATTGAAATTGGTTTTGATGCTACCAACTTGGATGAGGGTGAATATACATGTAATATCGTAATTACTGACGATATCAGGAATGAAACTTATATTCCAGTTACATTAACAGTTAATCCGACTCTAGCTGATGATGAATTATTGCCGACAATAACTCAGCTGAACGGCAATTTCCCGAATCCGTTCTATGCTCTGACAAATATTAAATACAGTCTGCATAAACAGGAAAATGTTACAATTGAAATTTACAATTCTAAGGGTCAAAAAGTCCGAACACTCATAAATGATGAAAAAGATGCAGGTTATTATAATATTACCTGGAACGGTAAAGAAGACAACGGAAAACCTGTTTCCAGCGGTATCTTTTTCTATAAATTAAAAGCAGGTAATAAATTTACCAGCACTAAGAAAATGATCTTAATGAAATAATAAAATATATCGCAGCTGATTTTCACGGATTTGAACAGATAGTTAAAATTTATTATCCGTTTAATCCGTGAAAATCCGTGAGCAAAAAAAGGTGGAATTATGAAAAAATTAGCAGTAGTTCTGGCATTATCATTAATTGCTGTTCTCTCATTTTCAGAAGAAATAAGAATCAATAACAGCGATTTCGAGGTTGAAGTTTTATCTTCCAATAACGATCAAACCGTGATCGAGTACAATTTTGGAAGTTTTAAGAGAAAATCGGTTAATGTCGATTTTGAAAATTATTATCAGATTTACCTCGAGAATGAAAGTCATACTTATGAAAAGGGAAATCCGAGTCTTCCCAAAATCACCAGAAGCATAATCATTCCGGGTAATGCCAAAATGAAAGCAAACATCATCGAGAGTGAATTTGTGGAATATCAAATGAAGATAATTCCCTCAAAGGGCTTTATTCCTCGTAATATCGATCCGGAAAGTATTCCGTATCAATTTTCGGAAAGTTATGATCAAAATGAATTTTATCCAACCAATATCGAAGAAACCGGAACTCCGTATATTTTGAGGGATTTCAGGGGAATGACGGTTACGGTTTATCCTTTCTCCTACAATCCGCAAACCGAAATTCTGCGAGTTTATCATCATTTGGTTCTGGAAATGAATAATATCGGCAGCGGTCTGGTGAACACGAAAATCAGACAGCATAACGATATTAACGGCTATTTTGAAAACATCTACCATAATCATTTCCTGAATTATGAAAGAAACCGCTACGAATCCGTTGATGAACACGGCAGGATGATCGTTATCTGTTATGGTTCTTTTATGAATGCGATGGAACCTTATGTGCAGTGGAAAAACCAGAAAGGAATCCGAACAGATATTTATAATGTTTCTCAAATAGGTTCTAATGCCAATTCCATCAAAAATTTTATCCAGTCCGAATATGATCTTGATGATGGTTTGACTTTTGTCCAGTTAGTCGGGGACAATGCACAAATCCCGACTTTTTCTTCCGGTGGCGGCGGTTCAGATCCGCAATATGCTCTCTTGGAAGGAACAGATAGTTATCCGGAAATTTTTGTAGGAAGATTTTCCGCAGAAAATGTTGCTCAAGTAGAAACGCAGGTAGATAGAACAGTTCATTACGAAAGAGATATTGTAGATGGAGAATGGCTGCATAAAGGTATGGGAATTGCTTCTGCTCAAGGTGCAGGTCAAGGTGATAACGGAGAAGCAGATTGGGAACACATGGATATAATTCGTCAAAATCTTATGAATTTTACTTATACCGAAGTCGATCAGATTTATGATACAAATGGTGGAAATGCTTCCGATGTTGCTAATGGATTGAATGAAGGAAGAAGTATTGTCGATTACTGCGGGCATGGTTCCAATACTTCATGGTCAACAACCGGTTTTTCTAATTCACATATCGCTGCTTTGGAAAATGATTATAAACTGCCTTTTATCAATTCTGTTGCCTGTGTGAATGGAAACTTTACAAGTGGAACCTGTTTTGCCGAAGCCTGGATGAGAGCAACCAATAATTCAACCGGAGCTCCAACCGGGGCGATCGCAACATATATGTCCACTATCAATCAATCCTGGGCTCCTCCCATGAGAGGACAGGATGAAGCAATTGATCTTTTAACAGGTTCAGGTCCTTATAATGGAGAGGGAAATCAGAAAAATACGATCGGCGGTCTCTGGTATAACGGTTCCTGTAATATGATGGATGTTTATGGTTCCGGTGGTGACGATATGTTCAAGACCTGGCATATTTTTGGAGATGCTTCTCTGCAGGTCAGAACAGATACTCCGGAAGCTATAACCATAGACCATTTATCGACTATTTTGATTGGCATGGCTGACTTCGAGGTTTCAACTGATGTCGAAGATGCACTCGTCTGTCTTTCCGACGGAGATGATTTTTTTGCTTCCGGATATACTGATGAATCGGGAAATGTTACTTTGGATCTGACGAATTTACCTGATACACCGCAGGATCTGACGCTTACAATTTCTGCATTTAATAAAATTACAAGTGTTGAAACAGTTGAACTCATTCCTCCCGGAGGTGCTTATCTCGTGATTGAAAGTGTTTCCGTTAATTCCGGTGGAGATGATGTAATCGAATTCGGGGAAACAGTCAATC
>Ga0209834_10002174_pt1 | contig 10510 bp, 10 predicted proteins | sample Mar14236cmmetaG_FD_184134 | JGI IMG/M metagenome (GOLD analysis project Ga0209834, IMG submission 184134) | Marine hydrothermal vent microbial communities from Guaymas Basin, Gulf of California to study Microbial Dark Matter (Phase II) - Marker... ...
TAGCGGTGTAAACCACTTTTCAGACCGATAGTTCTCCATTATGGTAGTTGTGGTTGCGTAAGACAATCCGACGTTATCAGAAAATAATAAAAAGATTCTGCAACCCAAACGCCAACTGTAACGTCCAAAAACAAACACCCCTATAATGTCAGCGCCCTGCATAAGCCCCCCGCCTCGGCTGCCACACTATAATGTACCACGCAATGCTTCAAGCGTCCGATCACAGTGTTCTCTGCGCTGCTGCCGCTACCACGTTGCTCGTAGTCTTCCACGAATGCCGCACCCACTCCGGAAAACCCTTGTGCTCACGGAACCACTCCCGCATGAACCGGATGGTCTTTGGATCTGACGGGTACCCGCTTCCGAAATCCCCGACCTCCTCCCGCAGTGTCTTGACCGCGCGATCCCTCTGCACCTTTGCGACGATGGACGCTGCGGCAACAATCGGGTAGGTCGCATCGGCTTTGTGCCGTGCAGTAACTGTGAGCTGGTGCTTGCATGATCCCTGCACGTTTCTTCCGAACCGCGCCTCATTGACATCGGCAGCATCCAGGAATGCATGATCGGGTTTCAGGTCCTCAAGCACTCTTGCAAATGCATTGACCATGATCTCGTTCATCGTCATTACCGTGCGCAGTTCATCGATCTGGTGTGCGCTCACCTCCAGCACAAACCAGCCGTCAACTATTTTCTTTATCTCCCCGTCAAAAAACTCGCGTCTCTTCGGAGTCAGTTTCTTGGAGTCTTTCAGACCTAGTCCATCGATCCGGTGCATACTCTCTTCCCCTATGAGCACGCCCGCAACGCACATCGGACCGATCACCGGACCTTTGCCTGCTTCATCGATTCCTACGATCTTCATGATCGGTGATGGCGCAGCGAAGGTATAAATGTATTTATGCCTCCGTTAAAATTTATTTAAGGTGCGCCGACGTGCTTGCCCGGATGTTTGACCGAGATCACGACGTCATCTAAAAATCCAGGTGCATTTCCATCGAGTCGGTTTTCGTGATTGTCCGTTAAATTCGCGCAAATCCGGATGAAATAGGGTGAAACATCACCATGCTCAAACAGCATCCCGGCACCAGAGAGACTCGGCACCCAAAACATTCCGAAACCTTTTAATATTCTCTTGTCATCCACTATAACTACCCATGAGTAAATCCTTGTTTCGCATGAACCATCTCCGGCTAGCAGATGGATAACATTTCATGATCGTTATAAGTTAACAAACGGAGCAGTAGGTGAATATCGGTGACAAATAATTCGAACAATGCTCAAGTATGTTACCAGTGCGGCACCTGTACTGCCATCTGTCCTGTGCGCAGGATTGTGAAATTCTCTCCGAGAGTCGCAATCTATGATTCGAACATCTACGACACAGGTACGGACGTCTGGGATTGTCTAACCTGCGGACAGTGCGAAGCGGCATGTCCACAGGGTGTGCGGTTGCTGGACTTCTTCCTCGATCAGAGAATCGGGGGCAAGCCCAGAGATATTGTACATAAAGGCGTCTTTACAGAACTGGCAGACTTGATGACGCAGCTTAGTAACAGCAAAACGACCCTATTAGAGGGTGATGACACATCCGGGATTGGATACTTCCCCGGATGTGTGGACTTCCACGACATGTTCTTCGACCTGGATGTGGATTTTGGAGAGATTGCAACGTCCTCTGTAACGCTCCTCTCAAAAGCAGGGATCAGTCCAAAGATCATGCAGCTCAAATGCTGCGGACACGACCAGCTATGGCAGGGGGATCAAGAGACGTTTGATAAGCTCAAAGAGGAGAACACAAAGCTCATCAATGAGAGTGGTATCGATACCCTCGTTGTGAGCTGTGCTGAGTGTTACAGGACGTTTCTGATGGATTACGATCTCGATTGCGAGGTTAAGCACATCAGTCAGGTTCTCGCAGATGCTGATCTCGGGATCACGAATGGCGCAGCTACCGCTGCAATTCACGACGCATGTAGGCTCGGACGCCATACAGGTGAGTATGACGCCCCCAGAAACGCAATTGCTGCAACTGGCGCAAAGATCGTTGAGATGCAGCACAATAAGGAGAATGCTCTCTGCTGCGGCGTCAGTTCGATGATGAACTGTAACGACCACACGAAAGCGCTTCGGGTCCTGCGGATGGATGAGGCGAAGGCGACGGGTGCGGATGTGCTGATCACGTCGTGTCCGAAGTGTCTTGCACATTTAAACTGCCTCAAGGAAGAGGAGGATTCCGATCACGGGCACGATTACCCGTTTGAGGTAATGGATCTTACCGTGTATCTGGCACGCAAACTAAGTGGCGGCAATGGCAGCAATGGAGGCGATGGAGATGAGTGACACAATCAAGACAAGCGACCTCGACAAGGCATTTAGGGATGAGGTGCTGACTGAACCCGGTGCCGAGAAACTGATCTTATGCTTCAACTGTACAGGCTGCACCGCGGGCTGTACGATGGCGGAGCACGAGCCAAACTACAACATCAGGCAACTACTTCGGATGGCAAATCTCGGAATGAGGGATGAGCTTCTGAACCACCCGTACCTCTGGAACTGCACGACCTGCTACAAGTGCCAGGAGCGATGTCCGCAGGGTGTTCCGAACGTGGACATTCTATTAAAGATCAGAACGATGGCTGTGCACAGTGGAATCATGCTCGACAATCACAGGAAGGTTGCGCAGTTGATGGCAAAGACCGGGCATGCTGTTCCCATAAACGATGATAACAAGGAGAAGCGGAAAAAACTCGGGATGAACGAACTCCCTGAGACCGTGCACAACTACCCTGATGCGCTAGAAGAGGTGCACAAGATAGTCCGGATCACAGAGTTTGATAAACTGACGGAGGCACAATCATGAGCGAACTATCATTCTTCCTCGGATGTATCGCGCCGAACAGGTATCCTGGAATTGAGAAAGCAACGAAGATTGTGATGGAAGAACTCGGCGTGCATCTTCTGGAACTTAAGGGCGCGTCATGCTGTCCCGCGCCCGGTGTTTTCAGGTCATTCGACAAGCTCACATGGCTTGCGCTCGCATCTCGAAACGTTGTGCTATCCGAAGAGATGGGTGTAGACCTCTTAACGGTCTGCAACGGCTGCTTCGGATCACTCGTGGATGCGAACAATACCTTGAAAGAAGATGAGCAACTCCGAAGCGATGTCAACAAAGTGCTTGCAGAGGTCGGACACGAGTTCAAGGGCACGATCCGGGTGCGCCACATCATGGAGTACCTCTACGATGACGTTGGTGTCGAGAAGGTCAAGGAATCGATCAAATACCCTGTTGACCTGAAGGTAGCTGTCCACTACGGCTGCCACCTGATCAAGCCGTCGAAGGAGCGGCATCTGGGAAGTATCGAGAACCCGACGTTCTTTGACGAGCTTGTTGAGGCAACAGGGGCGGAATCGGTGATGTACAAGGACAAGAACGCGTGCTGCGGCGCAGGCGGCGGTGTGCGGACATCAGCGCTTGAGACCGCACTCAAGCTTGCCAGAGCGAAACTGGAACACGCGAAAGCCGCCGGCGTTGACTGCATCGTGGACGCATGTCCGTTCTGCCACCTCCAGATGGATGTTGGTCAGACTGAGATTGCAAAGAAGTTCGGAGATGTTTTTAATATGCCGATTGTTCACTATTCACAGCTTCTCGGGCTTGGAATGGGCTATACCCCGCAGGAACTTGGTATCGACATGAACTACGTCAAGAACGACGATTTCATAGCAAAGATTGAGAAGATAGGGGGTGGCAAGTAATGGCAGAATTAGTAGGAGCGGTTGCGGTCGCTGGCGGCGGCATCGCTGGTATTCAGTCAGCGCTCGATCTTGCCGACAGCGGGCTCAAGGTCTACCTGATCGAGTCAAGCCCGTCGATCGGCGGAGTGATGGCGCAGCTCGACAAGACATTCCCGACGCTCGACTGTTCGATGTGTACGCTCTCACCAAAGCTTGCGGAGGCGTCAAGACACCCGAATATCGAACTCATGACCTACAGCGAGATCAAGGAGATATCAGGGGACGCGGGCAACTTCGAAGTCACAGTAACGAGAAAAGCAACGTTTGTTGATCCTGACAAGTGCACCGCGTGTGAACTCTGTCTTGCCAAGTGCCCCTCAAAGGTTCTTGACGAGTACAACGCCGGAATGAGCAAGAGAAAGGCGATCTACCTTCCGTTCCCGCAAGCAGTGCCCCGTGTCATGACGATCGATGCCGAGCACTGTATCTATCTGACAAAGGGCAAGTGCGGCAACTGCAAGAAGGTCTGTGAGAACGACGCGATCGACTACGAGATGAAGGACAAGGATGAAGTGATCAACGTCGGATCAATCATCCTCTCGACAGGATTTAAGCCGTTTGACCCGACCGAACTTGAGCAGTACCATTATGAGCACCCTGATGTCGTGACATCTATTGAGTTCGAGCGGCTCCTCTCCTCATCAGGTCCGTATGTGGGTCATGTGAAGATGGCGAACGGCGAAACTCCGAAGAAGATCGCATGGCTCCAGTGCATAGGATCACGCAATCCCGAGATCGGGCGTCCGAACTGCTCTGCGGTCTGCTGCATGTACGCAACCAAGGAAGCGATGGTCGCAATGGAGCATGACTCAGAACTCGAGACCACGATCTTTAACATCGACGTGCGGGCGTTTGGAAAGGGCTTTGAGCAGTTCTACCAGCGTGCGAAGAACGAGAAAGGGATTCGGTTCATCCGCTCACGCCCATCAGGCGTCGATATCGATCCTGTCACAAACCAGCTCTCGGTACGTTACGAGGTCGAGGGATCGACCGAGACAGCGTGCGAGGAGTTTGATATGGTCGTGCTCTCAATCGGCCTCACGCCATCCGAATCGAGCAAGAAGCTTGCGGAGATTGCAGGTGTCGAGATGGACGAGTACGGAAACATCGCAACCGCAATCGATGCACCGATGACGACAAGCGTTCCCGGAATATTCGCATGTGGCACGATCGTTGCGCCAAAGGATATACCCGACACGGTGGCGGACGCATCAGGCGCAGCCTCGAAGGCACACTCGATTCTTGCATCAGAGCGTGGAACACTCGTAACCGAGCGGACGTATCCGCCTGAGAAGGATATAACAGAGGAAGAACCGAGAATCGGAGTCGTCGTCTGCGACTGCGGGATCAACATCGCATCCGTCGTGAGGGTTCCCGAGGTCGTTGAGTATGTCAAGACGCTTCCACATGTGGTTCATGCTTATGAGCAGACGTATGCGTGTTCAACAGACTCACTCGACAACATAAAGGATGTGATCAAGGAACACAACTTAAACAGGGTCGTTGTAGCCTCGTGTACACCGAGAACACACGAACCACTCTTCCAGGACACGTGCAGGGGGGCAGGTCTCAACCCATATCTCTTCGAGCTTGCAAACATCAGGGAGCACTGCTCGTGGGTGCACCAGCAGGAGCCCGATCTGGCTACCGAGAAGGCAAAAGACATCATCAGGATGAGCGTTGCACGGGTTGCACTTCTCGATCCCCTCTACACCCAGAAACTTGACTTCAACCACGGAGGACTCGTGATCGGCGGCGGTGTTGCCGGCATGACCGCAGCACTCGATATTGCTGAGAAGGGCTTTACGACATATCTTATTGAGAGGGAACCGGAACTCGGCGGTCTTCTCAGGACGTTTACGAGGCTTCAGGACGGAAGAACGACAAGCGAAATCCTTGACCCGATGATTGCGGCTGTGACGAGCAATCCGAATCTGACAGTCTACACAGGCACAACGCTTGACGAGGTCGAGGGCGCGATGGGTCGCTTCAAAGGAAAACTCTCAAACGGCGAAGAGGTTGAGTTCGGGGCAACAATAATCGCAACCGGCGCAAACGAGTTCGAACCAGAAGGATACTTCGGATATGGAAGCGACAACGTGATCACGCAGTCTGCGCTTGAGGTAAAACTCGACGAAGGAACCGTTGATGCGAAGAATGTTGTGATGATCCAGTGCGCAGGCGGCAGAAACGACGAGAGACCGTACTGCTCACGGGTCTGCTGCACGACCGCAGTGAAGAACGCAATCCGGCTCAAGGAGGAAGACCCCGAACGGAATATCTACGTCCTCTACCGTGACATCAGGACGTACGGCGTCTGGGAAGAACTCTACACCCGCGCACGCGAACTCGGCGTACTATTCATGCGCTACACTGAGGACGACGAGCCGGTAGTCGGCGATGGAACCGTGACGATCACGGACAAACTACTAAACGACACGTCGTTCGAGATTGCGACAGACCTCATCGTCCTGAGCGCACCACTCGTTGCACCCGATGGCGTGGAGGACACTGCAATGCTCTTTAAGGTGCCTGTTGATTCCAACAGGTTCTTCCTCGAGGCGCACATCAAGCTGCGACCGGTTGACTTTGCAACCGATGGCGTATTCCTCGCAGGATGTTCACAGGCACCAAAGCTCGTGGACGAATCGATCTCACAGGCATCCGCTGCCGCATCGCGGGCATGTTCGATCCTTGCGAAGGAACAGCTTGAGACGAGCGGCGTTATCTCGGTCGTGGACGAGGACGTCTGCATCGGCTGCGGCAGGTGCATCGAGGTATGCCCGTACGGCGCACCTGCACTCAAAGAGGTCGAGGTTGTGACCGAGGAGATCACTTACATTACCCGCAAGAGCGAGATCGATCCTGCAATCTGCAAGGGATGCGGATCATGTGCAGCCGAATGCCCGACAGGTGCGATCACATCACGGCACTTCACCACAAAACAGATATCAGCGGTGATCGATGCATTCGCATTTACTGATGGTCGTGTCGAGGAGGTGGCGTAGATGTCTGAATTCGAACCAAAGATCGTGATGTTCTGCTGCAACTGGTGTTCGTATGCAGGAGCAGACCTTGCCGGCGTCGGCAGGCTCCAGTACCCGACAAACACCCGGGTCATACGCGTGATGTGCTCAAGCAGGATACAGCCCACGTTCATCCTGCAGGCATTAAAGGACGGTGCGGACGGCGTCCTGGTCACAGGATGCCACATCGGCGACTGCCACTACATCGACGGCAATGTCCACACCGAGGAGCGGATGAGAAACGTAGTCGATGCGATGAAGCTTCTCGGACTCGAGGGTAGGGTGCATCTTGAATGGGTCTCTGCAAGTGAGGGACCGAAGTTTCGGGAGACTGTCACCGAGTTCGTCGAGCAGATCAGGGCGCTTGGACCGAGTCCGCTTAGGGACGCGGCAGAGTAGACGCGAAGACAATTATTATCGCGGGCGGCGGCAGGTGGTGTCGCCGTCCGGTTCTTGTTTTTTGATTCAGCAGATATTATGTTGCGCAATCAGATTACGAACCTTGGGGACCAGTTCATGGGGGATCTTCATGATCGTCTCTCCAACATCTTCATAAGCAGCTTCGTCTTCAGCGACTGCCTCCTCGTTGGTTTGACCCTCATAATGCGCTAAAACACGTTGTACCCGCTCTTCATCCCATCCTGGTGGAAATTTGTTCCGTTTCATCTCTTCCTCCTTCGCATACGTCTTCGATAAGCTGTCAGTGCCTTTCCTGATAGATCGTATGCTGTTATCACAAATATATCATCTGGATCTGGCACATACACAACACGGAGATATCTGCCAGCCCGAGTCTGTCCAATAGCAACCCACACCCTCTCGTGTCATAGGCGGTCTTCGCCGGGGTGCGATAAGACGCCAATCACTTCATGATCAGTTACATTATGTCGATAAATATGTGGTATATCTGTCTCATGGTCGTGGTAAAATCAAATCTTCATGGTTGACGATTCTTGAAGAATCATCACATATATGCTTCTCTATCGCCAGAAACAGATCAAATTCACGATAACCCCTCGGAACCAGAGCGGGACTGAGCTTTGGTAACATGTCGGATAACCTTTAATAACCAACAGGCACAATGGTTGATCCGAGTCCCGATGTGGTAGCGGATATCCTTAGGGCCTGCGGAGCCTTAGACCCGGGTTCGAGTCCCGGCCGGGACGCTTGATGGAGAATAAAACATGAAATGGCAAGGAGATTCAAGGCGCCGAGTAAGCGGCGGAAGGATCATACGATCTCGCGGAAAGCGAAAGTTCGAGATGGGACGCGAAGCTGCTGATACGCATCTTGCGCCTGTTCGCTCAAAGGAGATACGCACCTTTGGCGGAAACCGGAAGATGCGCCTCTTCAGATGCGATGTGGCGAACGTGACCGATCCTGCGACTGGCAAGACCCGGAAATGTGAGATTACGACCGTCGAAGGCAATCCTGCAAATCAGTACTACACCAGGCGAAATATCATCACGAAAGGGGCAGTCATAAGGACGAGTCTCGGCTCGGCGCGGGTAACCAACCGACCCGGCCAGGAAGGTACCATCAACGCGATTTTGATTTAGGCGAGAAACCCTTAATACAGATGAATACGTTGGTGCATCAGTGAAGGATACCGCAGTCCTCATGAATTTCGTTTCAATCGGTTATGGAAGGGCTCGTAGCTCAGTTAGGCAGAGCACCGGGCTTTTAACGCTGCAGACGTTGCATACATCGCTGCTGTGTGTAGAAACCCGATGGCCGAGGGTTCAAATCCCTTCGAGCCCGTCGAATCACGACTTTGTGGAGGTATTCACATAGAATTTAACATACTTGATCATGTGATCGTCCCTGAACATCGGATACTCGATGACGATGAAGTAGAGGAAGTATTGAGCAGATATGGCATTGAAAAAGAGAGATTGTCCAAGATACAGGTAACCGATCCGGTGGTAAAAGAGATCAGCGCAAATGCTGGCGACATCATAGAAATCAGACGAAAGAGCGAGACTGCTGGCATGTCCATCTTTTATCGTCTTGTAATCGAATGAGGGAATAATGTTAAATCGAAAAAGGCTATCCAGAGCGTATTTTACCAAAGATAAGATCGTACAGCATCAGGTCAGTTCATTCAATGAGTTCATCGATCACGGGCTCCGGAAGGTCATAGAGGAGATGGGGACGATCGAAACTGAGATCAGTGGCGCTGGAGAGGGTGCGGGGACTTATGTGCGCCTCGGCGATATCGCGATCGGTTATCCGGTGGTAAAGGAGGCGGATGGTGCGGTCGATCGATTGTTCCCATCCGATGCGCGACTGCGCAACCTGACATATTCCGCGCCGATCCATCTTGATATGACCGTCGTGCAGGAAGATACGGAAGCCGATCTGAAGACGGTTGAGATCGGGGTTATGCCGATCATGTTGCGATCGAAGGCATGCAACCTCTATGGATTGTCGGATGCTGACCTGCAGAAGCATGGCGAAGACCCGCTCGACCCGGGTGGGTACTTCATAACGAACGGGACCGAGCGGGTGATCATGACGCTCGAGGACCTTGCGCCGAACAAGATCATGACCGAGGTTGAGAATAAGTACGGCGACACAATCGAGATTGCGAAGGTATTTTCAGAGAGGTTCGGGTACCGTGCGCTGACCGTTGTTGAGCGTGGGCGCAAATCAATACTGGAGGTGTCGTTCCCGTCGGTTCCGGGTCGCATCAACTTCGTCGTGCTTGTTCGTGCGCTCGGGCTTGAAACCGACTCGGAGATCGTGACTGCGGTATCAGACGACCCTGATATTCAGGAGTTCATGTCAGAGAACCTCGAAGAGGGGCACAATCTCGGAGTATTCACAAAAGAGGACGCGTTAAGGGAGATCGGAGGCATCGTCGCGGCAAGGCAGGCAAAGGAGTACCAGACCCGGAGAATCGGCTATGTGCTCGACCGCTACCTGCTCCCGCATCTCGGCAACGACGAGGGCGATCGGCTGGTAAAAGCCCATTATCTGGCAAGGATGGCTGAGGCATGTTTTGAACTGGTTCTGCAAAGGAGAAACGTGGATGACAAGGACCATTACGCAAACAAAAGGCTGAAACTTGCTGGAAACCTGATGGAAGACCTCTTCCGGGTCTCGTTCAATCGGCTTGCAAGAGATATCAAGTACCAGATAGAGCGTGCGAGCATGAGGAAGCGGGAATTGAATATCATGACCGTGATACGTCCGGATGTGCTCACACAGCGGATCGTTTACCCGCTTGCGACCGGAAACTGGGTCGGCGGGCGTACCGGAGTTGCGCAGCTTCTGGATCGCACGGACCATATCTCCACGCTATCGCACCTGCGCAGGGTGATTTCGCCGCTATCGAGGACCCAGCCACATTTCGAGGCAAGAGACCTGCATCCGACGCAGTGGGGCAGGTTATGCCCCTCCGAAACGCCGGAAGGTCCGAACTGTGGTCTCGTGAAGAACTTTGCCCAGATCGTGGAACTCTCCACCGGGCTTGAGAATCTGGAGCCGACCAAGGACGAGTTGTATTCGTATGGCGTCGTTGCGGTGTGAGCAAGTAGAGATGGAGATTGTCAATGACTGGTAAGGTATTTTTAAATGGCGAACTGGTCGGCACGCACGAGAATCCTGAAGGGCTGGTGCGCGAGATCAGGGCAGGGCGCAGGCGTGGCACGATCGATATGCAGCTCAACGTATCAGTCCAGGGG
>Ga0209834_10002176_pt1 | contig 10507 bp, 4 predicted proteins | sample Mar14236cmmetaG_FD_184134 | JGI IMG/M metagenome (GOLD analysis project Ga0209834, IMG submission 184134) | Marine hydrothermal vent microbial communities from Guaymas Basin, Gulf of California to study Microbial Dark Matter (Phase II) - Marker... ...
CTGCGAACCACCATCCTCCAGAGCGACCAGCATCCCTCGATCTCTCTCGGTAGTCCGTTGAGCTTTACACGCACTACAGGCTGACCTGGTGCATAGCGTGGGATGGATCTGAACATATCCTGAAGTCTTGGATTATTAAGCGTAAGAAGATCTGCATCGCTTCCTTCAGCCTCGCGCTTATCAAAGACCACATCATTCACAGAATAGCCATCATGCCAGACCAGATCGTAACCACTCAGACTTCTGCCAACTTTCCCTCCTTCTGAGAGAAGATAGTTTGTCACCATCCTCTCGATCCATGACGGGAGTGGATGAGAGAGTATTTCACTGGCTATCTCAGGTTTCAATCCGTCATCCGCTTCTAAAAACTCCAGATTTTCGTGTTCATCTTCTGCTATTGTTCTGAAGGATTCGATGAACGCATTCAGCTTTTCTTCTGCCCTTCCAGGCTCCATGATTGCGTCCACATACAGATCCTCAAAACCCCTCTCAGCCTCTCCGGAATCAAGAACATCTCCGATCTTGTCAAAACCGAGATCGTGCAGAATCACAGCGAGTTTCTCCTCCAGAACCTCATGCACCCGTTTTTCTATGGTATCGTGAAAGACGAAGTTGAAGACCTTTACCGGGTGCTTCTGCCCGATCCTATCCACACGCCCTATCCTCTGCTCCAGCCTCATCGGATTCCATGGGATATCATAATTTATCACGATGTGACAGAACTGAAGGTTCAAACCCTCGCCACCTGCCTCTGTCGAGACCATCACATTAGTCTCGCTGGCAAAGCTTTTCTGAGCTTCACGTCGCTCTTTAAAGTTCATCGATCCATTCAGGCAGACCACCGAGAAACCCCTTGCCGAGAGAAAATCCTTCACCATCTCTTGTGTGGGTACAAACTCTGTGAAAACCAGAAACTTCAGATCAGGATTGTTTTCTTCCCGACGCATCCTGTACATGAGATCTACCAGCACCTCTGCCTTGGCATCAGGTCTCTCGTTTGCTGATCTCCTGGCAAGTGAAAGGAGCGAGTTCACATCATCGCGCTCATCCTTGAAGGCAGGTATCATCCGTGAGAACAGGTCTTCCATCCGTTCCTGCACGTCCATCTCCCACCACTCCTCGTCCGGATTTGCCACCCTGGAATACACGTACTCTTTGCCTTCGATGACCGATAGTCGCCGTTCAAGAGTCGATTCGATAGCACGGGTGCTGCTTGAGACCAGTCTCTGCATGAGTACCATTAAAAAGCCGATATAGTTCTTTCTCTCCTTTATCGCACGGTTATAACCGCTTCTAACATACGTTGTAACTCTCTCATAAAGTTCACGCTGCTTTTGATGCTGATCTTCCCATTCTACCGAGATAATCCTCGTATCTCTCGGCGTGAAGAGAGACTCTCCCCTGAAATCTATCGCCCGCCGCTTCTCGGTGCGAATCACATATTTACGGACTGCCGCTTGCTCTATCGATCCAGTATCATTGAAGACCTTCCGGTCCAGAAGGCTCATGAGCCTGAGAAATGCATCTGTCTTACCCTGATGCGGGGTTGCAGAGAGAAGAAGCAGATAAGGCGATGCACGCGCTAACCCTTCACCCAGTTTGTGTCTTGCCACCGTGCTCGTTGATCCAGCGAGCTTGTGTGCCTCATCAACGATTATAAGATCCCATCCCGCAGATGTGAGCCCATCAAACCTTTCTCTGTTGTATTCAGCGATCTTTCTCCTGCTCCAGCCCTTCCGCCTCTTTAGTGGCTTTACCGAGTCAAGTGGGACCACTATCTGATCGAAAAGCCCCCACATATCCACACCCTCGCCAGGCAGCCCTGATGTACTCTCTGGTATCAGAATTTTAAACTCCTCGCCGAAGTGGTTCACCATCTCTTGCGTCCACTGCTCAACGAGACCTTTTGGCGCAACCACAAGAACCCGTTTGACCTTACCGCGAAGTTTCAGTTCCTTCATGATAAGCCCTGCCTCCACGGTCTTTCCAAGCCCTACCTCATCTGCAAGAAGGTAACGCACCCGTTCTCCTGAGACGGCTCTCGATAGGGCATATAACTGGTGGGGCAGTGGGATAACATCACTGCTAAGAGGTGAGATCAGCATCTCCTGTGAGAGCGTCTCTGATATTTTTAAGGCTGTAGCAAGGTATATCAGACGCTCCCTGCTGGGCACTTCGGATGCTGCAAGCGGTTTGATGTCATCATCCTGCATCCAGACTACCGTATCATTGCTCGGTATCCAGATACGATAGGCGGCAACCCCCCAGAGTTGCTGGGTCCGGACAATCTGAACCGGCTCACGATGGTTTATGCTCCAGACCCATTCACCCGGAGAATATCTCTGTTCATGATCTCCTTCACGCATCTCCTCCCCTCGTGATGGCATTATCATAGTACATGAGCAGAGTACTATCCTCCTGCAGTATGAGCGGCGGCAGTCTCTCCCCTATATTCACAATTGTCCTGTAATCCTTCTCTCCCCAGCACCGTTTGAAGCCTGCTCTAACCGCCTCTGTCCTGAATCGCTTCAGTTTGCCCTTACCTTCCCGGTATGTCTCAAACTCCTTTAAAAGAGATTTTTCCCGAAGTTTTTCCAGATCTGACTGTTTATTTGGATCAGGGATATACCATCTGCCTTCCTCATCCTTCAGGAAGTTCTCTTCAAGCACCTTCTGGAGTTCTGGAAGTTTCTCATGCCGGTCTTGATGGAGCTGCTGGAGAAACTTTGGCTGTATATCCTGGTATGTCTGTGGATTTGCTGAAAGTTCCTGTCTCAACCACTGCACCGTGCTCTTCTCATCATGCACAGTGAGTGAGAATTGTTCCACCCGTTTCACTCTGAGCCTCTTTCTCTCATACTCGGCCACCTCTTCCGGAAGGAAGTACATGCCATCCCGCTCTGGAAACCGCTGATGAAGCCTGGCATAGAAGTCCCCGGCAGAGATCGGTACGATGATGCCACGCTGCACATGGAAGGCAACCATCCTGTCGAAAAGAAGGAAGTTCTGCCGATCAGCAATGATCTCAAGTCCACCATCCTTCTCGACAAACAGGGGAAGATGTCTGAGATGCTGCCTTACAAAGTCCCATACACCCTCTTCAGTCCCAGCCTCAAGCTTGAACCGCTCCTCAAGACCCCCATTTGGCTTGTATGCGCTGATGATGAGGTCCTGCTTGACGGCACTTGTGCTTGTCACCTGCTTGAACGACCCTTTTTTTTTATCGAGCGTTCGCACATCCGCAACGATGAAGCCCGCCCGAGAGAGTGCCTCCTGTATCGCCATCCAGACCGAGTTCTTGGAGTTGTGAAACTCTACAGTCACCCACCTACCCGGCTTTAGAACACGATAATATTCGCTGAAACACGCCTCCATTATATGCTGGTATTCTGGCAAACCCTTTTGCTGGACGTTATTTACGACCGCTTCTTCTCTGTTGTTGGTGAATACTCTGAGCCATGCCTCCCAGAGGAAATTCAGCTCCGAGTACATGAGGTTTCCGCCAAAAGGTGGGTCTGTGAAGATGTAATCGACAATATTGTCTTTGATCGCGGGTAATTGAGTTGAAGAATTTGTAGTGATACAGAAATCATCGGAGTTGAATATTATTTTACAATTTTTTTGACTCTTAATTGCTTGTTTAATAGGCTTTAAAGCTCCAAGCTCCTTGACAAGAGATGGGATATATAAAGTGCCAGAGAGTGGCCCTCCCCCTGCACCCCATACCCCGTTTTGATATGTGAAACGATACATCTGTGTGATCTGGTTTGCAACCCGCGTAAGAGCGAATTTGAATTTACACATCGTGCTTTTCACCAAAAAACTTGCCAGTACCCACAAATTCCGTTTCGTGTAGAAATGGTGCACATGGGTAATTCCCGCGTGTACCCCAGCTCGCCAGGTATCCCCCCATCTCTCACCTTTAAACATCATTGGATCTATCGGATACCAGTATGGAATCCTGCTCTCCTCGATCCGCTTTATGAGTGCCAGATCATCCTCGTCTGGCATCTTCTCATATCGCTTCTTCTTACCACCCTCCTCAACCGTGTAGTTTATCAAAACCGGGACCTGCTTTGCACGCTTTATCGTTGCTTCGATCGCATCATCGTAGACGCTCTCCCATGCACGATCGAGGCTTCGTTTGGTGACTCTCGCACCGCAGAAAGGACATTCAAACTCATCCCGGACCTTTCCAGCCTCTTTGTCCACAGCAGCATCCCAGAAGATGATCTCATGGGTGCAGTCCGGACAGACAAAGACATCGCTCCAGACCGTGTAGTTTATCCTGCCCATAACAGGCGTCATGCCACCCCCTATATCCTGCACGTACTGCTTCTTCCCATCTATCGTATGGTTGGTCTCATACATCCAGCCGCATTCGGCTTCCACCTCAGAAAGGATACGCTTCGCCTCACTCTCAAACTCCTTAACGTCCACAGGTGTGTTGTAGTTGTAGGCGATGAAGGTTGCAGCAGGCGAGAGGTCATTGAGTATCGCCTTTCTCGCACCCCATTTAATGTATGGCATCTCCTCCTCGATTTTCTTCCTGAACTCAGGATCAGGAGTCTCACACATCTGTGCTGCAACCCCGGTCATCCCTGTTCCACAGAAGCCATCAAACACGATATCTCCTGGTTCAGTGTAGTGGAGGATGTATCGCATGATCGCCTTGTGAGGCACCTTAGTTGGGTATGGATGGAGCTTATAAATAGGGTCATATTTCCCTTCCCTGACATCGAAGGCAAACGGCTCTCGCTGGTAGCAATCGTTCTCTCCATTGTACGGCTTCCCATGCTCCCTTATGAAGTCTTCAACCCATGGGTTGGGGCACGCGGTGTAGTGTGGGGGGTCTGACAGGGCAATGATATCCTCGTCCCTGCCGATTGGAAAACCCTCAATATCCCGCATCTCGTCAAGAAGCTCTTTGGTGAGCGTGTATCTTTTCCGTTCTGGCATAATAACTACTCCAAAATTATCCTGACCCTCTTGGGATCACGGTCTTTTATCAGCGACCCGATATACTCCTCAAACCTCCTGCGAAACTCCTCAACCGTGCACGGCGTACCACCAGCAGTCAGGACGTTACTGAGATCCTCCCGATTTATTGGGACCCGCTCAAGACCTGAGAATAGCTCCTGGAGTGTCTTTACAAACGTACCTGTCACATCCTCTGGTAACTCTCGTTGTTCCAGAAACTCATTCACCATCTCCCGCTCCTCTTCTCCCAGAAGCTCAAGATTCTCCTGAACCGTTGGATCCGCGAGGTTATCAAGCAAGGTATCTCTCCAGCCGCTGTGGATCTCATCGAGACGATCATCCATCTGGTAGATAGATGTCTTAACAGGTATATCTATCTCCTCTTCCACAGGTCTGAAGTGGCAGTGGGGGCAGATTGGCGAACCTTCGAGATCGTCTCTGGTCAGGGTGAAGCAGGGTGTAAGTTCTAGGATCTGGTTCTGAAACTCCGTGAGACTTCTTTTGTGCATTATTGAGATGCTTGCAAGACTGTTAAGTCGTTTCAGTCTGGGATCTTTCAGCAGTCCTTTTTTGATACCATCCTCATTCACGTCAAGCCGTGCATGTTCGTGCAGTTTAAGATACTCATCGATATAGCCACTCTTGAGCCGTGAGAGCTCTCTCTTCATCTCGTGCCTGAATTCCGTGTTAAGCTGCTTCTCGCTGTCGATGAGTTGAGAACTTAGCCGTTTTTTCTCTTTTTCCATCTCATCACGCCATGGATTATCAGCAGGAAGCAACGCTTCCGCCTCTGATAGGTAGGATGCCGGTGGGCTTAGATCGCGGATGAGCTTATCGAGCGTATCCATCTTTTTTATTGCATCAAAACCCGCCTGCTGCTTTCTAACATCTTTTATCGCATACCTGAAGTTCTTGAGCTTACCCGGGGTGTTATAGACCTTGAGCGAATCGAGAAATTGTTTCATCCTATCAAGCCGATCTCCCACCCGCTTCTTTTCCGCGTTATCCAGCAATTCTATATTCCAGATGTTAAGGCGCTCCTGGAGACGCTGCTCTGTCTCAACCACCTGACCAATAGTTTCATCGACTTTCTCCTGCATCTGTTTTATGGCTTCAGAATGTGTTTTGGGATTCTTTATGAGTCCGGGTGAGATGTCAAGGACCTTGAATAACTCAACAAGCGTGGGAAGCGGGAGATCTTTTGGCTGCTCTACATGTTTAAATCCTATCAAATCCTGAATCGGCATCTTTGTTAGTTCATCCAGTTTAGAAGCGTCCACCTTTTTGCCGGGGTAGCTTATGATCACATCCCCATTATTGACAAGTGCTGCCAGTAACACCACCACCCACTCAGGCTCCAGCCGAAATCTAATGTCGTATTCCACACCCTGAAGATCGTGGATAATCTCTCCACGGTTCAGAACCTGCCCCGCACCCTTCTTTTCAAGGAGTTTAAGGATGTGCTTTGCATACTTTGATCCACCGGGATGGAGTTCTTCACCATCGAGTAATTCGAGGGCTTCAAGCACGGCTGTGCCCTGCCCTGTCTTTAAACCCCCCCGTATCCAGTTCAGGGCATCTTTTGCCGCAGCACCACGAGTTTCGCTCATCATCAGTGTAGAGAATACCGGATATTCGGGTGCAATATCCTCAAAGTGAGGTGTTAAGCAGGTGGCAGCAACCGAATTCACAGATTCTCGCACCGTCGGACTGGAGATATGGGACTCTTTTACCCACTCAATCATCTTTCGATTATCCCCGGTGTACGTCACCTCGAACGCGGTATACATCTTCTCCTCAAACCACTTCACCAGTTCTTTCAGGTGTTCTGAGGCTTTATCCTCATAAATCGTCTTTGGACCGACTGATGCAGTTGTTGCCATCTCCCTTGCCCCGGCATACAGTCTTAAAGTGCTGTCGAACTTATCAGTCGGTTCAACCAGACGGAAGAAGACCTCATCAGGCTTTTTCTCGTCTGTATATTCCGGAGTATCGAATGGCTGGAGGAAGTATATGTAGAAATCTCTGGGTGGTTGGGTGGTTGGGCGTTCATTCGATGCTCCAAAAAAGAGGTAACCAAGGCGACCGGTGTTATGATCCCTCCAGACCACCTCATGCTCCCATATCCTGTGTCCACTCCTATAGGTACTTTCAGAACAATCCATAACCCTTGCAAGCGCGTCAAAGTAGTAGTGGTCGAGTCTATCCGGATCGAGTGCATCTGCCTTCTGTTCAATCTTCGCGTCATAATCGATGTCCTTCTTGAGATCCAGATAGTACTGGTCATTCTCCTCATTATGTGATATGAATTGACCGCTCACCGTCCTAGTGATGTCTCTTAATACAGTCTCAACCGTTGTAAGGAGAAACTCTGAATCGTTCTCAGGAAGATTGGGAAGGTGAATACATAGAGCATCTCGTAGTTCCTCTGCAGTAACACCCATTGGATTGTATATATCCCCGGTTGTCATGCGGTGAACACCAAGTGCATGAATAATCTGCAGGGCGGCTGAGAGATACTGCTTCTTCGGGTACGCTTTTTGTATTCTTCCCTCCAGTATCTCGCCCTTCTCCAGAACATCCCGTATCTCATGAACTGCGCGTAGCGAGGAATCATCCTGCATGTGACGCCAGTAAGAATCGTAGGAGATAATCCCGGGCTCATCTTCCGGAACATCATCCGTGAGGATCTTCTTCATATCTTGGCTGAGCGTCTTTAACACCTCGCGCTTCTCTGCGACATATATACGCTCAAATGTCTCGATGTAGGCTGGGTGCACAGGAAAGAGATTGACGTACTCATCAAGCCGCTCATTCATATCACCGTAAAGGGGAGTGAATTTTTCCAGATGAGTTCGTATCCATGCTTTCTGCTTTCCATCCTTCTTCAGGATGCGCTGTGAGACCACATAAGAGACGTCCTCCTTCACGATTCTAACCTGCTGAAAGCGATCCTTGACCCGCCGGAGGGATGATGCTACAAACGCGAACCTTGGATTATCAAAAAGTGCCTCCTGCAACCCTGCCATGAACCGAAATCTGGTCAGACGGCATATCTCGCCCACCTCTCGCAGGAAGTTCAAATCTAAAATCAGTTCTTGCTCCTTTCTTCCTCTAAGATAATCCAATAGTTCGTCAACAGCCAGAATAAGCCCTTTATCAGGGTATTTTTCATCGAAAGCACCCATCATCTCGATGAAGAGATCTTTATGATTCGTTACCTCATCTACAGGAGGGAATGTAAATGATACTCCCATCCCATCAAGTCCATTTTCAAGCTCGCTGCATAGTATGTCCCTGAAAGATCTCGTGACCGCACCTATCTCGGTACGGATCACCTTGAACTGCCCGGAGATCTTTCTGGCATCTTCTCGCAACTTTTCATCCTGCAGCATTTCAACCATCTCAGGGTATTCCGCAAGCGCGGTCACCACCGAGATCAGATGAGACTTTCCGGTACCATAGTTGCCGACCACAAGCAGCCCCTTGTTATCAAGCGGGCTTGTTATCTGGAGCTGTGGTAAGATGACGGCACTAAGCTTTTCCGCCATTCCATCTGATATTACATACGTCTTTACCAGTCTGACAGCGTCTTCCTTCCTATCTGCCTCTCGCAGCTGGATGACGGTCTCGATCGGATCAAACTCTACAAGTTCTCCATACTTCATTCTATCATCCTCTCTTCACTCATTGAATATATTGCAGCATCAATGCCATTTTGTTTATACAGTTTGTATTCAGGATGACCCGGTTCAGCATAGACAAGGGTTTTTCCATCATACAATCCATTCCATGAGGCTACTATCGTCTTTTTCCTGCTTAGCGACTGTAGCATACGAAGAGGGTCCATATCCATTTCTTTAGCGAATAAAAGCTCTGTATTATCCAGAAAAATTACATCATCTGGAAAAGCACTTAGAATCTCCTCAATGCACCCCGGCAACTCCAGCGAGCGTTTATCAATCGGAAGATCCAGGAGTTTGCGGCTGAGTTCAAGATTCAAGTTAAGATACGGATTATCATCACTCTTGCTAATGTTACGCATCAAATTGGTTTTTCCAGAACCAGATGGACCTGCTATGAGCACTAATTTACAATAACTCCCCTTAGCACGCTCTATGTGCCCATTCAGTCCATTCATCAGTTGTTATATCATTTGCCATCTCATTTATATTTTTTCTATGGCTGAGATCTATCTAAATCTTGACGGAAGCGTATGTATCAGAGACAAGTATGAACCTACTTGGAAAAGTTCATTGCATCGACTTTATTCTTTACAATCTCGGTGAAACGACACTGACTGGAATCGCTACAACCATCAATGCTCTGTGTCCACACCTGCAATGCGAGCCTTGCAACACGGAAGTCATAAAACAATAAATTATACTAATATTCTCATCGAACTCGCCCTATCTGATGCGGTTATGACCAACTCCCCTCACCGAGCTCCAACCGCAGCCGAAAATGCATCTTCAACGAACTCCGGATGTACAAGTTCGATGATAGTCTCAAGATTCACTATGTCTTCCCGGTTGTATTTCAGTAGCAGTTCAAGCGCATCATCACTGCCGCGTTCGTACTCGTGCCAGAGCTGGACCGCATCAAAACCTGTGATCCCTGTTGTATCCTCGCTCCGTGTGATCCCGAGCATCCGCTCGATTGCCTTTAGACCACCGGTGTAACCGATGCGCCGCAGCGGATACATCAGATCCGCATGCAGCTGGTCAAATTCTATCTCAGGATACTCGTGTTTTATGAACGGCAGGTCAAAACGTGCGCCGTTGTACGTAACCAGGAAATCGTATTTTGCAAACTCATCAACAATGTCGTCAAGGTCGATCCCGCGCACGAATGTCTTTGCCTTCTTACCATCGTAGATCCCGACAACGGTCATGCGGGCGTAGTTCGGAGAGAGACCTGTGGTCTCTATGTCCACAAAGGCAATTCTGTCCTTAAAATTGCTGTATGCGCGCCAGTGCTCGGATTTCGGGAGCAATTTTGCAAAGAATTCAGCGTCACGTGCATTGAGGCGCTGCATGGACTCATCGATCCCTGCAAGGATGGTTGTCTTTTTGGCGGCGGGTATGGGTATCTCGTCCTGATGTTCTGCGAACTCGTACCATGACCTGATGCCGCATGACCATATCCTGTGTTCGGTTGTGCGTCCGATGCGGGGTATGTGGATGTATGTACTTGTGAGCATGGTTTTGTCTCTTTTCAGGACATACTGGCTTTAGAGGTGGTTATATCTTTGTCTGCCTGCCAGCACACCGGTTATCAATTGAGATCAAGCGAAGATGAACCCGTATCATCCACAGTGCTCCAGCTCAAAGCATACGTTCTCGACCACCAGCATTGGCACACAGAGCCTGTGCGGGTTCGCGGGATACTGTGCGCACCAGAAGCATATCAGTCAGGATACAAATACTGCTAAGTAGCCGCGCATAATTAACCCGAACAAAATCAACTCTTTCGCGGACAAATCTTGTAATTCCATTCACCATGAAAATCATCCCTTTCGATATTC
>Ga0209834_10002177_pt1 | contig 10506 bp, 11 predicted proteins | sample Mar14236cmmetaG_FD_184134 | JGI IMG/M metagenome (GOLD analysis project Ga0209834, IMG submission 184134) | Marine hydrothermal vent microbial communities from Guaymas Basin, Gulf of California to study Microbial Dark Matter (Phase II) - Marker... ...
CCAGCCGCTCCATTAAGTTCAGTATGTCGTCCTTAGATTCAGCTTCATAAACGTCTATGTGTGCGTCCGAGGCTTTATCCAGGGAGTGCTTCATCCTACTGCGCTCTACTACGCTGTCATCTGTGATTACTACTATGTGTTTTTGTACTTTTTCGGATAACATTATTTTGTTCCAAGGAATTGTTTAAAGGTTAATATTTTCTTGAGAACATACTCACCCATACTTCCTGCTGTAGTTGCAGCTGCCGTGGTGTAATCCCACACAGCAGCAGCTATGGCCAAAATTTCTACAGGTAGAATAGAGTGAACCATCTCATCTGTTATTATATCAGCTACTGTGTTTATCTGGCTTAAACCTATACCCCTTAAAACGATTACCCCGTCTACACAGGAACTGGCCACAGATACGGAGCCTGGCATCATCTCTATAGTTGCCTCGTCTGTCGGTTGGTTGCAGTCCCGTATGTCCATGCCTCCCCGCTGCCCTCTCAGGCTTAGCTTGGCGGTGCCTGCTGCGTTCATGCTTATACTTGGCCTCCCCAGTCCGGCTATATTGGACATACAGTTGTCCATCAAAACTTCAGAGCCATCTACACAAACAAGGTCCCCATCCAATGCACAGTTTTGGTAATACCCATTAAGAGACGTACCGTTAAGCAGTACGCATTCTTCCGCTATGATAGGGTTAACAAATGTACCCTCCACCCTGCATTGCGAAAATTTTGAACCAGTAAGTGTTTGGCCGTTAAAGTCTACTGTGGGTAAGCCCACTCCCGTAACTATAAAGTTCTTTAATTGGCGATCTATAACAATATCGGATAGAACAACCAGGCCTGTTAACCCTGCTGCCTCTGCATCGTCTATAGCATCTGTAAGATTGTTGTAAGGTGCTTGTTGGTAACCATTGCCGTTTAATACCGCAGAGGTGTCTACGTAAACCTCTCTAAAACCTTGCCCATGTATTTCGCTCAGCCTTAGGTCTTGAGCTACAGTTAACCCTCCGGTAGCTACTTCTATTACCTCTACTTGTGGAGGTACGTAGTTTATATCTACAACAGTAGTCGGTGATAATGTGGCTCTGTCAAACGCAGCTATACCTTCCTGCCCGTCGTCAGTAATTATGGTGCCGGTTATAGTTATCTCGTGCGTTGTATCGAAAGGAACCAGGCGAGTGCCCAGTAAAAGTGTCACGAATCTTTCTGTAAATTTCCCACCCCCTTTAGACTCGTTACCTGACGCCTTCATAAAGAGGTCATAATTTCTAAGGGTTTCATCGGTTCGTCTAAGAACCCGCATCTCTTTATAGATGTCTATTGGGTGTACATCAGCCCCTACTGTATCCGCGTGCAGGTATACCCTGCGAGTAGGCCCGTCTATGCTTGCAATTAGTGTCATTAGTCAACTTCCACTCCGCCCATTATGGACTTACCGCCGTACTTCTCTATAATCCAGACATGGACATGGTCCGCTATCAGCGTAAATAATTCTAAAGCTGAGACCATGCCGTCATCCGCAATATCCCCTACAGGTACTGGCTCAATATCCGACAGCCTCTTTACGATTCTGTCGAAGTTTCCAATAACCTGCATTTCATTACCTTCGGAATCCGTAAGGACCTTCTCCAAATTCATAGATATGAAAGGATTAGGTTCATTAGGGATAACGTCGATATTTATGGTTCTAGTGCGAATGTACGCCATGGCTTACACCTTATACGTTATTTTCTACCAGTGGTACGCAAGAGGCTGTAATGGTTGCAGCACTTGTTAAGGTGAATACAGTTTTGGCCTGTGTTACGCCGCCATCGCCTTCACACTCGAACACAACATCTTTATCTGTGCCTGTTCCGCCTGGTCCACCGATAGTGTCGCCTGCATGGTCAAACTCAAAGTTAATGTCGTTGACTGTTCGTAACCCAGAGCCGTTAACGTTGCCTTTGATTAGCGTGGCGCCATCCGCGTCCTCTACTGTCAGAGCACCAGATGTGTTGAAGTCATCTCCAGCACCCGGGCCGTCCAAGAAGAAAGCATGGAACCAGGCATTAGCATCATCTACTGCGTTAGCACCTACAGTTACCGATACGTTTGAGAACGCAGGGTATTCTTTAGTGTCTCCAGCATCATCCGTAAAGATAACCCTGTTCTTATCAGTACCTGCCAACTGTTCAATGAATAAGCCTTCGCCTGCTGCACCAGTACCTACTTGCGGTAAAATTTTACCAGCAGCATTGTACGTGTACCACACACCAACTCGTTTACCGTTGGTCACGTTAGATCCGTGATCATTGACATCATCATCGGTTTGCGCCAAAGCGTCAAGGAACGCGATACATTGGTTCAGGTCACCAGGTACTGTGTTATTTAATACCCAAGTGAAGTCACCATCCGCAGTTGTAAACCCTGTTTCAGTTTGTGGTGTATCCAACTCTTCCAAACCCATCCCAGTCCATGGTGAAATTTGAGCAGTGTATACGTCAGCCAGTGTGTAAGAGCCTGATGTTAAATGAACAGACTCGCCCAAAGCGAAACCAGACGAGTAACCCCCCATCTCAGCAACACCTGAATCCGATAAGATTTTCTCATCGTAGTTCTGGCCAAATGTACGAACTTTTAACGACTCATAACTACGAGTATCAATACCTGTTACAGTCAACTCTTCGTCAGCATCACCCGTTTCGTCTGTCAACAAATTACTAGCATCTAAGGTTGTTGTAATAACTAAGGCGGTTACAGACTCAACTGTGTAAGTCCCTGTGTTGTTAGCTAACCCTGTTGCGCCAAACCTGTGGCCAACAATAAATCCATCTGCCACGTAATCGCCAGTACTTCTTGTAAGCGTCCGAGCCGAGGCAACCACTGTAATAGTTTGAGCTGCTGCTGTGGCTGCTGCGGTGGTGTAAGCGTTAGTGTCAACATCGTTGTCACCGTATACTTGAACAGCCTCATCAATTGGACCGTCTTTGTCGTAATTGATAGGCGCTCCACCATCCGCCAACTGGTAGTATGGCTGAGAAAGCGTCTCAATATTACCCAGTGATTTATTACCGTAGTAAATTCTGCCAATAGAGCCAGACACGTCCCGCTCTATCCAACCTGAGCCCCGTACCTTAAACCTGTCATCAACAGTTAATGAGAAATTTCCGCCATCGGCGTCATCAAATTTTCTGTTGTTTACAATCTCGTATGCGCCACCGAACTTAAAAGTACCTGTGAAGTAGAAATCGTACTGTCTCAGAGTTTCGTCGATACGTCTTTCTTGTCTCTCAAAAGCATATAGCGCTTCCAGCTTGATACCGTCATCCTCGGTTAAGGGGTTATCGGTAGTCTCACTTGCTGTGCCTGTGCCTGTGCCAGCGCCTGAAGCTGTAAACTCAGTACCAGGGTTACTGTCTGCAGCACCGATAAGGGTAAAATCTGTAGTGCCCGCTGCGGTGATTATGTACTTGGTTGTGTTGACAAGTGAGGTAGCAACAACATCCGCAGCCCCTACACCCAGGCCGGTAAGGTCTAGCTGGTCTTTTTCTTCCTTAGTGATAATCTCAAGCCTGCCATTAGTAACATCGAAAAAGATGTTGCCTTTAACAGCTGTGTTAGGGCCTGTATCGGTCCTAGCGGTTGAGGATTGTTTTAGTGTTGTCGCGTAATTCGACAAGTCAATGGTAGCCATTATGTTTCACCTTCGCCTATAATAAATTGTTCTAAATGGTTGCTAAGCCCTACGTTCTGCTCTTGCAGTTGAATTATCTCAGCCCTCATTTCCTGAAATATTTTTTCGGCCTTAGCATGCTCCTGCTTCTCGCCAAACCTTATACCGATATTAAGTGCATCCAGCTCTATCTTTCTGGCAAAGTGTATAACACTCATGGCCTCTTTGTCTTCTAACTTATTGCTTAGTTTACCTAAAAGGTTCCCAACAGTGTCATAGACAAACCAGGTATTGGTCTCAACATCCCGGGCTTGCGTTATGTACGCGGTCTGTAAAGGTATTAAATTTGGGTCACTCATGTATTCTCCTCTAAGGATAGATTAACGGTTAAACTTTGGTCTGCGTTGCTAAGGGTCAATAGTGTTAATGACTCCTCGTAATCAGCAGCGATTATCTGTAGGACTACATCTCTATCTGATATGTAAGTGTAAAGGTATGCTTGATTATCTGCTGTAGCTGTCTCTTCCCCATCTAGCTCAACTGTGCCTATAACTCCATCGATGGGGTCTTTTACGTACAACCTCCACTCGTAACCTATGATGCTCGGGTTCAGTGTAAAGCTAAATGTTTTCTTACCTATACTTAGTATTACTATGCCCAACCCGGTGTTATGTACTGTAGGGGTTGTTGCTGCGTCTGTGACATTAATTGTAAGTGTATTTCCTGATACTACGTTACATTTAATAACTTCATTGCCTGCAGTACCACTTGAAGCTGCGTAAGTTGAGGTATCAAAAGTGCAGTCCCAGGTTACAGAAGTATTAGAAGTTATATTATTAGGTATTTCTAAGGCATACCCTGTGCCGTCCCCTATGAAGTGACAGCCTACTAAATCCGAGGGGTCTTGGTACGAGGTAGCGGAGGCATTAATGCTTTCCTCTATTGTACAGTTAGTTAGCACGCCACCCGTTATCTGGTCGCACCGCCTGTAAACTGTACCCTCTGGTACAGAGTTAGCGTCGTAGGCAAACGTACCCATATCAATAAAGGTACAGGTATTATGCTCTACTAAAGTGGAGGCTGTTACCAGGAAATTCCCTTTAGCGTTTGTACCGAGAGCCGTGATTGTAACGTTGGTCCAGATAAGAGTACTACCTGAGTTTACAACCTCGAACTGATTAAAGTCTGGGTCAACAAACTCTAAGTCAGGTAGGGTTATACTTACGTTTGCATCTTTAAAGTAGCCGGCAGTGGCGGCTGTCCCGAACCCTAGGCGGCACTGCATACTGAACCCGCCAGTCACGCCTTGGAATTGGCCGTACCTGTTGGCTTGTAAATCGTTTTTGGTTGCAGCTTCTGTAAACGTCCCTGGTGTGGCTACATCCCCAGCTGTTATGTCGTAGCTTCTACCTTGCCTTATTGCGTCCACGCCAAGCGGAGCACCTTTGGTAGGTCCGCCTACCAGCTTAGCTTCCACGCCGTAAGTATCCATATTGGCTGGCGTGACAGTACCAGAACTAGCTGTTGCGTTTTCTGGGTCAACTACGGCACATATCCAAGGGGCGCCATAATCAACCGTGTCACTTCCTGCGTAGTTATATCTATTAAGTGTATTGGATGCTGAGCCAGCAACTAAAGCTAGGCCGCCGTTGGCCTTGGTGTCTAGTGAGCCTGGCGTCAGGTGGGTTATCCACATGTATATGGCGTCAAGGTCGCCAGACGTCAGAGCTGTATTGGTGGTGTCCTCAACCAGGCCTTTGGTGGCACTGGCAAAAGCATTTTTACTTGTACAGCTACTGCCTTGGATAAAGTAATCGGTCTCGATGTTTAAGCCCGAGGCTCCGCCACCTATCGCCGCCCAGTTACTCAAGGAGGTAGTATCGTCTGGAATTAGTGTGGTTAAATCCGAGGTGTATACTGCGACTGCCATTAGCTATTCCTAGTACGTCAAAGTTAAATGGTCATCCCAAACCTGGTCGTACAGGATAGAGTCCCCAGCGAATCTTTTAGAAGAATCAAATCCAGCGGAGGCATCAAAAATTGTTCTGGTAATTAACCATACGGCTGCAGAGGTATCTGCGTTGGGTGCTTTTGCTATTCCGTGGTAAAGGGTTAAATCGTCGACGGCAGGGATGTCATCAATCAGGTCTTTTTCTTCGCTGGTTTCTAGCATAACTTCCTCGAAAGATCGGCCCTCGGGTCCTTCAGGCCCTATGGTCCCTGTTGTCGTGACCTCGGGTATTACGGCCTCTACTACTTCCATTGTGGTAGGGTTTTCGGTAATTTCTATAGTCGTAGAGCCTTCCAGCTCTATTATCTCTGTAACAGCTGGTAGTTCTATTACCGTATCAGCTGGTACTTCTAGGACCTCCAGCAGCGGCTCTGTAACAACTATTACACATTGTGTCACGGTCTTGAGACGTCTTGTACAGGCACTATTGTGCCAGTAAGTATTGTAGTGATCACTCCGCCTGCGCTAGTAAGTTGCAGGTCGTAAAAATAAGGTGTGTTTATTGTAAGCGAGTTTATGTCTGTAGCGCTTACGGTAAAACTTATGTTTGGTTTTGCATCTGTCAGCGTAACCCCTGTTAAGTGGGTTATCTCTACTTCCGAGGTTGCACTTTCTTTGGTTAGCTTTAACTGCATTAGCGCAGTGTAGGCAGATAACGGCAAAGCTACCCCGTCGCTATCTGACCAACTAAAGGCATACTCCAACGTGTCCCCATGGGCAATCTCAAAGTTTACTTCTGGTGCTTTAGGTTTTACTACTGTAGCCACGTTGGAGCTCCTGGATTATTTAACTATTTCAAGTACTTTAGCTGCAATCTGGTGGCGAGTCCAACTATTTTCATCACTCTGCAAATCGATTACATCTGTCACTTTGTTCTTTGTGAATGTAGCTTTTGTGTAAGGGTTACGCATACGGTTGAACACCGCTTTAACTCGTACTACTTCTGGTGCCACTTCTACTTCTGGTGCCACTTCTACTTCTGGTGCCACTTCTGGTGCAGCTGTTTCAACTACTTCTTTTCTAGCCATTTTATATTCTCCAATTGTGTGAGCGGTAAGTTTACCACATAAAAAAGCCCTGAGCAGCTTTCACTACTCAGGGCTTTAGTTCTACTTAAGCAGTAGCTTATGAGCCGATTGTTAAACCAGTAAATGATTCGTCAAACAACTTGAACAAAGCAACACCGAAGTCAAAACGCATTGCAGTAGCACGGCGAAGAACAAATTGCTCAATCGCTTGGTAGCTAGCTGACACGTTTGTGATTTCATGTAATGCGTATTGCGAGTCAAAACCAACCAGTGAGTTAGCACCTACGATACTTGTAGGCAGTAACAATACTTTAGGAGTTGGTAAGCCCATGTTTTCCACAGTGTATTTAGCATCCATCAAATTGCTTTGACTAGATGTGTCATTGAATACTGTTGGTCTGCCATCTCTGGCTTCTACGTCCAGGACTGTATCAATGTCTGCAAGGACATGAGTGATAGTCATTTTCTGGTAGTTTTCACGCAACCATTTAACCCAGACACGCTGAGTAATTGGTGTAGTGCCGTTAATTGTTTCAGCAGTAAACGTGCTGGCCAATTTGAAAGCAACCGCATTGATGTTGAAATCGATATCACCAAAAATGATGTTACCCATGTCTTCTTCAATACGACGGATACGCTCACCACGAGCTTGCGAAGCTAACGTCAAACCAACAAGATCAATAGTAGTGGCTTCTAAAGCCTGGTCAGCAATCTGCAAACCAATTGATTTAGTTGGAATAGTGAAAGCACGCTCACCTAAAGTGATGCTTACCATTACCGCTGGCTCAGCTAACTGACCAATGACTTGCGCTTTAGAACTTTCTGGCGCAGTTACATCAATAGTTGGTTGATCAACACGAGGGCTAGAGACGGTAGTCTTCAAAGCAATCGCTGATTCCCAAGGCTGCAAGTAGTCTTCTTTACTTTCAGTCAAGTTAGCCTGAATTAACTGAAGCATTACCTCAGGGTAAAGTAAACGACCTGCTGTTCCGTTTCTGTCAGAACCGTCTGGACGAACAATAGTACCTGCGTACTTTTCGTTTGGTCCGTTCAGGATTTCTTTCATAGACGTCGCGGGGACACCTGTAGTTTCATCAGCTCTTACTCGGATACCTGACTGGGCGCACATTTGCTCGAAAGCAGTTGCTTTACCTTCTACCGTCGGGTACTTGTTCGCGTAGTATTGCGACAGAGAGACATTAGCGTCGCCTGCTGCCTGGTAATCTCTTAAGTCTACATCGACTTCAGCTAGTTTACCTGTGTGGTCTGTAATATTTAACTTTGGCATGAGGGCTCCTTAAACTCTCTCGATTAAAACAAGATCGCCAGCAACTCCAGTGCCAGAGATTATACTAATAACGCGCCACAATGCGGCTCCAGCTGCAGCAGCCTTCAGGATAACCTGAGGGTACGTTTGTTTGACATTGATAGCCACTGCTGGAATACCTGCAACAGCAAATGTTCCTACAGCTAGGGTTCCAACTTCGCCAGACTCTACCTGTACTTCGAAGCGCATATTACGCTGTACAGAGCCTACGGAGAAACCATCATTAACAGTTTCGGCCTGAATAGAAGATACGAAGCCATCAATGTCGTCGCCGTCAGCACACAACACATAGTTGTCGCTGCCAGCTAAAATAACAGGCTTACCGACATCGTTGTCGTTAAGCTTGTTGCTTGAGTCAACACCCAGGGCCGCAGTAATTACATCGGCATGAGGGTCGTTGACAAGGGGGGTGAATGCAAATTCAGTCATGTTATTAAATCCTTGCTTGTTTCAAAAGAATGTCGTTGGTCACTTTCGCGGCAGCCGCAACAGCATCGTCTTCTTTGTCTTCAACAGGCACAGATACTTGACCATCTTTCGGGTAGCGTTTAACTACCAAGGACAAGGCTGATGCGTGCTGTTCTAACAAAGCAGATGATTCTAGCGCTAGCAAACCTTCCAGGGAAGGAGCTGGTGCGCCCACTGCTACGAAATGTCGCTGAGTTGCAGCGGCGGTTACACTTTTAAGACCATCATGTGTTGCCTCTAAAGCTGTGACTTTCGTCTGGGCTTGTTTTAGCTCTACCTTTAAGTCAACTATCGCATCCTGTTGGGATGAAATTTGTTTCTGAAGAACTTCTAAACCAGTTACTTCCTTTTCAGGAGCATCTGTTGAAGCTTCTTCTTTACCTGCTGTATCATCAGCGGTTGTTTCTTTGTCGTCAGTACTCGTATCATCAGCTGTGTCGGCGGGAGCATCATCTTTAGATGGAGCCTCGTCCTCAACAGTCGGTGCCGGAGCAGCCTCTTCCAACACAGTCTCTACATCAGCGCCAGAGGCGATTGCTGCAGACTCCTGTTCGGTGAGGATTTTACGTCTAGTAGCCATGTCATTATCCTGAACTTGTTTAAAATCATTAGTATTATCAGCAGTTTCCCGCATCAACACAAGCAGTAAATCGTCGAAAGTGCTTATGCCATCAATAAGCCTGAGCTCATTTGCTTCGGCTGCATACCATACTTTACCGTTAGCAATGTTCTCAGACACGAAGTTGTCTGTCAATCCCCTATTGGCAGCGACCTCCCTTACAAAAAATTGGTGAGTCTCATCAATGTTCTTTTGAATCTGCGCCGCAGCTTCGTCCGTTAGCTTCTCATAAGGGTTACCCGCAGCCTTCAATGGTGTGGACTTGAACACCCTTAACTTAATACCGATGTCCTTGTACATCTCTGTCATCTCGGCAGTTACTGCCAAAACTCCCAAACTACCAACTTCCGCCATACGCGCAGCATAGAATGAATCAGCTGCTGTTGCCAACCACAACCCACCTGAAGCAGCCATGCCTCCTGTGAATGATGTAGTCTTAACGTCCAAAGATTTTATGAAGTCAGATAACTCCATGATGCCTTTTACAGCTCCACCTGGCGTATCGTAATCCAGGAATAAGCTTGTTACTCCTGAATTGATTGCAGTAATAATAGCGTTTCGGATGTCGTCATATCCGACCACACCCCAGTATGCTCCCCAGGCTCCTTCTGAACCGGAGACCATGCTTCCGCGAATAGTAATAAGGCCAACGCCATCAACAACGTCAAGAAGGAAATGCTCATTGTTTTCAGCATCCGTCTCGTCTTTTGCGAAACACCCTTTCTTATAGTCTTCATTCCCGTCCTCCGCCATTTTCTGGTACGCAGATATAGTGGCGTGGTACGAACTCTCTGTACCCAGCCATAAAGTTCCAGCCTCTGTAAGTAATACGTTATTTAACATTATTTGTCTCCTCCGCCTCCGGATGATGTAGCACTACCATTCTTAGTGCCTTCGTTTAGTGTACGTTCTTGTGCGCCGTCAGTTTGGCCAGCATCGTTAGCTCCCTTAGCATCCAGAAACATAGTGCCAGACAACGGAGGTGCTCCGGGTGCTCTAGGCCCTGTGCCCAGCAAGTGCCCTGCCTCGTCGTCAGTAATAAAACCTAATGACAAGTCTCTTAAGATGCGTTGCTGATCAACACTTCTGTGAGCAGATAACTCTGACTCAGGCCTGATATCGATAGGGTTGAACTTAAATTTAATGTAACCGTCCTGGCCAGTAAGTAACCTGGATGCCAAGGTAAACGCCCGAGACATGATCACTTCTACAGGGGCTTGTATAGCTGATACCATTTTAAGGTAGATCAACGACTCCGTGTTGGACAGGCTCTGTGAGCCTGAGATTCGCATACCTAAAGTAGACGGCATAGACTTGAGAGAAGTTGCGAACATCCCGCTAAAACTATCAAGGAGTGCAGTGTAATCACTCTTTTCTCCTGCGGTTTTAAGTATCTCAACTTTAGCTG
>Ga0209834_10002180_pt1 | contig 10502 bp, 7 predicted proteins | sample Mar14236cmmetaG_FD_184134 | JGI IMG/M metagenome (GOLD analysis project Ga0209834, IMG submission 184134) | Marine hydrothermal vent microbial communities from Guaymas Basin, Gulf of California to study Microbial Dark Matter (Phase II) - Marker... ...
CATAAGTCTCGAGGATAGTGTTAACTAGTAGTGATGATAGAAGCTAAGGAAGAGATAACATAATTGATATCACCACCATGGAGCTTAAAAAGCAAGGAGGTTTGATAGTGAAAAAACCGACCTTTCAGAACATACCGTTGGGATCAATAAAACCAATTGGATGGTTAAAAAAACAACTCGAGATCCAAGCGAATGGATTAACGGGAAATCTCGAAGAGATCTGGGAAGATGTTGGGTTGAACAGTGGATGGCTTGGTGGTAATGGTGAAAACTGGGAGAGAGGTCCGTATTATTGCGATGGATTGATACCTTTGGCTTATATACTTGAAGACAAGAGTTTGATAGAAAAATCAAAAAAATGGATAGAGTGGACGTTGAATAGCCAGCGATCGGATGGCTTCTTTGGGCCAGAGAGTAATAAAGATTGGTGGCCAAGAATGGTGATGCTCAAAGTTATAACCCAATATTATGAAGCAACCAAAGATAACAGGGTTCCATCTTTTTTAAAAAAGTATTTTAGGTATCAGTTGAAGAGTTTGAGATCACATCCCTTGAAAATGTGGGCTACCGCGAGGGGGTTTGAAAATGTTTTATCCATTTTTTGGCTTTATGAAAGAAGTAAAGATGAATTTCTCATTGATCTTATAGATAGCCTATTTGAGCAATCGATCAATTGGAGTCATCTGTTCGAAGATTTTCCTTATAAAAAACCCACTGATTATTATTTGAACTGGGAAGAATTTCATGAACTTTTATCTAAAGGTGATTTTGAAGGTTTGCTTGATTCTCCTGAAAAGTTTGGAATATCAAAGGCAAAAGTGCAAGACCTTTTCTATAAATACCACACAACACATATTGTGAATGTTGCGATGGCATTCAAGGAACCAGCTTTGAAATATTTGAGATACGGAGATGAAAAGTACAAAAAGTTGGTATTCAAAGCAATCGAAGATGTAATGAAATATCATGGAATGCCCAATGGAATGTTCAGTGGAGATGAACATCTAAATGGAAAAAATCCTACACAAGGTACTGAACTCTGTGCGGTAGTGGAATACATGTTCTCTCTTGAGAACCTTTTCAAAATCTTTGGTATGCCGGTTTTCGGGGATATCCTAGAAAAGGTAGCTTACAACGCGCTTCCAGCTACTATAAAACCGGATTTTTGTGCCCATCAATACGATCAGCAGGTCAATCAAGTGCTTTGCAATATTGCACCAAGGAATTGGTATAATAACGGTGATGATTCAAACATCTTTGGGTTAGAGCCAAATTTCGGATGTTGCACAGCCAACATGCATCAAGGATGGCCAAAGTTCGTCTCAAATCTTTGGATGATTGAGGAAAACACTTTCGTTAATTTAGCTTATGCTCCATGCAAATTAGAATATGAATTTTCCAATGGCTCAAAAATAGAAATCATAGAAGAAACAGATTATCCATTCGACGATGAGGTGAACATAACAATCCTGAAGGATGAACGAGAAATAGCCTTGAAATTGAGAATACCAAATTGGTCAGATCATTTATCTTTAAAAGTGAATGATGAGAATTTCGAAATTGAGAAAGGAGATTTTATTGAAATCAAAAAGCTGAAACCCGGAAAAAACACTATAAGGATCCGCTTTTCACCAAAGATAAGGTTTTCGAAGTGGTACCAAGATTCGATAAGTGTTGAAAGAGGCCCTCTGCTCTTTGGACTGAGAATAGGTGAAGAATGGAAAAAAGTTGCGCGCGAAGAACCCTTTGCTGACTACGAAGTTTATCCTCGAACACCTTGGAACTACGCTTTAGATCTTTCACAAGATTTCGAAGTCGAAAAATTAAACACATACTCTGAACCCTTCAATCCCGACAACCCACCTATAATCATACACACTAAAGGATTCAAATTAAACAATTGGAAAATCGTTGATAATTCAGCAGGACCAATTCCAAAGGTTTCCACAAACGACATAACCGATCAAGTTGAGGATATTCAGTTGATACCATACGGTTGTAGTAATTTGAGAATAGCTGAGTTTCCATGGATCGATTCCGAAAAATCTTGAAAGGGAGGTGTTAAGTTAAATACGGATTTTCAAAAATTTTTTCACTTTTCTTGACTTAAAAAAAAATAGGAGGGGATCGCTGTGAAAAAATTAGTGTTCTTGTTAGTTTTGCTTTTAACGGTTTCAATGGCGTTTTCAACGATAACTCTGACTTATATGTATTGGGGTAGTCCGCTTGAGAGAAAGGCGCAAGAAGATATGTTGAAAGCATTCGAAAAGGCGTATCCAGGAATAAAAGTAAAAGCGATTCATGTACCAAGTAATTATGATGAAAAGATAAGTGCGATGTTGGCTGGAGGGAAACCACCTCACGTTGCCCAACTTGGTGAAGGATTGGCGTTCGAATGGGCAGAAAAAGGCGAGGTTATGGATATACTTCCACTCATAAAACAAGACTCAGATCCATCCGTTCAAATTGAAAACAGGCTCCCAATGACGTGGTACTGGTACGGTGGTGGCAAGAAAACATTCGGCACCAATCTTGCTGCAGAAGTTATGGTACTGTGGTATAACAAAGAACTATTCGATGAAGCAGGTGTACCTTATCCACCTGCAAATCCTGAGGAATGGACATGGGATAAATTTATCGATACTGCTATAAAACTCACAGTTGACAAGAACGGAAAGCATCCCAACGAACCAGGATTCGATCCGAAGAACATAAAGACCTACGGTGTGGTATTTGGAAGATGGTGGGGACACTTCTTACCATTCATTTGGTCAAATGGTGGAGATATCTGTGATGAAGAGGGTAAAGTTCCTTTGATAAATCAGCCAGAAGCCGTTGAAGCACTCCAAGCCTTCGGAGATTTGGTGAATAAATATCACGTGGCACCAACCCCAGCTCAACTTGAAGCATTCCCATCGTTCCATATTGCTCTTCAAACCAAGAGGGTAGCAATGGCCATAAATGGTCAATGGGCATTGCTAGATCTCGGAGATCTCGCCAAAAAAGGCAGATTAAAGCTCGGAGTTGCTCCTCTTCCAAGGTTCGAAAAACCGGTTTGTCTCGAATTGGGAGCACCAAATGTTATATTTACCAAAGCTGTTAAAGATGATCCAGAAGTCCTAAAAGCTGCTTGGGAATTGTACAAGTGGTCCACAGATAGTGAAAAAGTTCTTCCACTGATAAGAGGAGGTCTTTGGATGCCATTACAAATTTGGTGGTACAAAGATCCTAAATATCTGGAGAAATGGCTCGATCCCAAGGTTCATCCACCAGAATACAAAGAAGCAGTTATAGATTATCTTTTGAACTACGGTAGAAGAGCACCGAGTTATTATCTGAGGAACTGGAACAAAATTGCTGATATAATGTATCAAGAAGTCGGTAACATACTGTACGGAAAAGTTACAGCTCAAGAAGCTTGTGACAGCATGGCAAAGAAGATAGCTCCCCTTCTTCAGGGTAGATACGATAAGTAAAACAGAGGGGGTACCCCCTCTGTTTTTTATCGAGGAGGTATGATTTCAGATGAGAAAACTCGAACTTAAATGGGGAATAATTCTTGCACTTCCTGCCATCTTAGGTTTTTTGATTTGGAACCTTGGGCCAATGATCGCTTCCTTTGTGATTGGCTTTACCGATTGGTCTGTAGCCGGATCTCCAGAGTTCATAGGGTTAGCAAACTACAAAGAGATCTTTTTTGATGATTTTATTGCCAAAAAATCGATAATAGTGACATTGTATTTCGCTGGTGGAAGCGTCATAGTATCAATGGTTACAGCCTTTTTAGCTGCTTTATTGCTCAATCGGAAGATAAGAGCTTTGCCACTGTTTAGAACTATTTTCTTCCTACCCTCGATTGTTCCAGCGATTGCAAATGCGGTCGTTTGGTTGTGGCTTTTCAATCCAGATTTTGGGTTATTGAATTACATCTTGGAAATCTTTGGTCTTTCAAGATTACAATGGATATACGATGAACACCAAGTGATACCTTCTTTAATCATGATGAGCGCCTGGGGAATGGGATACACGATGATGATATTTTTGGCTGGTCTTCAAGGAATTCCACAGCAACTTTATGAAGCAGTCGCAATAGATGGTGGAAATTGGTGGCACAAATTTCGTCATGTCACGATTCCAATGATGACTCCAACCATATTCTTCAACCTCGTTATGGGTTTAATATCATCTTTTCAAGCATTTGCTCAACCTTATTTGATGACTAACGGTGGTCCAAATTACGCGAGCATGCTTTATTGCTATTACATATATCAAAATGCCTTTCAATATGGAAGGATGGGTTATGCAAGTGCTCTCTCGACAATTCTCTTCATCATGATATTGGTTTTGACATTATTGATTTTCAAGACATCCTCTTACTGGGTTTATTACGAAGGTGGAAGGGGTAGATAACATGAATCCTATTAAGAAAAATTCGAAAGTTATCAGTAAAATCATTATATACTTAATTTTATTGGTTGCATCTGTGAGTTTTCTTTTACCTTTTATATGGCTTGTTAGAAGCTCTTTCATGGATATCGGACAAATCTTTATTTTACCTCCCGAATGGATTCCAAGACCTTTCAGGTGGCAGAATTACCCTGAAGCTCTAACAGCTGTTCCATTTGGAAGATACGCATTGAACACCATAACAATTTTAATATTCGTTGAGGCTGGGGTCATAATCACATCAACGATGTCCGCTTTTGCTTTCAGCAGACTCAGATGGAAGGGCAGAGATAAAATATTTTCCGTTCTTCTCACCTCGCTGATGGTCCCATATGTTGTTACACTGATCCCAACTTTTCTACTTTGGAAAGCTTTGGGAGGTATAAATACTTTTCTTCCACTAACTGTTCCTGCCTGGTTTGGAGGTGGGATGTTCAATGTATTTTTATTGAGACAATTTTTTCTCACGATACCTTATGAATTGGATGAAGCCGCTTATCTCGATGGTGCAACTCCCTTACAGGTTCTCTGGAAAGTCATCATCCCATTATCCAAGCCAGCGATATTAACAGTGGCTATCTTCACTTTTATGTCAGTTTGGAACGATTTATTGGGACCAATAGTTTACTTGAATGATCCCGATAAATACACCCTTGCAGTTGGATTAGCCACATTCGTTGGAATGTACACGGGACAGTGGAATTATTTGATGGCAGCATCAACAGTTATGATATTGCCACCAATAATCTTGTTCTTCATAGGTCAAAAATTCTTTGTCCAAGGTATCACATTGACTGGATTGAAGGGGTGAAAATATGGATAGAACGTTCGTACTCGATAATTCAAGAAGTCCCAATGCAGTATTGAAAACGATTCCAATGAAAAATGTGAAAATATCAGGTTTCATGGGAAAATACCTGGGTAGAGTAGTAAATACTACCATACCTTATCAATACGAGATATTAGAGAAAACAGGAAGGATAGATAACTTTAGAAGGGCATCTGGAAAAATCAAGGGGGATTTCCAAGGTTTTTTCTTCAACGATTCGGATGTTTACAAATGGTTAGAAGCGGCTTCGAGCGCTTTGATAAATTTGCCATCGAATAACGATCTCAAGCAAAAAATAGATGCAGTAATAAGGGAAATTGAAGATGCTCAAGATGAAGATGGTTATTTGAATACTTTTTTCACATTCGATAAGAAAAAAGATCGATGGACGGATTTAGCAAACATGCATGAATTGTATTGTGCTGGTCATTTAATACAGGCTGCGATACTGCACAAAAGGGTTACAGGGGAAGACAAATTGTTCAATGTAGCAAGGAAATTCGCTGACCACATAGCGAGCGTTTTTGGTGAAAACAAAAAGTTAGGTGCTCCGGGACATCCGGAGATAGAAATGGCACTTGTCGAACTTTACAGGGAAACCAGAGAGAACAAATATCTGAATCTCGCAAAATTCTTTATAGATAATCGTGGAAAAGGATATGCGGGTGGCACTAAATATACTGCGGACCATAAACCATTCAAGAAATTAGAAGAAGTCGTTGGACATGCCGTTAGAATGGTTTATCTGTGCTGTGGGGCAACGGATCTTTATATGGAAAACGGTGATGAAGAACTCCTTGAAACACTAAAAAAGCTGTGGTCGAACATGACAGAGAAGAAAATGTACATAACAGGTGGCATCGGCTCACGGCACGAAGGCGAAGCCTTTGGAGAGGATTACGAACTTCCCAACAAAGAAGCATATGCTGAGACTTGTGCGGCCATAGCCAGTTTCATGTGGAATTGGAGGATGTTTCTTTTAACTGCGAACTCGCAATTCTTGGACCTGATGGAACAAACCCTATACAACGGGATACTACCAGGTATTTCGTTGGATGGAAAAAAATATTTTTACGTTAATCCCCTGGAAGCCGATGAAAATCAAAAAAGGAGAGAATGGTACGATTGTGCCTGTTGTCCTACGAACATAATACGAATATTGACCCAGTTTCCAGGTTATATATATACAGTTTCTGATAAGGGAATTTGGGTTAATTTCTATGAGTCAAGTGAATCAATAGTGGATTTCGGTAGGAAAATCAAAATTGTTCAAAAAACTGAGTATCCTTGGAGCGAAAAAGTCGAAATGGATATCCATGCAGATCAGCCAGAAGAATTTTCACTATTTTTGAGGATACCGGAATGGGTAAAAGAGGATTTTGAAATCAGAGTAAATGGTGAAAAAGTCGATATGAAATTTAATAAAGGTTACTTAGAAATAAGAAGGATTTGGGGTAAAAAAGATACTTTAGAAATAGAGTTCCCAATGAAAGTAAGATTGATAAAAAGTCATCCAATGGTTAAGGAAAATATTGGCAAAGTCGCTTTCAAAAGAGGTCCAATTGTTTATTGTTTTGAACAAGTTGACAATAAAGATATCGATCCATCAAAATTGAACATCTCTCACAATGTTGAAGCGAAATATCTTGAGAATTTACTCGGTGGAGTAGTTGTTCTCGATGGTGAAGGATTGTTAACGGAAGATGCTTGGAAAAACAGGCTGTACAATTCAGTGGGTGAGTTAAAAACCTCTTCGAAAACAGTTAAATTCAGACTGATACCGTATTTCGTCTGGGCAAACAGAGAACAGGGCAAGATGAGCGTGTGGTTAACAGAATGTTGAAAAGCCCCCTATTAAGGGGGGCTTTTATCACTGGCCTAAGGATCTTGGATCGAATGCATCTCTCAAGGCATCACCTAACAAATTAAAAGTCAAGACAGCAGCGAACAAGAATGCACCAGGAATCAAAAGCCAGGGATAGTGCTGTAAAACTGTTATATCTTGTGCTTGAGCAAGCATCAATCCCCAACTCGATTGAGGTTCCCTTATTCCGAGCCCCAAGAAACTCAATCCAGCCTCACCCAATATGTATCCCGGTATACTCAAGGTGGCTGCCACTATAACGTAGGTTGCCGTGTTAGGCAATATATGCCTCCATATTATTCTACCGGCAGGAAAACCCATGGCTCTTGCTGCGTCCACAAACTCCATTTGTTTTATTGACAAAACCATCCCTCTTATAACCCTCGACATTCCCGGCCAACCTATGAAACTTAAAATCACAACGAGCATGAAATAAGTTGTGGTCGATGGTAGATCCATTGGTAAAATGGCCCTCAAAGATATCAACAGATAAAAGCTAGGGATGGACATCAACACCTCGGTAACTCTCATCATTCCTTCATCTATCCAGCCACCAAAATATCCAGAGATTCCCCCAAGGAACAATCCCAAAACGAAGGTTATAGCTATACCTACGAATCCTATCGAGAGGGAAATTCTCGAACCGAACAATACCCTCGTCCATACATCTCTACCGTACTTATCAGACCCGAACAAATACAGCTTGGCTGGTTCATCCACACCAAAAAAATGCACATCAGTAGGTATCAGCCATAAAAGTTTGTAATGCCAAGATCTTATGAAAAACTTTATCCTGTATATTTTAAAGTCGAAGTCCTCTATCTTCGGTGAATCGATTATCTCTACATTGTTGTCCTTTTTTATTATCATCAAACTCTTCAATATTCTTTCTATCAATATTTGTTTTACATTACCTACCCTCTTCAATTTATATGAATGCATTGGATTTCTAGTGTATATCTTTATCGTATCCTCATTGCTGTCGTAAAATCTCGTGATACCATTTTTTATGAGCTCGGCTTCATTTATAGCTATCATATTTTTCTCGGATGAACTCCTTTTGAGCAAAATTTCTCCCTTTTCTCCAATGGCTTTTTCTCGTTTTTCAACCATCAAAACTATCTTCTCTACGTCATTTTTTCCCACTTCTACTTCGAAGCTTTTTCCATTCGAATCTTGGCCCTTGACATAAGCAATCTCAGATGCATCAACATAATATCTTTCATAGGTCACAGGATCCCTATAACCCATGATTGGGAAAACATACGGTCCAACGAATTTTCCTTTGTACGTCCATCTGACCTTGGTTGGAGCAGCAAATCTGGTTGTTAAACTCTGTTCATAAGGATTGTATGGAGATAAAAAATCGGCGAATATGGCTAAAAGATAGAAAACGACCAAAATCCAAAAAGAAACCGTTCCCAACCTGTGACGTTTGAAAGCTCTCAGTATCAAGCGCCACCTACTTAAGTACTCAACCTCAAAGAGTTCATCGATATTCTTATTTATATCATTCACATTCTTTTTCTCGTTCACTGTATCAATCCTCCTACATGAAACGATATCTTATTCTTGGATCAACCCATGCCAGAAGAATATCAGCGATCAGATTTCCTATTATTAACATCAAAGAACTCAACAACAAGGAAGCCATCACCAAATATAAATCTTGAGCCAAAAGTGCCTGTATTATCAATCTACCCATTCCTGGCCATCCAAAAACGGTCTCAGTTAAAACGGCTCCGCCCAAAAGGCTTGAAATCTGATATCCGAACATAGTAACAAGTGGATTTATCGCATTCCTCAAGGTATGTTTGAATATAACGACCTTTTCTGGCATTCCTTTTGCCCTTGCAAACATAACAAAATCCTGATTCATCTGGTCGAGCATTTGTCCTCTCATTTGTCTCATTATCCCTGCGAGCCCAGCTGTTCCAAGAGTTAACATTGGCCCAAACACATGATACAGATAATCAAGAAACTTCTGAAATGCATTCATTTGATCGAAGTTCTTTGAAATTATCCCTCCTATTGGGAACCATCCTGTTTTGGCTGCAAAATACAAAAACAGCAAGGCAAAGAAAAAATTGGGTATGGAGATACCAATAAAAGCAATCACGGTTAAAACTTGATCTGTCCAAGTATAACGCTTTAAGGCAGAGAATATACCAAGGGCCACTCCTATAGTCCATTGAAAAATCATGGTAGTGATGGTTAACAAAAGTGTCGCACCGAGTCTTCCCCATATCAATTCAAACACGGGTCTTCTAAACTGGAATGAGTAACCAAAATTTCCCTTTAAAACTTCTTTTAACCACAAAAAATATTGAACTATTGGGCTTTTATCCAAACCAAATTGTCTTTCTAATGCCTTTATAGTTGCCTCACCAACTGCAGGATTCATCCTCAAAACATCAAGAAAATCACCTGGTGCAGCAGAGATTATTATGAAAGATATAATAGACACTCCAAACAATACTGGTATCGCCAATATCAATCTTCTCACTATGTACTTTATCACTTGGAAGTTTTCCCTCCTTTAATGAATAGGCCAGGGACTTTTGAACTCCCTGGCCTCTCTAACTCTAATTCAACATCGTATTATTGTTCTTTCCAAATTGCATATGCGTTCCAGAGCATTCCACCCCAAGCTGCCGGCTCGATGTTGTGTATGGTTTTCTTGTAAGCGAACATGTAAAGCCTCTGTGCAGTATAGATTCTGTTCAAACCATCGGCTATGAGCTCTTGATACTCATTAAACAATGCTCCTCTCTTTTCTGGATCCATTTCTCCAACTTCTTTTCTGAATATTTCATCAACTTTCTTTTCAAACTCTGGTACATAGTAATCATTGAGCTTTTTAACATATTCTTTATCTGGACCGTAATTCCAGAAGTGGAGTGCACCATCGAGCTTCTCAACATTCGAACCGCTGTGTGGATCGACCCCGCCGGTCAAACCTATCATACACATCTCCCAATCTCCAGTGTTGAGAAGTTTTTGAACGAGTGTGTTGAAATCGATCGGTGAGAATGTAACCTCCATACCGAGTTTCTTGAGGGAATCAGCGAGAATGTTACACATATCTTCCCTGACCGTGTTACCGGCATTGGTTGTGAGACTGAATTTGACAACATTTCCATCAGAATCAACGAGTTTCCCTTCTTTATTCCAACTGAATCCACCCTTCATAAGTTCTTGTTTGGCAAGTGTTAAACTATACGGATACGGATATTTTTCCTCAATATCTGGGTTATAGAATGAAGATGCTGCACTCACAGGTCCGTATTGTGGTGTTCCAAGACCATTGTATATTGTTTCAATTATTGTTTGCTTATCAAGTGCATATGCAACGGCTTTTCT
>Ga0209834_10002181_pt1 | contig 10502 bp, 9 predicted proteins | sample Mar14236cmmetaG_FD_184134 | JGI IMG/M metagenome (GOLD analysis project Ga0209834, IMG submission 184134) | Marine hydrothermal vent microbial communities from Guaymas Basin, Gulf of California to study Microbial Dark Matter (Phase II) - Marker... ...
GCAAAAAGGAGAAATTATTAAAATATCCGGCCCTCTCGTTGTGGCAAAAGGAATACCTGGGGCAAGAATGTTTGATGTCGTAAGAGTGGGAGAGGAAAGACTAATTGGAGAAATTCTTGAAATAAGAGGGGATCTTTCTTCAATCCAGGTTTATGAGGATACAAGTGGCTTAAAACCGGGTGAGCCTGTTGAGTCTCTTTACCATCCTCTCTCTGTAGAACTTGCTCCCGGACTTCTGGGAAATATCTACGACGGGATACAAAGACCCCTTGATATAATAAGGGCACAGGAAGGAGATTTCATAACAAGAGGAATTGAAGTGGAAGCTATAGACAGAAAAAAGGAGTGGGAATTTGAACCAAGAGTAAAAGAAGGAGAGGTAGTTGAGGAAGGTGATATCCTGGGAGTTATCCAGGAAACAGAAATAATTGAGCATAGAATTCTTGTCCCCGTGGGCATAAGAGGAAAGATTAAAAAAATACACTCGGGAAAAGCCAGGGTAGAGGATGTCATCGCAATAATTGAAACTGACCAGAAAGAAGAAAAAGAGGTAAAAATGCTCCAAAGGTGGCCGGTAAGAAAGATGAGACCTTACAGAGAGCAACTTGAAGCAGAAGAACCTCTAATTACCGGTCAAAGAGTAATAGACACCTTTTTCCCTATTGCCAAAGGAGGGACTGCCTGTATACCAGGTCCTTTTGGAAGTGGAAAAACTGTGATTCAGCATCAACTTGCAAAGTGGGCCGATGCCCAGGTTATAGTATTTGTGGGATGTGGTGAAAGAGGAAATGAGATGACTGATGTATTAAGGGAGTTTCCAAAATTAAAAGACCCAAAAACCGGAAAACCCTTAATGCAAAGAACAATACTTATCGCCAATACCTCCAACATGCCCGTTGCAGCAAGAGAAGCCTCAATTTACACAGGAATTACTCTTGCAGAGTACTACAGGGATATGGGGTATAATGTTGCCCTCATGGCTGACTCAACTTCTCGCTGGGCAGAGGCTCTACGTGAGATGTCGGGAAGACTTGAAGAGATGCCTGGTGAGGAAGGATATCCTGCTTATCTTCCCTCCCGTCTTGCAGAGTTCTATGAAAGAGCAGGAAGAGTGATAACCCTGGGTAAAGAAAAAAGAATAGCTTCTCTTTCTGCAATAGGAGCAGTATCTCCTCCAGGAGGAGACCTTTCAGAGCCTGTTACCCAGGCCACCTTACGTATAGTGAGGGTTTTCTGGGCTCTTGTAGCAGAGCTTGCCTATCAAAGACATTTTCCTGCTATACACTGGCTGAGAAGCTACTCTCTTTACCTTGATAACCTAAAAAATTATTTTACAAAAAATATAGCTTCGGACTGGATGAAGTTAAGAGAAAAAGCCATGGCTCTTCTGCAAAAAGAGGATGAACTCCAGGAAACAGTAAGACTTGTGGGACTTGATGTTTTATCTGCCCAGGACAGAATAGCAATGGAAACGGCTCGCTCTATAAGAGAGGATTTTCTGCAACAATTTGCTTTCCATGAGGTTGACACCTACTCTCCTCTAAAAAAGCAATATCTTCTCTTGAAAGTAATACTTGAGTACTATGACTTATGCCTTGAAGCTCTTCAAAAAGGAGCCTCGCTTGAAAGACTCATCAATCTTCCTATAAGAGAAGAAATAGCAAGGGCAAAATACATACCCAACCAGGAGGCAGAGGAAAAAATAGAGAACCTCCGCCAGAGGCTAAAAGAGGAAATAAGAAAAGAGACAGAGAAAAAAGAAGAACTTGTGGAATAAAATTAAAAGAGGTAGATAATGGGTAAAGAATATACAAGGGTAAAGGAGTTAACAGGGCCTCTTATGCTTGTTGAAAATGTAAAAGATGTTGCTTTTGAGGAACTTGTAGAAATAGAGCTTCCAGACGGACAAAAAAGAAGAGGAAGGGTTCTTGAGGTCACCTCTGATGCTGCCCTTGTTCAGTTATTTGAGCGAGCAACAGAACTTGGAGTAAAAAATGTAAAAGTGAAGTTTTTGGGGAAAGGGATACAGCTTGGAGTATCAGAGGATATGGTTGGAAGAGTATTTGACGGATGGGGAAGACCAAGGGACGGAGGAGCTCAAATAATTCCAGAAAAAAGACTTGACATAGGTGGGAAACCCATAAATCCTGATGCAAGGGCATATCCAGAGGAATTCATTCAGACAGGAATATCTGCTATTGATGGTCTTAATACCCTTTCAAGAGGTCAAAAACTCCCTATATTCTCAGGATCAGGACTTCCTCACACACAGGTTGCCGCTCAAATTGCAAGACAGGCCAAAGTCCTGGGAAAAGGAGAGGAGTTTGCCGTTGTTTTTGCTGCTATGGGTATAACCTTTGAAGAGGCAAATTTTTTTATACAGGATTTTGAAAGATCAGGAGCTATAGAAAGAGCAGTGCTTTTTCTAAACCTGGCTGATGACCCTGTAATAGAGAGAATAGCAACCCCGAGAATGGCTCTCACCTGTGCCGAATACCTTGCTTTTGAAAAAGAAATGCACATTCTTGTCATCCTGACAGATATGACAAATTACGCAGAGGCTCTGCGCGAGCTTTCAGCAGCAAGAAGAGAGGTTCCAGGAAGAAGAGGATACCCTGGATATCTTTACACTGACCTTGCAACAATTTATGAAAGAGCAGGAAGAATAAAAGGTAAAAAAGGTTCTATAACACTTGTTCCCATTTTAACCATGCCTGATGATGATAAAACTCATCCCATTCCTGACCTTACAGGATACATAACAGAAGGACAGATAATACTTCAAAGAGACCTTCATCAAAAAGGAATCTATCCTCCCATAAATGTTCTTCCTTCTCTTTCTCGTCTTATGAACCAGGCTGTGGGAGAAGGAAAGACAAGAGAGGACCACAGAGAGCTTTCCAACCAGCTTTATGCTACCTATGCAAGGGGGATAGAAGTAAGAGAACTTGCCCTTGTTATGGGAGAGGCAACTTTATCTGATATGGACAGAAGATATCTGAAGTTTGCGGACGAATTTGAAAGAAGGTTTGTAAATCAGGGAGAATATGAGGAAAGATCAGTGGAGGAGACACTTGACCTTGGATGGGAGCTTTTAAGCCTTATGCCAAAATCGGAACTAAAAAGAATAAGGGAGGAATATATTTCAAAATATGGGAAATGGAAGGAAAAAGTAAAAGTTTAAAAAGAAGAGGGAAAAGATGCCACGAGTAATTCAATTTAACCCCACCAGAATGGAACTTTTGAAACAGAAAAAAAGGCTTGAAACAGCTCAAAGAGCTCATGATCTTTTAGAAGATAAAAGAGATGAGCTTATTCAGAGATTCTTCCCCCTTATAAAAGAAGTGAAAGCTTTAAGAAAAAAGGTTGAAGAAAAATTAAGAAAAGCTTATCTTGACTTCCAGATGGCAAAAATGATAAACTCAGAAAAGGAAATTGAAGAATGTCTTTTGATGCCAAGTATAAGATGTACACTTAAAACTTCCAGATTTACATCTCTTGGGGCACCTCAATTTGAAATAAAGATTGAGGGAGATCCTCTCTGTTATGGATTTTACGAAAGTAACTGGAAACTGGATGAGGGAATAAGGTCTTTTTATGAAGTTTTATCAGAGCTTCTTGAACTTGCTCAAAAAGAGGAGGAGGCAAAAAGACTGGCAAGGGAAATTGAGCGGACAAGAAGGAGAGTAAATGCACTTGAGCATATCTTCATACCCCAGATTAAGGAAATAGTAAAATACATTACCATGAAGCTTGAGGAAAGAGAAAGGGCTCACATAGTTAACATAATGAAAGTAAAAGAGCTTATGGAAAAAAGAGAGGTTTCTTAGTTTTTCTCTCTCTTATATAGAAGCCCACCTATACTGCTTTTGCTTTTTTGACAAAAAGGTTACTTGAGAATTTTTTAAAAACTCCCAGAAGGTGGAAATGAAAATAAGCGTTATAATTCCAACCTACAATAGAAAAAAGATTCTAAAAAGGTGCCTTGAAACCCTTTTTAACCAGAATTTTTCAAAAGATGATTATCAAATAGTTCTTGTAGATAATGGTTCCACCGATGGAACAGAAAAAATGATAAAAAAGCTTTCCCCACCTTGCGATTTTCTATTTCTCAGAGAAGAAAGAAAAGGACCTCATATTGCTCGAAACCTTGGAATAAAGCATGCAAAAGGAGAAATTATAATTTTTGTTGACTCTGATATCCTAACTCCTCCAGACTTTATAAAAGAGCATGTAAAGTTTCACCAAATCTACGGGGAAAAGGTAATTGTTAGCGGACCAACAGTTAGAACAAGCAATCTAATGGACGATTTTTCTGATATAGAAAAAAGGAAAAAGGAAGAGAAATTTTTTAACCTCTCAGGGCCTTCTTTTATAACCTCTAATCTTTCTGTGAGGAAGAAATATCTTACTAAAGTGGGAGGATTTGATGAGGATTTTGAAGGACTTGGATGGCATGACTGGGAGCTTGGTTACAGACTGACAAAAATCGGTCTTTTTGCCAAGAGAAACGTTAATGCTATAGTTTATCATTATAAAGAAAAGAGGGATTTATCTAATCTTAAGGAGCTTATGAAAAGAAGAATTGAAAGGGGGAAAAACGCTGTTTTATATTATAAAAAGCATCCCACTTTATTTGTTAAACTGCAAATAAGAGCCCATCAACTTTTGACAGACAAATTTACATGGTGGCTTGATACTTCTTCGGGAGACAAAATTCTTGGATGGGCAAGAGAAAATGATAAATTCCTTTTTAACCTGCTTATTAATCTAAAACTTAAAAGAGCCTATGTTAAAGGACTAAGAGAAGGAATGAAAAGGCATAAAGTGAAAATCTGGCCATGGATGCAAGTGTGATCATACCAAGTTATAACAGGGGGAAAATTTTAAAAAGATGTCTTGAACTTCTGTTCAATCAAGATTTTCCCAAAAATAAATATGAGATAATTGTTGTTAACGACGGTTCAACTGATGACACAGAAAAAATGATAAAAGAACAAAATCCTCCCTGCAATTTTTTATACCTCAAAAATCCGCAAAGAGAAGGGCAAAGCAAGTCAAGGAACCTTGCTCTTTCTAAAGCAAAGGGGAAAGTTGTAATTTTTATAGACAGCGACATTCTTACACCCCCCTGGTTTATAAAAGAACATGTGGAACTTCACAAAGAAAATCCTGGGTTAATTGTTGACGGGCCTGCTATAAACATAACAGGAGAGAAAAACCTTATAAATCCTCCTTTTGAAAATCCACTTGTTAAAATACTTGCTTTTTTTGACTTCGGAGGAGCAACATTTATCACCGCCAACACTTCCTGTCTTTTAAAAAATTTGATAAAATTAAAAGGCTTTGACGAGGAGTTTGGAAAAGGTTATGGATGGCAAGACAGAGAACTTGGAACAAGACTTATAAAAATGGGATTAAAAAGAGTAAAAAACAGAAAAGCATATGCTCTTCACTATAAGGAAGAGGAAGAAACCGGGGAAAGTCTCCAAAATCTCTGGCAAAAATACAGAGAAAGAGGGGAAAATGCCATTTTATACTATAAAAAGCACCCTTCTGCCAAGACAAAAAAGCAGATACACCTCAATTATCTTAAATACAGCAACTTTCTGAGAAAAATAGGCTGGGATGAGGAAAAAATAACCTATCAGTCTATTTCTCAAAAAAGAAAGATTACCTTTTCGTTGTTAAAAAAAGCATACCTGATTCACGCCTATGCTGAAGGATTAAAAGAGGGAATGGAAAAACATAAAATAAGGATGTAAAAAGTGGTTGAGGTAAGTATTATAATTCCTTCCTACAATCGTAAAGAAATATTAAAAAGCTGCCTTGAGGCTCTTTTTAACCAGAATTTTTCAAAAGATGATTATGAAATAATCCTAATTGACGATGGCTCAACTGATGATACAGAAAAAATGGTAAAATCTCTCTCCCCTCCTTGCAGGTTAACCTACATAAAAAATGAAAGACGCCTTGGTCAGTCCATATCAAGAAACAAAGGAATAAAAGAAGCTAAGGGAAAGTATCTAATATTTGTGGACAGTGATATAATTGTGATTCCTGATTTTATCAGGGAACATTTGAAATTTCACAATCTCTACAAAGAGGTGGTGGTAAACGGCGAGCTTATATACATATCAAGCCTTGACCAGGTGGGTAAAAAGAAAAAAAGCATATGGGATATATCCTTTTCACCCTTTAACACAGCAAATGTCTCTGTGAAGAAAGAATATGTGGAGAAAGTGGGGGGATTTGATACAGAGCTTTTCCCCTACGGGTGGCAGGATATAGAACTTGGATATAGATTAAAAAAAATGGGACTGAGGATAAAGAAAAATCCAAAAGCTCTCGGGTATCATTTTAAAAAAGAGACAAAAAATGAAAAAGATCTTGAATTTTTAAAAGAAAAAGAATTTATGCGGGGGAAAAGCGGCGCTCTTTTTTTAAAAAAACACCCCTCCCTTGAAGTGAAGCTCTCAGTTAAAGGAAATCCTCTTTTTTGTTTTGCCTTTATAGGCCGCTTTCTTGAGGAAAATCCAAAGGGGAAAAAGTTTTTTGCTGAGATTCAAAAGAAAAATATAAAATGGCTTAATGCTGCTTTTTTTAAACTAATACTTTGCCATTTTTATCTTAAAGGTTATAATGAACAGGTGAAAAAGAGGAAAATAATAAACGATGATAAAAAAATACAAGAAGGGAAAAAAGACAAAAGACCCGCTTAAATTTTTTTTCTTTTTTCTGCCCTGGCTATCACCTTTGAGTTATCTTTTCCTTATATTTGCCTTTGTGAGATGGTTAAGAAAAATAAGCATTAAAAAAATGTTTAATCCTCGCCTTTCCTTTTTTAATCTTTCTCTTTTTCTTTTAATAGGGACAATAATAGTATCTGTTATTTTCTCCATTGATTTTAATTTGAGCCTTAAAACATTTTTTGTCTTCTTCTCCTATGTGGTAGTTTTAACAATTACAAGAGGGTATGCAAAAGAAGGCGTTTCAGAAAAAAATTTAAACTCCATTTTAAAAGCAATCCTTGCGGGAACAGCAGTTATTACAGGATTTGGTATTATCCAGTATCTTTTAAACCTTAATTTTGAGGTAAAAATACCCCTTCTCTCTTTTGGAATCTATACAAAAAAGGGGGGGATTAGCTCAACATTTGGCAATCCTAACCGCTTTGCCAAATACCTTGTTTTAACTTTTCCCTTTATCCTCGTTTTTCTTGAGAAAAACAAAAAAGAAAGGCCTATTTTAATAACCTTACTTTTTGCGACTGCCTTCTGTTTCTGGCTCACCAAGTGCCTGGGAGGTATAGGAGCCGCGGGAGTCATTTTTTTAATTTTTGTGATGAGAAGAAACTTTAAATTGGGTACATTCCTTCTTGGGGCAGGAGTTTTTCTTTTTCTTGTAAAATTTGATTTTTTGCTTTCAATAATTAATACCTACGGAACAGTGGATGAGCGCGTTTACACCTGGGAAAATATAATATGGCCTATGTTTAAAAATCATCCCTTCTTTGGCACAGGACTTGGAACATATAGAATAGCCTCCTCTTCTTTCTCTTCAAAACTTGCTTTGCACTCCCATGCCCATAATCTTTACTTTAATTATCTGATAGAAATAGGCATTTTTGGACTCGGAAGTTTGATTTTACTTATAGGTTCTTTTTTAAAGGGTTGTCTTGAAAAACTTAAAAAAACAGATCCTGAAACAAAACTGATCATTGAAGGATGTTTTCTGGCAATTGTGGGTGCTTTAATTCATGCAACTGTTGAAACATTCATTGACTATTTTCAGGTGGGGCTTTTATTTTTTGCAATAATAGGCTTTGGTATAGGTCTTATGGAAAAACAAGAGAAGATATTACCCACCACCCGTTAATCTTTCACCTATAAGTCTTGCTATCCTTTCTGCTGCACCAGGTTCTCCCATCCTTTCTTTTCCAATCCGTGCCACCTTTTTTAAAAGCTCAAAGTCTTGAAGCAAAGAAAAAACCTTCTCTGCAATAGCTTCGCTATCTCTTTTCACTATAAAAACACAACCTCCAAGAAGTTTTCTTTGAATACGCAAAAATTTCTCTGTTATCTGAGGACCCTTCCCTGGAAAAGCAACAACAGGTTTTCCAAGGCCAACTGCCTGCTCGTTGGCCATACCAGCTGTCCCTATAATTACCTTTGAAAGATTAACAACATCCCCAAACCTTCCTCTAACAACCTTCACCACGGCTTTTTCCTTAGAAATAAGGCAGGCTATAACTCCCTTTTTCTTATCCTCAAGCCCTGTATCTTTTTTCTCCCAATTTTTATCAAGATATAAATTTGTCTTTTCTATATCAAGCGAAGGAGCAAGTGATAGGAAAAACTTCACCTTTCTATCTTTCAAATAAATTTTTCTTACAGCTTCAAGAATTACTTTGAGATTCTCATAAGCCTCCTTTCTACTCCCTGGCAAGATTCCCACAACAGGTGCATTATCTTCTATTCCAAACCTTTCCCCTGTCACCTCAAGACAATCCATCATTACATTGCCAAGATAAGCAGCATTTATACCATAATTTTTTAAAGAGATTGCTGTTTTCTCATCTCTTGTTATCACCAACTCACAGAATTTTCTCATAATAAGCTTCTCTATAAAGTAATGCCCACCTATGTAGTCTGACTTGGCGGTGGGAAGGAATATTACAGGTTTTCTCAAAAAAGAAAAAAGGCAGGTTAAGACTGCAAAAACATCTCCCACACAAATAACCACACGAACTTTATCCTTTTCTTTTTTTAAGGCCCTTATCTTTCCCAAATAAAGACTCAACCACCCTGCTTTAAGATCTTTAAAAAAGTAAAGAGGATTTCCCGCTATAAAGCCATCACTTGGCATCGACCTGCAGGGTCCAAGAATTTCTATTCCGAGTTTTTTGTAAAGATGACCTTCCCCCACAAGAGGACAGGCTTTAAAAGATACCGAATTTAGTGAAGGAAAGATTTTAAGAAGACTTTTAATAATAAAACAGGAGATGGTATCTTCTGCATGGCCATTGGATAAAAATATAACTTCTTTTTTCATTTTTAAACCCTGTCTACGATTTTAAGACTAAAAATACACCTGCACATATAAGCAGAACTCCAAAAACTCTCATCATGGTAAATCTTTCACCAAGGAAAAACCAGGAAAAAATAAGAATGAGAACATAACCTATACTTATCATGGGGTAGGCATAACTTAACTCCACCCTTGACAGGGCCAAAAGCCAGAAGATAGTACTTATCGCATATAAAAATATGCCTGATAGAACAAAAGGCTGTTTCAAAATCAGAATTAAAGTAGACAAAAAATTAGAGAGTTCAAGATTTAAAGGTCCCAAAAAAGACATCCCTTTTTTTAAAAAAATCTGACCTGCTGCTCCCAAAAGAATACTTACAAGAATAAAAAATTCTGCTCTCATTTTCTCTCTACACCCTTTTTTTAATCTTTCTGCGAAATTTTATAAGCTCAAGAAAGGCTTTCAAAACAACCTTTAAGTTATTGCCAGTTTGCTTTCCTTCTATGCGAGGGAAATGAGACACTCCCACCTGCTTTATAACATAACCTCTCTTTTTTGCCAGGATAAGAAACTCTGCACTTACAAAAGCACCACTACTTTCAAGGTTTATCTCCTCTATTATTTTTCTTTTGAAAAGTTTAAAAGCACAATCTATATCTTTAACCTTTAACCCAAAAATAACTCTTATCAATAAATTGTATATCCCGGCATTAATCCTCCTAAATAAAGGATCCGCCCTCTCTTTTCTGTATCCACAGGCAATATCAGCGCCCTCTTTTATGAGAGATAAAAGCTTCGGTAACTCTTTTATATCAAACTGGCCATCTGCGTCAGTGAAAAAAATAAAATCACCTTTTGCCTTCTTAAAACCTGTGGTAAGTGCTGCGCCATAACCTCTGTTTTGGGTATGATGAAGGGGTACAATTTCTCTGCAATTTTTTGCCAGTTCATCAACCAGTTTTCCCGTATCATCCTTACTTCCATCATTAACGATGATAATCTCGTACTTTTCTACCAAACTTGGAATAAATTTTAAAATAGAATCTACCACCTTTTTTATGTTCTTTTCTTCGTTATAAGCTGGAAGGACAACAGAAAGCATTTTACCCGGGATCTTATCTGTTGGATATAATAATTTCCCCATTTTTTCTTGCAAAAACATAAGAGGATATTCCTTCAAGTTCTTTTTTAATCTTCTCATACTCTTTCTTTCTCATAAGACAGAAGACTCTTTTTGGGGAAGAGAGGAAAGATTTAAGTTCTCCTGAATCTTCAATTCCCTCAACTTTACGATCAGTGTAAAAAACAAAACTTGCATTAAAGGACATAAAATTATCGCTGGAGGCAGGATAGTTTCCTATTTTATCTCCAGGATTTAAAGAATTTCTCACCTGAATTGCCAAAAATTTGGTGGGCTTTGTGTTTTCTGCCAGAGGTAAAATTTGCAGGGTTAAAACTCCCACCATTAAAA
>Ga0209834_10002186_pt1 | contig 10494 bp, 11 predicted proteins | sample Mar14236cmmetaG_FD_184134 | JGI IMG/M metagenome (GOLD analysis project Ga0209834, IMG submission 184134) | Marine hydrothermal vent microbial communities from Guaymas Basin, Gulf of California to study Microbial Dark Matter (Phase II) - Marker... ...
AATATCCGCCGCGCCCTGCACCAATAAGTCATCCGCCACACCAATACCCAACTGCTCGGCCTTCACTGCAGGTGCCCGGGCCTCGGCCCGCAACAATAGCGAGCCGTCGGGTTTACCTACCAGTCCACGCAACCACAGCTGCTCACCATCCGGGTCGTATTGCGCGTAGCAGGCGATCGGCACCTGGCAACCGCCCTGCAAGCGCTGGTTCATCGCTCGCTCGGCTTTAACCCTTTGCGCCGTGGGCTCGTGATGCACTATCTGCAACAGTGCCAGGCTGGCATCGTCATCGCTGCGCAGCTCAATACCCACGGCTCCCTGCCCGCCGGCGGGCAGGGAGTCAGTCACATCAATTCGCTGTGCAATGCGCTCGGAAAAACCCAGGCGAATCAGGCCGGCACTGGCCAGGATTATGGCGTCATATTCACCCTCATCCAGTTTGCGCAGCCGGGTATTGACGTTACCACGCAGGAATTTCACCTGCAGATCCGGACGGCGAGCCCGCAGCTGGCACTCCCGCCGCAGGCTGGAAGTCCCCACCACGCTGCCTGTGGGCAGGTCTGCCAGCGCCTGGTAACGATTACTGACGAATGCATCGGAGGGGTCCTCGCGCTGGCATATCACCCCCAGACCAAGGCCGTCGGGAAACTCCATTGGCACATCCTTCATGGAATGCACTGCGATATCGGCACTGCCATCGAGCAGGGCTGTTTCCAGTTCCTTCACGAACAGGCCCTTGCCACCCACCTTGGCCAGGGGAACATCCAGTAGCTGGTCGCCACGGGAAGTCATGCCCAACAGCCGTACCTCGAGATCGGGATGGGCCTGCGTCAGTGCAGACTGGACGAATCGAGCCTGCCACAGTGCCAGGGGGCTCTCCCGGGTGGCGATGGTCAGTTTGCGCGACATATTTCCAGCTTCCTTTTTGCTAGTCGGCAATCATACCAGCCAAGCCGTGTCGCAGCGATACACTAATGCTCTACCAGCCGCTGCTTGACCTGGGCCAAATGGCGGCGACTGACCGCCGGGCATTCTTCCACCCCGTCCAACACCACTTGCCAGGCGCCACTGTCATCTCGCTGCAAGCGGACAATATGCTGCAGGGCGACCAGGGCGTTGCGGTGCACCCTCAGGAACTGTTGATCGAACTCCTGCTCCAGATCCTTGAGGGTATCGGGGATCAGCAACTGCGCTGTCGGACTGCATGCGGTAACGTACTTCTGTTCGGCCAGGAAAAAGCGGATATCGGCAACCGGCATGGTTTCCAGCCCCCGGTGGGTCTGGCTGCTCACCTGGCTGCGGCTGTGCCCGGACTCGCCGGATCCGGAACCATCCGGTCGCAGGCTGGCCAACTGCAGGCGGTTGACCCTGCCTGCATTGGCCAGAGCGCGAGACAGTTCCTGCCCCCGCACCGGCTTCAGTAAATAAGCCACAGCCTGGTGCTGCAGCGCCTCCAGAGCGTATTGGTCGTAAGCCGTGCAGAAGATCACCGCCGGCGGGCGCTCCAGGGTATCCAGGTGGGTGGCAACATCGATGCCATCCATGCCCGGCATGCGGATATCGAGCAGCAGCAGATCGGGCGCGTGTTGCTCCACCAGAGCCAGGGCCTCCTCGCCGCCACCCGCCTCCAGGCACTGCGCATCCGGCTGCAGTTTGCACAAGAGGCGCAGCAGGCGCTCCCGCGCCAGCATCTCGTCATCGACCACCAGAATCTTCACAGAGCCGCCCCCGGCGGGTAGCTTAATTCGACCCGGTAAGCACCGCCCAGCGGCGTTGCCTGCAGCCGGCCACTGGACCCGTACAATACCTGCAGGCGCTGCTTGATATTGGCCAGAGCCATGTGATGCCCCTGGGTGTGGACCGATTCGCCGGGCACCGGATTTTCTACACTCACCCGTACCTCACCGTCAGTCAGGCGCACAGTTACGGTGATAGTGCCCCCCCGGGGGAGTTGGGAGATACCATGGTACACCGCATTCTCCATCAGTGGTTGCAGCACCAGACTGGGCATGGGTTCATCACGGGCGGCAGTGTCCACCTGCCAGTCCACCCGCAGGCGCTCACCCAGGCGCAATTGCTCGATACCCAGGTACAACTCACACAGGTGCAGTTCATCCGCTACCGTGGTGGGACGCACGTTTTCCCGCAAGCTGGCCCGGAACAGTTCCGACAAATCCTCCACCGCCTGCTCAGCGGCCTCGGGCCGGGACATGACCAGGCTGGCAATACTGTTCAGGGTGTTAAACAGAAAATGAGGCCTTATCCTGGCCTGCAGGGAATCCAGGCGAGCCTGCAGTTCCAGCTTTTCCTGCAGGCGCAATTGCTGCTGTAAATAAAAATACCGCAGTACAATCCCCGCCAGCACCGACGCCACCAGCAGATTGCGCAACAACCACCAGGCACCGACAGTGCCACGAGTCAGCTGTGGATAGAGCTGCAGGGCGAGATAGCTGCTGGCAGCGGTAACCGCCAGCACCAACAGCAGACTGCCGCCGGTCGCCAGCGGCAAACTCAGGTGGCTGAAGGGGTGGCGCAACTGGCACAGCAGCGCGGCGCTCAGCAGCACCACCCATTGCACAAACAGGGAACAGGTCGCCAGTAAATCCCAGTTGAAACGCGGCAGGCCGCTATTGGCCAGCACGTAGACGATAACCATTAACTCCGCCAGCAGGACCATAATGAAAACCGACCGGGGCGCACACAGATCGGGAATGAAAAACTCGCCCGATTCCCTATCGCCCCCAACCTCTGTCACCTGCCCCGGTTCAGGCTCCATATATACGCTCCCCATGCCCGTTACTGATATACTTGCATCCTTGTTTGGTGGGAACAAGCCCAATGTTTGGCAGGATCCCGCCAAACCATTACAGTCGGCGAACTCTAATCGGCGAACTCCAATAAACCAGGCAGTGACAACAGCAGGATTTCCAGCAAAATGAGCAAGCAGCGAGACACCAGCAAATTATGGGGTGGGCGTTTCAGCGAAGCGACCGACGCCTTTGTTCAGCGTTTTACCGCCTCGGTTGAGTTTGACCAGCGCATGGCCGGCGAGGATATAGCGGGTTCACTGGCGCACGCTGAGATGCTCTGCACTGTTGGCGTACTCAACAACGAGGAACTGGTGGAGATTGTCCAGGGCCTGGCCCAGGTGCAGCAGGAAATTGATGAGGGCAGCTTCAACTGGTCGGTAGCACTGGAAGACGTGCATATGAATATCGAGGCCAGACTTACCGAGTTGATCGGCAGCACCGGTAAAAAATTACACACCGGCCGCTCCCGCAACGACCAGGTGGCCACTGACATCCGCCTGTACCTGCGCGGGGCGATCGATGACATCGCCGGTGAACTGACCCGCCTACAGCAAGGTACCATCGAGCTGGCGGCCCAGAACACCGACACCATCATGCCCGGCTTTACCCATTTGCAAACCGCCCAGCCAATTGCCTTCGGTCACCACTTACTGGCCTGGAATGAAATGCTGCAACGTGACTATGGCCGGCTGATAGACTGCCGGGGGCGGCTCAATCAGTCACCGCTGGGAGCCGCGGCACTGGCGGGCACCACCTACCCCATCGATCGCGCCCAGACCGCGCAGGCCCTGGGCTTCGACAAACCCACCCAGAACTCCCTTGATTCGGTATCCGACCGGGACTTCGCTATTGAGTTCTGCTCTTTTGCCGCCCTGTTGATGACCCACCTGTCTCGCATGTCGGAGGAGTTGGTGCTGTGGACCTCGGCTCAATTCGATTTCATCGAACTCCCGGACCGGTTCTGTACCGGCTCTTCCATCATGCCCCAGAAAAAGAACCCGGATGTCCCGGAGTTGGTCAGAGGCAAGGTGGGGCGCGTCAACGGGCACCTGATCAGCCTGCTGACCCTGATGAAGAGTCAGCCCCTGGCCTACAACAAGGACAACCAGGAAGACAAAGAACCCCTGTTCGACACGGTCGACACGGTACTGGACTCCCTGCGCGCCTTCGCCGACATGATACCGGCCATCAGGCCCAGAGCGCAGCAAATGCGTGAGGCTGCCCGGCGCGGTTTCTCTACCGCCACAGATCTGGCGGATTACCTGGTAGGCCTGGGGCTACCCTTTCGCGACGCCCATGAAGTGGTGGGCAAGGCCGTCGCCCACGGCATTGACTCCGGTCTGGACCTGGCCGAGATGGAGTTGGCGACACTGCAGGGTTTCTGCGCGGATATCCGCGAGGATGTGTTTGAGGTACTGACCCTGGAGGGCTCAATCGCAGCGCGCAACCACCTGGGGGGCACCGCGCCGGAGCAGGTTGCCGCCGCCGCAGTGCGGGCTCGCGATCTGCTGACAACTCGCTAATCAAAAGGGCTTGGGGCGATACCGCAGACTGGCCTGGAAAGTAACATCCGGCGCGGTTTCCACCCGAATGTCCTCAACCATACTGACGTCCACCGACCAGTTATGCGCAAAATGCCAACGGGTGCCTACAGTCAGCATAAAAGCATCATCCCCCAGGGCGGTGAGATCACTCTTCGCCGGCGCCGCATGACTGTCCACCTGCGCGATCAGCGACCAGCGCTCGGCCACCAGCCAGTCCACCGCGAGCCCGGCAAACCACAGGTCCTGCTCTTGCACATCGCCCAGGACATCACTGTCTCCCGCGCGCAGGTAGCCCACCTGACCGTGCCAGTTCAAGGGCAGGTCTGATAGCTGGGGGCCGGAGAAACGCAGGGCGACAAAGGCGTCATCGCCACCACTGCCCAAAAAATCGTCCTCATCTCCCGTACTGAACTTGTAGCCCAGTACCAGACTGGCCACAGAACTGTTTTTTCTGTAGAAGGCGTGGGTCAGGGACAGGCTGATATCGCCCAGGCCGGAGGCATCATCCTGCAGGGAAAATCCCACTTCCCCCCGGGTAGCGTAGCGATAATCCAGCAGGTCATTGGGCACATCTGAGCGCCCACCGTCGGACATACCCCACAAGTCATGCCAGTCATCAATCAGGTCATCCAGGTGGCCACCACTGTGATCCAGCCAGGGCACTTCCAGCTGCACGTCCCAGTTTTCCGCCAGGCCATAGCGCAACTCCAGGGCGAAACGCAGGGTTTCCCCATCCAGATTGAGAAATTCATCGCGGTTTGAATCGGCCACATAATCGCTGGCGAGGCTGCTGTGCAGTGCCACGCTCAGGGTGCCGCTGTCCGCGGTAGCCGCGTCGCGCTGGGAAGGCAGCCCCGACAGGCCAGCCACCGGGCTCAGGTTTTTGACATACAGAGGCTCTGTCGCCACGGCGGGCATCACACCCATAGCCGCCAGTATCAGTGTCACAGTAACCGACCTGGTCACAACTTTACTCCCAGTCAAAGCTAACCCCCCCCTGCTCCAGCATCTGCTGCACCACAAAGGGGCGAAACAGCTGCCCGTCCCGGGTATTGCGCCAGTCATCAACGTCTTCATCGTAGGCGAAGTGAAAGCCCCCCGAGCGGGCGGCCAACCACAACTGCCGGGTGGGCGGTTGGCGACTGAACACCATGGCGCTGCCATTTTCGAACTCTACGGTCAGTACGCCACCCGTGGCCTCGTAGTCCAGGTCGCCATCGGCTTGTTCAAACGCCCGGTCCAGCGCCAGTTCCAGCACCTCGAAGGTCTGGTCTATCAAGTCATTGAATTCTGATTCCGTCATCACAGGGTGATCACCAGCAAAGTGTGCAACAACAATGATAAGGGCTGCTCGCGCCGCTTACTAGCGTACTTCACCTGGCGAACGGTATAATCTCTGCCTTTATCATTCGGACTCGACCCATGCATTATATATTTGCCGCACTGGCACTGACTGCCACTCTCCCCCTGCTGGGTGGATGTGGGCAGATGGGACCACTGTACATGCCGAAGGAAGAAGCGCCGCAGAGCAAACCCGCGGAGCAGGTGGACAGTAAACAGCAAGAACAAACCGAAGAGTCCTAGAAACGAGATCGACCCATGGAAAATTTCCCCTACCGGGACGGCAGCCTGTATGCCGAGAACGTGCCTGTGAGCGACATAGCAGCGGCCCACGGCACGCCCTGTTACATCTATTCCCGTGCGGCGCTGGAATCGGCATTTGGTGAGTATCAGCACGCCCTGGATGGTTGTGAGCACCTGATCTGTTATGCGGTGAAGGCCAACTCCAACCTGGCGGTGCTCAATGTACTGGCCAGGCTGGGCGCGGGCTTTGATATCGTGTCCGGCGGTGAGTTGGAGCGTGTGATAGCGGCCGGCGGCGATCCGACCAAAATAGTGTTTTCCGGTGTCGGCAAAAAATCCGAAGAAATGGTCCGGGCCCTGGAACTGGGCATTTACTGTTTCAACCTGGAGTCCGCCGCGGAACTGGAGGTGCTGAACGGGGTCGCGGGGGAACTGGGCCTGGTGGCGCCCATTTCGGTACGGGTCAACCCGGATGTAGACGCGAAGACCCACCCTTATATTTCCACCGGTCTGCGCGAAAACAAGTTTGGCGTTGCCACGGCTGAAGCCCTGCAGGTATACCAGCGTGCTGCCCGGTTAAGTCACGTTCAAGTCATGGGCATGGACTGTCATATAGGCTCACAACTGACCGAAATCACTCCGTTTGTCGACGCTCTGCACCGCCTGCTGGCTCTGGTAGATACACTGGCCGAACTCGGTATCGCTATCAGGCACCTGGATCTGGGCGGCGGCCTGGGCGTGCGCTACCGGGACGAGCAGCCACCGTCCATCGCCGAATACATCCAGGCGGTACGGCATGAACTGGACGGGCGCGATATCCAGCTGCTATTTGAGCCGGGCCGCTCGATTGCGGCAAATGCCGGAGTGCTGGTAACGCAGGTGGAATACCTGAAGCCCACCCCCGAGCACAATTTCGCACTGGTGGATGCCGCCATGAACGACATGATCCGCCCTGCACTGTATCAGGCATGGCTGGATATCCAGCCGGTGCGGCACAATAACGACGGTAAAGCGGCCCACTGGGATGTGGTGGGACCAGTGTGTGAAACCGGTGACTTTCTGGGCAAGGACCGGGAACTGACCCTGGCCCAGGGCGACCTGCTGGCGATTTTCGGCGCAGGCGCCTACGGTTTTACCATGAGTTCCAATTACAACAGTCGCGGCCGCGCCCCTGAAATCATGGTCGATGGCGATAGTGTACATCTGATACGGGAACGGGAGACGATAGCTGATATGATGCGCTCAGAGTGCTGCCTGCCATGATGGACTGTCATCAATAAAAGGGGCAGGCTACCCATCGGCCGACAAGAGAAGATGCAACTCAAATTCACCAAAATGCACGGCGCAGGCAACGACTTTGTCATTATTGACCTGATCAGCCAGCGCTACAAGCTTCACCCCCGGGACGTGCGCAAGCTTGCGGACCGGCACTTTGGCGTGGGTTGCGACCAGGTACTGGTGGTCGAGGCGCCGCAAAACCCCAACGTCGACTTTCGCTACCGTATCTACAACGCCGATGGCGCCGAGGTTGAGCAGTGCGGCAATGGCGCTCGCTGTTTTGCCCGTTTCGTGCGTGAAAAGAAGCTGACCGGCAAGCGCGTTATTACGGTGGAAACCACCGCTGGTGTCATCGAACTGCGAGTGCGCAACCGGCAGGACGTGGAAGTGGATATGGGCACTCCGGTCTTTGAGCCACAGGAAATCCCGTTTGTCGCAGATAGCCGCGCCGACAGCTACCCATTGCAGGTGGATGGCGCACAAGTAGAGATCGGGGCCGTATCGATGGGCAACCCCCACGCCGTGCTGCGTGTCGATAACGCGGACGCAGCCGATGTGCAGCACCTGGGGCCCCTGATCGAATCGCACCCGGACTTTCCGCAGCGGGTTAATGTGCTCTTCATGCAGGTCGTTTCACCCACGCAGGTAAAGCTGCGGGTGTTTGAGCGCGGTGTGGGTGAAACCCTCGCCTGCGGCACCGGTGCCTGTGCGGCCGTGGTTTACGGTTTATCACGAGGCTGGTTGCGTGATTCCGTGACAGTTGAGCTGCCGGGAGGTAAGCTTTGCATATCATGGGCAGGCATTGGCCAATCAGTGATCATGACCGGGCCCACCGCGGTGGTGTTTGAAGGGACGATAAAAATCTAAAGCCTCGACAGAGGGGGAAGCAATAACAATGTCAGCCAGTAATGAACAAGCCGGTGCATCACAGGCCGCGGGCGGTGAGCTCAACAATGAATTAGTGCGTGAATACCTGAAGAATCACGACGACTTCCTGCAGCGCAATCCGGACATGATGGACTATCTGCATATTTCCCATGCCTCCGGCAGCGCCGTGTCCCTGGTGGAGAAACAGGTCAGTGTACTGCGCGAGCGCAACGTCGACATGCGCCACCGACTCAACGCCCTCACCGGCAACGCACGTGACAATGACAAGCTGTATGAACAGACACGCGCCCTGGTACTGAAGTTACTGGAGGCCGACTCGATCGACGCCCTGTACCGCACCTTCATGGATTCCATGGCCAATGACTTCGAAGTGGAGCACGCCAGCATGATCCTGTACGGCGACGACGACAGCAACAGCCCCGGGGGTTGCCGCATGGACACCCGCGAGAGTGCGAAAAACGAGATCGGCGCCCTGTTCAGGGGGCACAAGGCGGTTTGCGGCACCCTGCGCAAAGAGGAGCTCAACTACCTGTTCCCCGACGCCGGCGAAGTCGGCTCCGCCGCACTCATGCCCTTGTTAAATGGCGAACAACTGGGCCTGATAGCCGTGGGCAGCTCAGACGGCAACCGCTACAACAGCGATATGGGCACACTGTTCCTGTCTCATATCGCAGACGTTATGGTGCGACTATTGCCGCACTTGTCTCACAGCGGAGCCTGAAAATCCCGTGGCCGCCTCGACTATGGAGCAGTCGGCCACGCAATTCATCGACTACCTACGCGATGTGCGCCAGCTCTCCCCCCACACCCTCAGCAACTATCAGCGCGACCTGCAATCCCTGCAACGCTACTGTGAAGAACACAGCAAGCGGTCTGCGGAACAACTGGTAGAAGCGGACATTCGGACCTGGGTCAGCCAGCTGCACCGGCGCGGCCTGGCCGGCAGCAGCATCCAGCGCAGCCTGTCTGCCGTTCGCTCCTTCTTTAATTACCTGGGCCGTGAGCAAGGCAGGCCGCGCAACCCCGCCGCCAGCGTGCAGGCACCGCGCCAGCCACGCAAGCTGCCAAAAACCCTGGACGCTGACCAGGTGAACAAGTATTTATCCTTTGACGAGGACTCCATCATCGCCCGGCGCGATCGCGCCATTACCGAATTGTTCTATTCCTCAGGCCTGCGCCTGGCAGAGTTGGTAGCGGTGGATATCAATGATATCGACCAGCACTCAAAACTGCTGACGGTAACCGGCAAGGGCAACAAAACCCGCACGGTACCGGTGGGGTCAATGGCATTGCAGGCTATAGAGCGCTGGCTGGAGGTGCGCCCGGATAGCGCCGCCGATGAGGATAGCGCTGTGGCATTGTTCACCAGCAGCCGCGGGCAACGCATCAGCGTACGCAATATACAGGCTCGCCTGAAAGTGCAGGGCCGCAAATCGGGTATGCACCAGAATGTGCATCCGCACATGCTACGCCACTCCTTCGCCAGCCACATGCTGGAATCCAGCGGCGATTTGCGCGCGGTGCAGGAACTGCTGGGACACGCCAACATCTCTACCACACAGGTGTATACCCACCTGGACTTCCAACACCTGGCCAAGGTGTATGACGCCGCCCACCCCAGGGCCAAACGGCGCAAGCGGGATTGACGTGTCAATCTCGGTCATCACCTTTGATCTGGACAACACCCTGTGGGATGTGGAGCCCGCACTGATCAAGGCGGAGCAAGCCCAGCAGGACTGGTTACTGCACAATCGCCCGGGTGCGGTGGAAGCCTATGATCATCAGGGACTGTGGGAATTCAAGAAATCCGTATGGCGGCGCCACCCCCACCTGCTGCACCATGTGAGCAAGATGCGTATCCAGATGCTGTACGAGCTGCAAATCAACGCGGGCTACACGGAATATGAGGCGCGCCAGGGATCCACAGAAGCATTCGCCGCTTTCCTGCTGCAGCGCCACGCGGTAGTGTTATACGAAGAGGCATTGGGCGTACTGCAGCAGCTGGCGGGCAGCTACACCCTGGGGGCACTGACCAATGGCAACGCTGACATCTACAAGACGGATGCCGCAGAGTACTTCGACTTCGCCTTCCTGGCCGAGGATATAGGTGCCAGCAAGCCGCACCCGGATATGTTCCATGCGGCGCTGCAGCAATCAGGTGTCACGGCGGAGCAAATCATTCATGTGGGCGACAACCCGGAACACGACATACGCGGCGCCCGGGATATGGGCATGCATACCGTATGGATGAATGCCCGGAAGATAGACTGGCCCGGCGGCGAAAGAGCGGACCGGGAAATTGAAAATTTACAGCAACTACCCGGGGCTATTGCCGACATTGCAAACCCCGGGTAATCATTTATATTTGACGGTTGCGCTAAACGCGACAT
>Ga0209834_10002188_pt1 | contig 10491 bp, 11 predicted proteins | sample Mar14236cmmetaG_FD_184134 | JGI IMG/M metagenome (GOLD analysis project Ga0209834, IMG submission 184134) | Marine hydrothermal vent microbial communities from Guaymas Basin, Gulf of California to study Microbial Dark Matter (Phase II) - Marker... ...
CAGAGTCTTCCCACGGGCGACAGAGGAGAGAATCTGAAAAAGGCCATTGAGTCTTTTCAAAACGCTTTGCGGACTTATTCCGAAACCGCTTTCCCGTATGAATATGCCATGACGCAGAACAATCTGGGGACTGCATACAGTGCTCTTCCCACGGGCGACAGAGGAGAGAATCTGAAAAAGGCCATTGAGTCTTTCCGAAACGCTTTGCGGATCAGAACCGAAACCGCTTTCCCGCAGGACCGGGTGAACACGCTGTATAATCTCACGCTGACTTATGACAAACTTGAATATCTGCAGAACGCATACACCACCTGCTCCGAGGCGATCCATGTTCTGGAAAAGTATGTTCGGGCCGTGTCTTCCGAGGAGACCCGGCGTGCATTGGCTGAAAATCAGGCAAAAATTTTTTTTGAACACTTTGAGAAACAAGGATAAAATAGTTGTGGAAGTAAGTTCTGGTTGAATTAGTTGAATTAGTTGAATTAGTTGAATTAGTTGAACTGGTTGAATTGGTAAAAATTGGAAAAAAGATAAAAAAAGATTATGTTGAATATCGAGAATTTCGCTTTATTGATCGAATATGAAAAATTATTCACATTGGATAATTTTATCCTTTCGGACAAACAAAAAGCGCTTATTATCGGAAATAATGATACTGGAAAAAGCCTTTTCCTGAAAGCTATACATGGTGAACATACCGAATTTGAAGGAAATATTTTCATCAAAGAAAAACCTGCTATTTTCTATAGGAAAAGAAAAAAAACAATTCTCATCGAAAATTCAGTTAAATTCCTCCCCAAAGAATCTATCTGGAAAAATATCGTGCTTCCTCTTGATAAAAAAAAGTTCAATAAAGAAGAGAAGATCATAGAACTCTGTAATATTGCCGGATTAGGAGAGATATATAATTCCAATGCAGACAATTTATCTTATTCTTCGCAGAAATTAGTCGAATTGATCCGGGCAGTTATCCAGCAGCCTTATCTGATCCTCATAGATGATATCGATAATTATTTTGATGATATTAAAATGGTGAGAGTAAATGAAATCGTGAAATTTGCTCTTGATAACGGCACTTCCATCATATGTACTTCCAAAAAGAAATTAGATGATTTTGATATTTCCTGCCGAATTCAAAATGGGAAAATGGTTCAATTGTGAAAAAAAGCATCGTTATCCAATCCATCGTTATCCTGCTCATTTTGGTCACCTGGAATTTTATCCATCTTGGATATAAACTTCAGAAACAGGCTTATTTCGAGAAGATATCGGAAGTTCCCATTCTTGTGTTTTCTCAAAATTCTGAAATTCTCGACTCTTTAAAAACGCAATTGAGTTTTGCAGGTTATGTTTCAAAAATTGAAATTGAGACTAAAACGGAAATTGCTGAAAAACTGATCTCGAAATATGAATTGAACTCAATAAAATCTGTTCTGGAAAATCATTCTTTACCGGATGTAATGAAAGTTTTTTTGGAAGGAGAAAATTTCGATCGAGCCAGAAAAGAAGAACTGCTGTTAATGTTATCCGGTACAGATTTGAAAACGGAATGTAATCCTGAAGATTGGAATATCCTATTTGATAAGATAGATTTTCTCGATAAAAGTTATCAGGTCATAAATATCATGATCATCATTTTTACTTTTTTCATAACCGTTTTCATGCAAATTCATTTTGAATACAAGCAGGATAAATTCTGGTATGTGTATGAATCTTCCGGCGGGAAATATGGACAGAGAAGAAAACATTTTCTTATTAGTTCATTTTTTGCGATCTTCCTGCCGGCAATATTGGTCTATGGGAGTTACCTGCTTTTGATAAATTTTAGTTACTTAACAATCAAGATCGATATTACTTCCTTTGGTTTGGAAATCCTTGTCTTGCTTATCTCAACCCATATTTCACAATCGATTTTAAGAAAAAGACTGATATGAAAAAGCGTATTCCAAATTTACTGACAATTATCAGGATAATCCTCGTTCCCATCTTTATCTGGTTTGTTTTTTCAAATAATATCCGGAACAACATTATCTGGGCAACAATTATTTTTATCATCGCCTGTATCACAGATTATTTTGACGGCATGCTCGCTCGCAGAATGAAGGTCATCTCTAATTTCGGTAAAATTATGGATCCACTGGCGGATAAAATATTAGTTATTTCTGCTCTTTTCGCGATTTCACTCGAATTGCATTACACCAACATTATTGTTGTGATTATAATTATTGTCAGGGAAGTGGCAGTCACTATTCTTCGCAATTACTACATCAAAAAGAATATTTACATCGCTGCCAATATCTGGGGAAAACTGAAAACCATTATGCAGATGGTGGGAATTACAGCTGCTTTAATCTATTATTCGTTCATCTCAATTTTGGATAAAACAGAAAGTAAAATATTTATTTCCGGATTTCATATTTTTTTCTGGTTAGTGGCAGTTGTGACCATTCTTTCGGGTTTGAATTATTTCTTTATAAAAACGGAAAAAATAAAGAAAAACAGTTAAAACTGTTATAATTATTATATTTTTGCTATTCTTTCACCGGATTAAAATCTGGTGCTATTCTAATCTAACATTGTTTAGTTCAGTTCAGCACCACAATTGTTTACTCCGGCTTTCGACGGACATTGTGGTGAAAAAGATAGAAGAGAAAAAATAATAACCATTTCAATGGTTTATAAATCGATTCAGGAGCTACAATATGAAAAATGACAAACAATTTATGAAGAGAAATTCCATATTCTTATTCCTGCTATTCTTTTTAATAGCAGGATGTTCCAAAGAAAGTAAGACAAATCCCTCAACCAAAGGAACAGATATTCGCAAACCATTTTCCTGGGGACATCAGCAAACTATCTATGTCTTTGCTGATGATAATGTCTGGAAATACGCAGAACCTCATCTCCGAAAAAGTTTGGAAAGATTCCAATTCACAACTGAAAACGAGAAATTCTTCGAAGTTAAGAAGGCTCCCATCAATTCTATCGAGCAGTTCTATAAATTCAATAATCTCGTTTTTTTCTGTGATATGGAATCTGACGAGGAAGTTTCTTCTTATGTGAAAAGCATTATGGGTGATAAGATCGCTGAAGAGATCAAAGTCAATGCAGTGGCTATGTATCCGGTTGAAAATCTCTGGGCAAGAAACCAGTTCATTCTCTTTATTGTCGGAGATAACGAAAGAGACCTCTTAAGTTTCAATATTTTGCAGGCAAATACGACCTTCGATCTATTTAAGGATAAACTCTTTGAGAGAATAGAACAACAGGTCTACAGACAGAAAACATATGCGGAAAACACTTTTCAGAAATTTCCCTGGTCCCTGCAACTGCCAAAGAATTACATTGTTTACAAACAAGACGATGCCAATCGTTTCATTTCCTTTATTGCTCGTTTGAAAAACAAACCGGACAGGTTCATTTCTGTCTATTACGAGAAAATGACACAAGACAATTTCAACAAAGAATGGCTCAAACAAAAAAGAGCAGAACTTGCCTGGAATTATTACGAGGAAGACGAATTTGCTGATAAAGATATCAAATTAGAAAAAAATATGCTTGGAAAATATGAATGCTGGAAACTTTCCGGCAGATGGCAGAATAAAAAATTTGTTGTGGGCGGAGCATTCCGGAGTTTTGCTTTTTATGATGAGAAATCTCAAACTGCTTTTCTCATTGATAATTCTGTTTATTTCCCGACAGGATATAAACTCCCTGCTTTGATCGAGTTGGAAGTTATCAGCAGGAGTATCGTAATTCGGAATTAATGTAACTCATCCGGCAGCTGCCGGATTGAGAAAAAAGAGCACAATCAGAATTGATTGTGATACAGTAACTCGATTTTCCGAAATCGAGAAATTTAACAAGATCGGAATCTTGTTTTACGGAAGTAACTTAAACAATCCTATTTGAGAAATACTAAAAAACAAACTTCCCTCGCTCCTAAACTCATGTATGGGAGCGTTTTTTTTTAGCATTTACATCCCATCTTTCTAAACAGGCATCAAATTTTCACAAGGATCTTTATCAATATTATATTTTGATGCCAGATAAAAAAATTCAATGTTCAGATGATCATTATCTTTATCACAGTTTGATTTCAGAAATTATTATAGACAGAATTTATTATCTTAAAAGATGTTGCTTCCAATAAAAAGATGGAACAGGAATGAAATTAGATAAACTTGAGCAGAAGACCTTTGTCCTGCTGTTGCAGGTTGCATTTTTTACCGGATTTGTAAACAGTGCTTCTCAAATTCAGGATATCATTGCCAAGAAAGCCTTACATGCTCTGGATTGGCAGATTACGCTTCTTGTCATGCTCTGGCCTATTTCCAATTTATTTTCCATCTATTGGGGGAAGGTCCTGGAACAATCAAAGTCGATTGCAAAATATCTGATGATTTCAGGATTTGTGGGAAGACTCATCTTGATCTTCATGCTCTGGGTCAATAATTATTATGAATATCTTTTTATCCTTACCATCTTTTTCTCGTTCAACGGATTGATCATTCCGGCAACGAATTCCATCTATCAGCATAATATCAGGAATGCTAATCGCGGAGTGATGTTCGGTTATGCAGCAAGCTTAACAACTTTGATCACTTTGCTCGGAAGTTACCTTGCCGGCAGAGTTCTCGATGCGGATGAAAACTGGTTTCGTGTTTTTTTTGCGATCGTAGGAGTTTTGGGATGTTATAGTTCTTTTCTTCTCGCTTTGATCAAAGTGGAAAAGAAGAATTTTGATCCCTCCACCAGAATAGATTTAAAGAAACTTTTTATCAGTCCCGTCTTGAGGGCTTTTGAGGTGATGAAGAAGAATCGTAACTTTTCAATTTTCCAGAGGAATTTCTTTATTTACGGAATCGGTTTTTTGATCATAGTTCCGGTTATTCCCAAATATCTCGTTGAAATCCTGAAAATGAGTTATACCTCTTCTTTTGTAGGAAAAGCAGTGATCACGCAAATTCCGATCTTAATTCTCGCTCCGATCGCCGGGAAAGTTTTTGATAAAAAAAATCCGGCGAATTTTTCGAGTATTGCCTTTGCTTCGTTGAGTCTTTATCCTTTATTCCTTTTCATCTCCAGTTTTTTTATCGGTTCGACCATTGCAGTCTTCTTAACCTATTTCGCTTTCTTAATGTATGGCATTGCTATGTCCGGTATTTTAATTTCCTGGAGCATCAGTTCTAATTATTTTGCCGGAAACGAAGATGCTGCTATGTATCAGAGCGTTCATGTAACCTTAACCGGTGTGCGCGGATTGATAGTTCCAGTCCTGGGATTTATTATTATGAAATATTTGGGAGTCAGGGCTGTCTTTATTGTTTCGATATGCTTTCTGCTGACAGCATCTTTTTTAAGTTTTAAGTTGTATTTATCAATGGATAAGAAGGAATTCAGATTTGATGAAAAAGCAAAGAGATTATTTCGTTATTTCAGAAAATTGTTCCCGTTTGGAGGATGATAATATGACACTTTCCGAAGCTTCCAAAAGAGGAATTCTTTCTTGTAAGATTCGGAAAGTTTTGAGTTGAATATCTTGTTCCCAAACTCCTGTTTGGGAACAAACATTAACCATTCACTTCAGTGAATGGTAGTTAAAAGTAACCTGATTCGAATTTATTCGGGATATTTTCCGACTGAAGTCGTTAATCGCATCTCTGTTTTTCCATCGAATAAATTCGATGGTTAATGTTTACCTGTTCTCGAATTATTTTGTTAGGAGCGAGTAATGTTTCATTCGAAGAAAAAAATGAGAAAGTCGATTATTTTAATATTATTTCTGATATTGATGTCTATCTTGAACTCTTCGATCATTGTTGATTATGGATCTGAACTTCCATCTGAAAGCATTCAAACAGAGATGATCGATGATGTTGAGTATTTCAAAGTCAACGAACTGAATAAGATATTCAGAGCAAGGATCAAAGAAAATCTGCTCGATCAGAGATTGTATGTCAATATGTATGGACAGGAGATGATCTTCCTGCTCGATTCTGCGTATCTTTTTTATCAGAATGAAATTTATAATTTCAACCAGCCGATAATTTCCAGGAAGGGAAAATATTTAATTCCTGTCTTTTTCCTGGAAAATGTTTTACCTCAATTATATCCGAAACAGATACAATTTAATACAAATTTCATTTCTGCCGAACTTCCTATCGATAATTCCATTCATAGGATCGTTCTTGATCCCGGACATGGCGGAAAAGATCCGGGAGCTGTTGGCTACTCCAAAAAGAATTATGAAAAAGATGTTGCTCTTGCTGTTGCCAGAAAATTGAAACGGATCTTACTCGAACAGATGAGTGTCGAAGTCTATCTGACCAGAGAAAAGGATGAATTTGTATCTTTGCAGAAAAGAACGAAATTTGCCAACGAAAAAAAAGCCGACCTTTTTATCTCGATCCATTGTAATGCTGCCCGAAAGAAAACTGCGAACGGAATAGAAGTTTATTTCTTATCAACTGCCAAAACAGATGATGCTCGAGCTGTAGAAGCTTTGGAAAACGATGTTGTTTTTAAATATGAAGGTGGAGAAGAAGCTGTTAAGCAATACGATGACCTGGCATTTATTCTGGCGGATATGGCACAAAGCGAGTATCTCGAGGAAAGTTACAATCTTTCCATGCGACTTCAAAATGACCTTATTAGAACTACAGAAAGTCGTGATCGCGGAGTCAAACAGGCAAACTTTTATGTTCTGCGGGGTGCGTTCATGCCGGCTGTTCTGATCGAACTGGGATTTCTTTCCAATAAAGAAGAAGAAAAGAAATTAACAAAATCTTCTTACCAGAACAAACTTGCTCAATCCATTTACGAGAGCATCCGTGATTTCAAGAAAAAGTATGATCAACTGAATTAAAAAAAGAAATTCGGTTATTTATGTTTTGAACCGAAATCTTTTGAGTTTCAAAAGAGCCCTTTTAAGTTTCGTGAAAATTCGTTCTTTTACAATATGAACACATTCGATTATCCGGAGAACACTTATAAATCCCGATTGGACACGAAAGGATTTATTATATGAAACATCGCAGTGATTTACAGATATTCTGTCTTTTAAATAAAAAAACTGGAATAGATAATGCAGTTTGCGAAGGCAAAATTTATGAAGATGGAGTTTGAGTGAAGAAAGAAGTAATTATTATAGTTTTATTATTTTTTAGTTTGGTATTATCAGGAAGTATCAAAAATGAATTAAGAAATCCCGTTGACATGAAATATTATCCGCAGCGGGAATTTAAGGTCATCGAATATTTGAAGCAATATTTCGTGAATGAAAATTGGGAAGATTCTCTGCGTTATTACTATTCTTATGAAGATACCTTGATCCAGATAACATATCAGAAAATTAGCGATGAAACATTTGAAAATTATGGAAAGTTGTGCTACCTTTATAATGATGAAAATATTTTAACTGATGCTGTTTATTACAACTGGGAAAACGAGGATTGGATAAATTCCTACAAATATTCCTATTATTATGATAATAATGACAATATCGTCACCAATGTTTACAGTGAATGGATCGAAGAAAACTGGCTGGCAATTTATCTTGGAACTTATTCCTATGAAAATGACAACTTGATCCAGGAATTCTGGCAATATTGGGAAGATGAAGAAACGCTGGTGAATTCTCATTTGTATTCCTATTCTTACGATCAAAACGAAAATCTGATCGAGATCCATTATCAAGTTTATGAAAATGGAATTGAGCTGACAGACATTTATAAATTCGTGTATTCATATGATGATCAGCTGCACAATACCGAATTATTGTATCAAGTTTGGGAAAATGACGATTGGCAGAATTCTTATCAGTATATTTATTATTATGATGAAGATGGAAATCTAATTTATGCCGACTATCAAACCTGGCAGCGAGGTTGGTTAGATGATTCTTATGCAACTTATTCTTATGATGAGAATGGAAATCTGAGCGAACTATTGTGGCAATATTGGTATGATGATGAACTTTATAATTATTCGAAAGAATATTATACTTATGAAGATTTTTTAAGTGTCGATGAATTTGATATTCCTAAATTTCAAGTTTGGAATTTCCCAAATCCTTTTTGTTCTGAAACAACAATTTCTTTTAATGTAACACAAACATCCCCGTTTATAACTCTTGAAATATATAATATCAAAGGGCAGATAGTGAAGAAATTTTCGATTGGCGATTCTCGATTTTCGGTTGTCTGGAATGGAAAAGATGAAAAAGGAAATCAGGTTTCCCCCGGAATTTATTTATTAAAAATAAAAACGGAAAACTATCAAATCACAAAAAAAATGTTAAGGAGCAGGTAAATGAAGAAAAGCAAGGTTATTATTTTATTTCTATTTCTTTGCTTTCATCTCTTTTCGCAGGAAATGACTTTAGATTATCTCTATCGTTACAACTGCCAGGAAGATGGGATCGATCATCTGGTGACAGCAGCAATGATAAAAGAAGACAGCGTCATTGTGGGCGGATATCCGGCAATGGCTTTGCTCGATATCAATGATCTGACCGTAAACGGAACCAGCGATTACATTTTCAGGTCAGAGAATATGAATTCCCGCAATTTCTACCAAAAGGACAATTATATTTTCGTGAACCGGCACGCCAATGCAGCGGAAGGCAGTTTTGATTTTGCTGTTGTGCGTTTCGACGGAGATGTTCCGACAGTTGTTTATGAATCTGACGAGCCGGATGTTTTCTTTGAAAAAATGTGCATCGAAGGTGATTATCTTTATGTTGCTGCTCATAATCAAGGAATTTGGATCTATGATATTTCCGATCCCGAACTTCCCCTTTTTGAAGGAAATTTAACGACTGGATTTACCGATGCTTTTGCAGTTGCTGTAGAGGGAGATTCGGTTTATGTTGCTGATGGCGGAGCAGGATTAAAGATCGTTAATATCGAGAATAAAGAATTTCCTTTTATCGTTGCGGAAGAAACTTTGGAAACAGCACTCGGAACAGCGGAAGCGATAACCGTTCGAGATGGAAAAGTTTATATGACGCTCGGAGGAGAAGGGCTGGCAGTTTATGATTCTGACGATATATCTTCGCAGGAAGTTATCTCAACTTACGGATTTTCCGAAGACCTTTGCTGGATCGGAGACTATCTCGCAGTTTCGACTTATCCGGGAGTTGTTATCTACGATGTCAGCGGGAATCGAACTCCGACAGTTGCAGCGAGAGAAAATTGGAGCAGAAGAGGTTTTGATGCCGAACTTCGCATCGGCTGCGGAATTGCTGCTTCCGGTGATTCTCTGCTGATTAGTGCGAATTGGAATTACCTCGATTTTTATGAATTCAAACCAGTTGGAGAAAGCACTCAACCTGATATTAATTCAGATACTCACCGAGTGAGATTTTCTCCGTCAGGCGGAACGAAAGAAGTAACGATCACCAATAACGGTGAATTCAATTTGCAGATTTATGGAATTTCTTCGACATCTCCTCAATTCAGCGTTCCAAGTCCATCAGGGATTTTACAGCCGGGAGAAAGCAATAGTTTTGATATCGATTATACACCTTCGACTCCTCCGGGACAGGATATGGGAAGGATCTTGATCGATTGCAACGATCCGGATGAAAGTCCTTATCCGATCCAGGTTTTCGGCAGAACGGATTATCTTGATCCTGAAGAATCAGCAGATGATTTTACACTTCCGCTTATCTCCAAAGATATTCTTGGAAATTATACTCAAGATTCTTTCACTCTTTCCGATCAGGAAGGAAAAATCGTCTGGATTGGGATTTATGCATCGTGGTGACCGGCCTGTTTGCCTGCAGTTGCAGACATGCAAAACACGATCATTGAAGAATTTGAAGACGATCCGAATGTTGTTGCTGTGATCTTAAATGAAGGTGGACAGTTCGACGAGGATTTAGATTGGGTGGAAAACATCTGGGATCATTTTTATTTGAGAGGAAGCATAATCTGGGATCCGTATGATGATGTTTCCAGTCCTTTTTATGATCAGCCACACACAGGTTTGCCGTTTGGAAGATCATTCATAATTGACCAATATAGAAACGCAGTAACAACTTCATTTGGTTATAACCCTAGTGGAGTGATAGATAAAATTTATGAACTTCTCGCAGCAGATCAACCGGCAACTCCCAACAATTTCACGATCTCAATTTCCGGAAATGACATTATCCTGAATTGGGATTCGGGAAGCAGGGACGAGACTTACAATGTTTACAGTTCGACTGATCCGTATCTGGATTTTAATGATTGGAATCTGGAAGCATCCGGTATCATCAATACAACCTGGACGGATATTGGCGTTTCGAATATTAAGAAGTTTTATATTGTTACTGCTTCCGAATGATTTGATTTTTAGAGATAAAAACTTCACAAATTTTTGGAAATTTGTTTAGTTTCATAAATAGTGACTGAACGAAAATTCGATTTTCTCGCAAAAAGGAAACTTGACTTAAGACGAAGTCTTGAGTTAAGTTGACTGGCATCAGCGGATTAGAAAACT
>Ga0209834_10002192_pt1 | contig 10476 bp, 8 predicted proteins | sample Mar14236cmmetaG_FD_184134 | JGI IMG/M metagenome (GOLD analysis project Ga0209834, IMG submission 184134) | Marine hydrothermal vent microbial communities from Guaymas Basin, Gulf of California to study Microbial Dark Matter (Phase II) - Marker... ...
GAAAGATGGTAGAAATAAATGCCGGGGCTTACCTTTTTTCCACTAGAATCCTTCCCGTCCCAAACTACACTAAATCCAAAATCCCAAATCCCAAATCCGAAATCTCTCACCAGTTGCCCTTTTACATTATAAATTTTTATCTGCAATAATTCATGTGAATTGGCTGTTCCATAATAAGAAATGGTAGTCGAACCAATGAAAGGATTAGGTGAATTCATCAGCAACATATCAGAACTCCCGCCTACACTGGGATCATCAACGGAGGTAGGAACATAAGAATACAGTCTTGCAAAACCATCAACATACTGGAGATTATTGAGATGCAACAGATTGGAATAGTTACAATACCAATCAGATCCTACCGGAACATCAAAATCAAAATTTCCCTGATCCGCACCTAGAAGCATGTTAAAGCATTCAAATTGTATATTTATCAAAAACCAGATAAAATTAAACTCATCCGTCATCACATAATCGATGCTGCCTGTTTCCTCTTTCTTGTACAGGGTCGAGCTGTTCAGATCATCCATCAGTGAAAGACCGCTTACGATCTGGAAAGGAACTGTAAATTCAACCGACATAAGATAATCGTCTATTGTATCCTCCGGTACATCGGTTGCAATATAATCCAATGCAGGCATGGTGCCGGAAACAGTCATGGAATAGGTGTAATCCTGTCCGTTTACAGTATTGCTGACTACTGATTCGACTGTACTGGGAGCCGTCGGAAAACTACCTATATCAGTATCTATCCGCGCATAATAATGTTTCCCTTCTCCCACAATGAAAGTGTATTTCCCTTCGTTGTCGGTCAGTCCGTAATTATCAATATAAATGCTTGAACCTGATCCTACTGCAAGCAGAACCTCAGCACCGTCTATCGGGTTGCCCTGGCTGTCCAGCGCATAAATCGTTATTGTTGACGAACCATCCGAGTATGTGTCGGTCACAGAGTTAAGCCAGCCATCACTTCGTATTTCGAACACAGAACCAAAGTTCCAACCCCATCCGTTCTCATAAACTAAAGGATTATCAAGTGAGTTGTTTACCGGCTCCCAATGCACCCAGCTTTCATCCCAGAACTCATTCCATGTATGATCGCCGGATATAGCCAATATGCTTGTGCAGGGAATGAGCGCAGAACGGCTTGTTGCTGCACTTATGTCCGCATGTTCTCCACATCTTCCAATGTGTTTTTTATAGATGCGCACCGGTTGGTGAGGTCTTTCATAGTTTGAGGTAAATTCCATTGTTTCGTTAATCCATCGAGTGATGACCGCCATCGCATGTGTCATCGTTGCATTCACATTCTGTGTGCCGTCCCACACAACCTGACATCCTGCAAGAGAATCCCTTAATACCGGATAACCTGCATCTGCCTGGTTGAAAAGATAGTTCCTCCAGAAAACACCGACTGGAGGATCAGCAAAATTATTATTATGAGTGCTGTTGTTTTCTACAATATTTGGATTAATATACGCGGGAATTTCATCAGTGATCTTTGGATCGACAATATACCAGTAATAAATCTCTCTGGGCACTTCTACCTGCACAGTATCACCTGCTGCATCAACTTTCCAATATCGTGTGGTTGAATAATAATTTTCATCTGTTTTAGAATTTCCATAATCGATCACTTCCACATAATCCAGATACTGAGCATTATTGTAGATCATCTCTGCGTTTTCTTGTAATAGTTCTGCAGAACCATACAGGTCTCCTCCTGAATTTGCGGAAAGATATTCGGGAGATAAGTGTGCAATTGAGAAAGCGATCTCATCAATATACGGATCTTCGGCATCATTGATTGCGGATGCCCATTCCGGCTGATACAGTTCACTGACACGGGACAGAACATTATAAAGATCGTTCCTCAGCCATTTTGGCGCCTTTGCAATCGCCAGTTTTGTTTCGTTTAATAAAGGATATTCAGTGTATATCGGATACTGCACAAGAGAATCGGTATCATTGTTGAAATAGATGCTATAAATCCCACCAGCATCAACATAATGAGACAGTTCCAATGAATCAGCCAACACCCAATTGTCTCTTATTCCTTTTTGCATGATCTGACTTTCGGGCTTTACAGGAGGTTCATATATTGTCGCTTCGCCCACACAGATAAAACCTCCCTCGGGTTGTAGTTCCTTATGTGTGCATCCCCTCTCTTCTCCGCAGGCAAGAGAACACATCCCAATAATGAATAAACTTAATACTACTATTTTAAATTTCATGAACGTACTCCTTTTAAATATCATATATTTTATTATTAAATTCGAATAATCACTTGAATAAATACAATTGGTATTGTCAAGAATTTGTGGGATTTCTATCTCTCATTATTATTAATAGCAGTATTTAAACTTTCTTTTTTCCCAAGATAATGTGGGAGCGTTCTTTTTAAAAATCTAAATACATAAAGAAATATTTGACAAAACCCTTACGATAAATGGTTAATGTATTCAATGAGGATACCATAATGAGGAGTATAAGGAAAATACTTGGACTTTTACAGGTCCTCCAGATGAATATACTATTTCAAAAAAATATTATAATGATTACGATGAAATAGATGATTTGTGGATAGCTTTAGCAACTTATAATTATTATAACTTTGGGTCCTGTTTTGTCTATTAAACTGGACTTGTAGATAAGCGTTATACCTTCTGGAAAAATCAGAATAATCAGGATCAAAGAATGCTGCAATTCCATAGATTACAGGCACTTATCAAAGCTATCGAATAACATTAAAGGAATTGTAGTTCAAGAACGTTCAAGCATACTATTAATTTGATTTTGCAATGATATGCAAGCTTCCCGTGCGGCACTATTAAAATTTATCTCACCCTCTTTTGAATAGGCGAAGATAATTCCTCGTGAAGAATTAATTAGAATATTCGGATGATCCGTTCCGATCGTAAACTTCATCACTTTCCCGAGATCGCCCCCCTGAGCGCCAATGCCGGGAACAAGAAAAAGTGCATCGGGTAGCATTCCCCTGATCGTTCTCATTTCTTCGTCATTAGTTGCTCCGACAACTGCACCAAGAGTATCCTGATCCCATTCTTGTATTTTCTCACAAATCAATTCATACAAGTTGTATTCAGAATCAAGAAAATCAATATTTGAAGGATTTGAAGTGAGCGCAAGAAGGAACAGATATTTATCTTTATACACTTCAAACGGGTCGATAACATCATAACCCATCAGCGGATTTACAGTAAGGGCATCGACTTTGAAGGTATCGAAATACGCCTTTGCATAATGCTTCATTGTGTTCCCGATATCCCCGATCTTCACATCCAGAATTATTGGAATATCATCAGGAATATAAGAAATTGTTTTCTGAAAACTTTCGATCCCGCGAACACCCTGAGAGATATAAAATGCAAAATTCGGCTTGTATGCTGCAACATAATCCTTAGTCGCATCGATGATCCGTCTATTGAATTCCCATTGAGGTAACTCAAATTCATTTTTCAGAAATGAGGGAATTTTCTCAATATCGGAATCCAGCCCCACACACACCAGTGAATTATTCTTTTCTACAATGTGATAATATTTTTCTTTAAATTTCATACCATTTTTCCTTTAGACACTAAAAAATAAAACTTAACAACAAGTTGTCGTGAAAATAAAGATTCTCGCAAAGACGCAAAGAACGCAAAGGAAAAAAGAAGAATATTTTTTCAAAACAATCTTCTGCTCGTTCTTCTGCTCGTTCCCAAATTGTATTTGGGGACGCGATTTTTTGAAAAGTTTTACTTTCATTTAAGGGGATGAGATAAAATTAATTTGAAATACAATTTCTTTAACAATTGTGTTCCCAAATGCAATTTGGGAACAAGAAAGATCAATAAGATGTTCCTGTAAATCGAACTTCTTTTGATTATCTTCTTTATTCTTTTCTTTCTCACTCATTTGTTTTTCCTTCATACTTGGATATTCCGTGCCTGCCCTGTGTAATCTTCTTTTTTTTATTACACTGGGGTTGGATATTGCCCGCCCCGTAAGAAGCTTGCGACTGTTCGGGGGATATTATTTTCAACTTATCAACTTAATTCTCAAAAGAACCATTTTCCTTTAGTCCTTCATGATGAGAACTTCATCCTCTCCATCAACTTCCTTTAGGTGAACCTGCACTGCTTCGATTTTTGCGGTCGGCAGGTGTTTGCCTACAAAATCTGCTTGAATTGGAAGCTCTCTGTTTCCCCTATCAACAATAACAAGGAACTGGATCGATGCAGGTCTGCCGTAATCGAGGATCGCGTTCAGCGCAGCACGGGCTGTTCTACCTGTATTGAGAACATCATCAATTAGTAAAATATGCTTGCCTTCAATATCAAAATTGAGAATGGAATCCTGAATGACCGGCTGATGCTCGATAGATGCAAGATCATCCCGATACAGGGTTATATCAAGCGAGCCAACGTGGATTTTTTCATTTTCAAATTTCTCAATATAATGAGTAATACGCTTTGCGAGAGGAACTCCCCGTGTGTGGATACCTACAACATACAAGCCTTCACATCCTTTATTTTTCTCGATAACCTCATTTGCGAGACGCTTAAGAATGCGCTCCATCTCTTTTTCATCTAATATTCTTTTTTTTGTGCTCATTTTGTTTCCTATGTTTGTATTGAACCGATTAAATTTTTATATGAAATATTATGACTTCTGCAATATTCCTGTATGCCCTCAATGATCTCGAGCGTTCCAAGAGGATTCACAAAATTATACGTGCCAACCGCGACAGCAGTTGCTCCGGCAATGATAAATTCCAGCGCATCATTTACTGAAGAAATGCCACCCATTGCGAGGATCGGAATATGTACAGCTTGTGCAACTTTATACACATTCTGCAAGGCAACCGGCTTGATCGCAGGACCCGAATACCCACCAATAATATTATGAAGTTTGGGCTTTCTAATTTCCACATCAATTGCCATACCATAAAGAGTGTTGATCAGTGCAAGACCGTCTGCGCCTGCTATTTCTGCGTGCTTTGCAATGTCCATAATTGAAGTTACATTCGGTGATAGTTTGATGATAAGTGTTTTATCAGTTACTGCTCTCAATTTTTTTGTAAGATCAAATACAATTTCAGTATCAGTACCGAATGCGATGCCTTCATTTTCCACATTAGGACATGAAACATTGATCTCATACGCATCGATTCCGTTCTGGGCATCCAGTTTTTTTAATAAACTTACAAATTTATTTATTGATGATGCAGATACACTCACAATAAGATTAGTATCAAATTTACGATATTCCTGCAGGTCTGTTTTTATGAATTCATCCACCCCCGGATTCTGCAGTCCAATCGAATTTAGCAAGCCGGCTTCGGTCTCAACTATTCTTTGTGGCTCGTTTCCTGCTTTTGATTCAGGTGTAATGGTTTTCGTAGTTAATGCACCGAGATGTGACAGATCAAAGAGTTCAGCGTACTCGAATCCAAAAGTACCCGACGCAACAGTGACGGGATTTTTCCACTTCATTTTTCCGAAAGTGATTTCACATTTATTCATCCCAGACTACCTTAGCACCGTCAAAAACAGGCCCGTCTTTGCATACTTTTTTATAAACAATACTGTCATTTTCTTTTATTTTTATGACACATCCGCAACATGCTCCAACTCCGCACGCCATGACTCTTTCCAAAGAAACATAGACCGGAATATTTCGTTCTGCGCATATTCCGATCAACACTTTTAGCATTGCTTCGGGACCGCATGCATAAACGATATCAATATCCATTGAATCAAAGCATTTTTCAATGTGCTCTGTTACTAAACCGGCATATCCGCAAGAGCCATCCTCAGTACAATTTTGGACATCATCACAAAACACATCATTGCTGCTACGTCCTCCATGATAAAACATGACTTCATTCCCTGCTTCTATCAATATTTGTTCAAGATACGGCATGGGCGCATACCCGATCCCACCACTTGCGAGAAGTACTTTTTTATTCTGAACAAGCGGAAATCCATTACCAAGCGGACCGAGCAATTGGATGAAATGATCTTCCTCTAAAAAGGATAAGTTTTTTGTCGATTCCCCGACTATTTTTATGAGGAATGAAAGTCTATCATTTTCGACTTCGTACACGCTGAAAGGTCGAGGAAGGAGTGGAAATGCAGCGTTGGGATCCTTTACCTGAAAAAATTGTCCCGGCTTGATATTCTTTGTAAGCTCTTTATCACGAATTCTGAGCATAAAGTACTCATCATTTATAGATTCAATTTTCAGAACAGATATCTTCTTAAAATACATTTCTACAATTTCCAGGTAAACTTCCCATCACAAATTGTATAATGGATCTTACCCCACATTTTCATACCAAGGAATGGACTGTTCTTGGATTTTGATAGAATTTCGCTCTCATTAAAAGTGAAGGATTTATCAAGATTGAAAACATTGAGATCAGCAGCAGCTCCCTCTTTCAGGATGCCTACATTCTTCTTTATTATTTCTGCGGGTTTCGAGGTGATCCGTTCTATCAGCTCTTCGAGTTCCATTTTATTTTCTCGAACAAAGCGTGTATAAAGCACAGGAAAGGCGCTTTCAAATCCGATCACACCAAAGGGCGCTTTCATGAATTCCAGTTCTTTTTCATAATCGGAATGGGGCGCATGATCTGTTGCGATCACATCGATCGTACCGTCCATTAATCCTTCAAAGAGTGCTTTCCTATCCTGTTCAGAGCGAAGAGGTGGCTTCATTTTTGTATTCGTGTCAAAGCCGTCACATGCCTTCTCGGTCAACACCAAATGATGAGGAGTAACCTCTGCAGTAACTTTTATTCCATCTTTCTTTGCCTGGCGAACAAGCTCGACTGTTCTTTTAGTGGATGCATGAGCAATATGTACACGTGAGCCGGTTACATCAGCCAGCATAATATCTCTGCTCACCATGATCTCTTCTGCGAGCGTAGGAATTCCGGACAGTCCGAGTTTTGTGGACATAAGTCCGTAATTGACTTGACCATCCCCTGAAAGTGAGTAATCTTCGGAATGGCAGATCATTGGAATATCATAAATGGAAGCATATCTCATGACATTGAGCTGCAGTTTGGCGACCTGGATGCAGTTGCCGTCATCGCTCAAACCCACGACACCACCTTTTACAAGAGATGCAATATTTGCAATCTCCTTGCCTTCCAGTCCTTTTGACATCGCACCAATAACGAATATTTTTGTTTTACCAACATCACGGGCTTTTCTCATTATATAGTTGAGCGTCGAAATATTATCTATTGCAGGATTGGTATTCGGCATACAGCAAACACTGGTAAATCCGCCTTTTGCTGCGGATTCCGCACCCGAAGCAATATCTTCTTTATACGTATATCCCGGCTCGCGAAGGTGGCAATGCAGATCTACAAAGCCGGGGAAAATATGCATTCCAGCGCAGTCGATCACTTCTGCATTTTTCTCTTCAATTGCAGGAGCTATTTTTTTGATGATCTTTTTATCTATCAACACATCATTTTTAATGATTTTCTTTTCTTCGGAAAGATAGACCAAGCCGTTTTTTAGAAGTATCATGCGACCTCCTTGTCGGGTTTTCCACCAAGAATCAGGAACAGCAGTGCCATGCGTACTGCCACGCCGTTTGTAACCTGCTCAATGATTATACTGTGCTCGCTATCAGCGACTTCCGGAAGGATCTCGACTCCCCTGTTCATTGGACCGGGATGCATCACAAGAATATCATCCTTTGCGAATTCCAGCATCTTGTTGCTCAGTCCGTATCTGCTCGTATATTCACCGAGTCCCGGGAAGAGCCCTTCGTTTTGACGCTCAAGCTGCATGCGCAATCCCATGACCACATCAGCATCCTTTATTGCAACTTTGAGATCGTATTCACATTGAACTCCGTACACCTCTTCTATCCTTGGAGGCATAAGTGTTCTGGGTCCGCACACCACAACATCAGCGCCCATTTTTTTCATACCGATAAGATTTGAACGCACCACACGGGAATGAAGAATATCTCCGACTATTGTGATTTTCAGTCCCTTTAACGAGCCCCTCTTCTCCCATATACTGAACATATCGAGAAGCGCTTGTGTGGGATGAGAATGCCTGCCGTCGCCTGCATTGAGTACAGGTTTATTGGAATACTTATGTACCAGTTGCGGAACACCCGGGCAGCTATGCCGGACTACATACAGGTCGATGCCCATTGCATTGAGAGTGTAAACCGTATCCTGAATACCTTCTCCCTTTTTCATGGCGGATCCTGCAGTTGTGAAACTCACGACATCCGCACTTAAGCGTTTTACAGCAAGTTCAAAGGAAATTCTGGTGCGTGTGCTGTCCTCAAAAAATAGCGTCGCAACCGTTTTTCCGCGAAGGGTCGGGATCTTCTTATATTCCCGACTATTGATCTTTTTCATCACTTTGGCAGTTTCAAAAATCTTTTCGATCTCTTCCACCGAGTAATCATCGAGATCAAAGAGATTCCTACCTGTGAGATTAAGCGTATGCTTCATGCACTTCTCCTAATTGATTAATAACTATTCTTGCGTTTCTTACATTTCATATTTCTTTCATAACATTTTTTCACTACCCAAAATTTGTCATTCTCAAAACCTGATTTGCCTGTCCCGTGAAATCTCTCTTCAATATTTCAATTGGGATCAGGTTGAAAAATCTATTTTTTTCTTTGTCAAGCAAAGGTAAAATGGCAATCATAGATTGGGATAATGTTCATAAGAGTTAAGTCATCGTGCTTCGAGCGGACTATCATATAGGCTGGATTTGGATTGCTGCATTCCCAAGCAGGGGCTTGGGAATGAGAATAAGGACGGAGCATGTGAACGAGAGAAATTTATTTTCGTGTTTTTCGCCTGCCTCGGCGTAATGCAATGGAGACGGGTGATTTTCGTGGTTAAAAAATTTTTTTGCCTCTGTGTCATTGTCTCTGCGGTTTTGCTGTCTTCCTGTTAAGTTCAAATTAAATGCGTGATAAGACCGCTTCGTAATTTGGGTTCAAACCATGTTGATTTCGGCGGCATGACATTATCGGAATCTGCAACCTTCATCAGGTCGTCAATAGAGGTAGGATAGAAGGCAAATGCAACTTTGAACTTACCGCTGTTCACAAGTTTTTCCAATTCTCCCAAACCTCGAATACCGCCTACGAAATCTATTCTTTTATCCTTTCTTGGATTGAGAATTCCAAGAAGGGGTTCCATAATATTTTTATGCAAAATGCTCACATCGAGTGATTCTACCGGATCATTCTTATCGAAAATTCCGGGCTTTGCATACAGCTTATACCATACTCCATCGATGTACATGCCGAAACTATGCTTCATCTCGGGCTTATATTGTAAGGACTGTTTTTCGACTTCAAACTTCTCAGATATTTTTTTTAGAAATTCATCATCTGAAATCCCATTCAAGTCTTTGACCACTCGGTTGTAATCCATAATATACATCTGATCGTCGGGAAAGATGACTGTCAGAAAATAATTATATTCTTCATTTCCTGTATGATTTGGATTTTGTTCTTTTCTGATTTTCTGCACACGCGCGGCTGCTGCAGAGCGGTGATGTCCATCAGAAATATAGAGTTTATCGAGTTTATTAAATTCTTGTATTATTGCTTTTATGATTGCTTCATCATCCACTTTCCAAACCGTATGACGAATGCCATCGCTGCTCTCAAAATCATAAAGTGGCTCATCTTTCTGGCATCTTTCCACCAGCGAATTAATGCTGTTCTGCGTGTGATATGTCAGAAAAACCGGACCTGTATTTGCACTCAGCATATCCACATGTTTTGCTCTGTCCTGTTCTTTATCTTCGCGTGTGTATTCATGTATCTTTATGATGCCGTTGTTATAATCTTCAACCGATGCTACTGCAACGATACCGCTCTGCACATGGGCACCCATTATCTGGCGATAGATGTAAAAACAGGGCTCTTCATCTTGAATTAGCACTTTTTTAGCAATAAGTTTTTTGAGATTTTCCACACCCTTTTCATATACTCGTTCATCATAACTATCAATATCTACAGGCAGGTCAATTTCCGGTTTGGACACATGTAAAAAGCTGTATGGATCATCTTTTGCAAGCTCACGGGCTTCTTGGGAATTCAATACATCATAAGGTGGAGCTGCGACTTTCTCAGCATATTTTTGGTCTGGTCGAAGCCCTTTAAAGGGTCTGATATCTGGCATAAATTATCCTCATTACCATTGATTATTTGTATAACATTAAGAGCAGATGGATGAATATCCTGTCAAATATTTTAGCTGAGATTTATGAAATTTTTCATATTGGATTTGGAGTGATGAAACTTTGTGAAAGATTTTAAGCTTAAACAGAAAATATCTACACATCGTCCCCAAGTTCAACTTAGGAACGAGTGAATAAAGATAGAAAATAATACATCTGGTTCCTAAAGCCCTCTTTGGGAATCCACTACTGAAATAATATTTGGAATGCATCGAGC
>Ga0209834_10002195_pt1 | contig 10474 bp, 6 predicted proteins | sample Mar14236cmmetaG_FD_184134 | JGI IMG/M metagenome (GOLD analysis project Ga0209834, IMG submission 184134) | Marine hydrothermal vent microbial communities from Guaymas Basin, Gulf of California to study Microbial Dark Matter (Phase II) - Marker... ...
AGTGTTAAGTGAAAAGAAATATCCCCTGCCAGTGAACGGTCTGCACAGTGGACCAAGGGTTCATAAGAATATTTACTTTGGGGAATCAATAATGAGGCGGATGTTTCCTCTGTTACTGCTTATGTGCTTAGTGGCTTCGGGATGCGCCGGTAACTGCGTGCGCCGGATGGAAGTCACTGCATATTGCGGATGCGGCAAGTGTTGCGGCTGGGAAAGGGGAAGGTGGAGGTATCTGAAGCTGGATTTCTGGAACCGGTATGTGAGTTCAGGAAAGCACAAAGGCCGGCCTTACTCCGGGCGTACCGCCAGCGGTACAAAGCCGCATCAGCCACGTCCCGGGCTCATTTCAATGGACAGTATTGCGCATCCCTGGATGATTCCCGTTCGACTGATCTTTTTCCCATGGCTCTTTATGCCGCGGGATGGTACCGTTGCGGCTGACACCAGATATTATTATTTTGGAACCAGGATGTATATTCCCGGTTACGGATGGGGCGTTGTGGAAGACAGGGGGTCTGCCATCAAGGGACCTGATCGAATCGATATTTACTTCAGTTCCCACCAAAAGGCCCTTAATTGGGGCAGGAGGAGAGTGGATGTACGAATAGAGAGATGATTCCGCTGAAAATACTCCATCTGCTGCGTTGCTTCAATTTTCTTGTCATTGCGACGTACGCTAAGTACGCCTCACTCCTCGGAAATCTCGCGCCTTGCATCTGAAACATTCTGAGCGGAATCATATTTCAGGACTTTTTGCGGTATAATTAGAGACAAAGAATAGCGATGGAAAAGATATCCATTAAAAACAAGAGATCGCCCCGGGATCCCGATCTGTATTATTATGTGGGTATTGATGCCGGGTCCGTCAGCCTGAATTGCATCGTCATCAATCATGAGAAGGAAATCGTTTATGAATTTCCCTACGAACGTCACCTCGGCAGAGTGGAAGAAAAAGTTTTGACCCTTATCCAGGGCCTATACGAAAGATTCGGGCAGGAGAGGATCCGGTCCGTCTCCTTTACCGGAAACCATGGGAAGAAGCTTGGTGAGGAATTGGGGACCTTTTATGAATTCGAGACCATCAGTCAGGTCCTTGGCGCCGTTTTTTTGAGGCCGGACGTCAAAACGATCATCAGTATGGGAGGACAGGAGACGGCCCTTTTACAGATCAATCATTACGACAGCGGCTGGGAATTGGAATACTTTAATACCAACGGCCCCTGTGCATCCGGCACAGGGTCTTTCATCGATCAGCAGGCCCAGAGATTGGCCACCACCATATATACCAGAAAAACGGATTTTATCCCTGATGAGATCGACAAGATATTGGCCGATTTTATAAAACTCGGCCTGAAGAGCCAGAGACCCGCCAATGTGGCGTGCCGCTGCACCGTGTTCACAAAATCCGACATGATTCACCTCCAGAACAAGGGGGAAAAGCTGGAGGATATTATTTACGGCCTTCATGTTGGAAACGCCAGAAACTACATGAGCACCATCGTCTCCAATCGGGCACTTGAGGAACCGATTCTTTTTGTCGGCGGGCTCTCGTTGAACGACCTCCAGGTCAAGGCCTTCAGGAGCTATTTCCCGGGGTTGATCGTACCTCCCCATAACACCTCCATAGGCGCCCTGGGGGTTGCCCTGGGTGCCCTTGAATCCGGCATGGAGGACCGGGTGGATCCGGATGTGTTAAAAACCGGTGGATTTAAGAGTAAGGTTTCAGTGCCGGTGGCGCCCAGGTTGGCACTGAAACAGACGATTTTTCCGGAGACAAACGAGATTCGGAAAAAATCCTTGCGGAAAAAGACAAGGGTATACCTTGGTATAGATGTAGGGTCCACGACCACCAAATACGCCCTCATCAACGAAGACCGCGAGATCATCCACAAGACCTATGTGCCTACTCAGGGCAAGCCCATAGAGGTCACTCAGAGGCTCCTTTCGTGTATCCGCGATGATATAGGAAAAAGCATTGAAATCGTGGGCACGGCCACGACCGGCTCGGGCAGGAACGTGGTAGGAGATTTTCTGAATGCGGACCTGATCATCGATGAGATAACGGCCCACGCAAGGGGCGCGGTGGAGATATGCCCTGAGGTGGACACTATCTTTGAGATCGGGGGGCAGGACTCCAAATACATCTCTATTGCCAATACCTATCCCCTTGATTTTGACATGAATAAAGTGTGTGCTGCCGGCACGGGTAGTTTTCTGCATGAGCTGGCCAATAAATACGGGATCAATATCGTGGGCGAATTTCAGGAGATTGCGCTTTCGTCGGACAGGCCTGTCAAGCTGGCTGAGAGATGCACGGTATTCATGGAATCAGACCTTGTGTCTTATCATCAGAAGGGCGTAGAGAGAAAAAATCTAATAGCAGGACTGTGCTATGCCATTGTCTATAATTATCTGAACCGGGTGGTCGGAAAGCGAAAAATAGGGCATAAGGTCATGTTCTTGGGCGGTCCTTCTTTAAATAAGGGGGTTGTTGCCGCCTTTGAAAACATCCTTGGACGCGGTCTTCTGGTTCCCAGGCACAGAGAGGTCTTGGGTGCCTATGGCGCTGCTGTGAGTGTGCAGGAGAAAATGCGCCTTGAAGAAAGGGACAGAAGTACCTTCAGGGGTCTTGACAGCGCCATAAAAGACCGGATGGAGTATACTGAAAAAATATGCCGTGCAGACCCTCACTGCCATAACAGATGCAAGCTTAAAGTCTATAATTTTGACGGTCGCCGCAGTATCTGGGGCGGGGAGTGCGGTCGCTATGAATTGACAAGAGGCACCGGACCCAGGAAGGAGAACTTCTTTAAATTGAGGCAGGAGGTCTGGCAGTCATACATGGCCGGGGTTTATACGGATTTGCAGGATGAACCCCTGATGGAGATCGACAATCGACCAACCGTAGGTATGCAGAGGGCCCTTTATGGCCACCAACTGGGTATTATGTGGGCCCATTTTTTTGACCGGCTCGGATTCCGGCTTGTCATGAGCCCGCCAACCAATGCACATATCTCCGAGACCGGGACAGAGATAATTGCGGCCGAGACCTGCTATCCGGTAAAGGTCTCCCATGGTCACATCAAGGAACTGGCAGGAAAGACAAGATACCTTTTCCTTCCAAGCATAATCAACATGCCTACGCCTGAGCCTTCGGAAGCCGGGTATTATTGTCCCATGTCCCAGAGCAATTCCTATATGGTCCGTATGGCCCTCGAACTTGACCCGTCGTCTGTTTTGAGCCCGGTAATTCATCTGAAATACGATCCCGAACTCCTGGCACTGGAGATTTCAGGGCAGATACAGTCAAAGCTCGGCGCAAGTGGGGCCGAGATAAAAAAGGCCCTTTATCATGCCCTGGACAGGCATAATCGGTTTGTAACGGAGCTTTACCGGAGAGGTCAGAAAATCCTTGAAGACCGGGATCCTGATGAGCCAATCGTGGTAGTGACAGGTCGCCCATATAATCTTTACGATGAAAGATTAAATTTGAGGCTCGGCCGGAATTTGAGCAAGATCGGAGTAACCGCGCTTCCCATGGATTTCATAGACGTTTCATCGGTTGACCTTTCGGATTTTCCTTCAATGTATTGGGGACTTGGTGCCCAGATCTTGAGGGTTGCCAGATTCATAAAGGAGCGTCCAAACTGTTTCGGTCTCCATTTGACCAATTTCGGGTGCGGGCCGGACTCTTTTATCGAGCATTTTTACAAATATATCATGGGAGATAAGGCCTATCTGATCCTGGAGCTTGACGAGCACAGTGCCGTAGCAGGTGTTATGACCAGGCTGGAGGCTTACAGGAACGTTATAGAGAATACCATGCAGAAATCCAGGTCAGATATGAATCTTGACTTAAGAGCGGCAAATTAAAAAAAATGGAATCAGAAAAAGTTGTAGATTTCCGGTCGCTCACCAGAAATGTGGGCCGCTTTGATCTCAGGAACAAGACATTCCTGATTCCTCAAATGCACAGGATAGGAGTACATCTCGTTGCGGCAACATTCAGGGGGTTCGGCATTAATGCAAAGGTTATGGACACCTGTAAGGGCCTTGATCTTGGAAAGGAATACACTTCCGGAAAAGAATGCTATCCCTGCCAGATCACGACAGGAGATATCCTCTATTTCTTAAAAGAAGAAGAGAAGAGGCTGGGAAAGGACTTCAATCCGGGAAATTACGTATATTTTATGCCGGAATCGGGCGGACCGTGCCGTTTCGGCATGTACAACAAGTATCAGCGAATTATCCTGGATTCCTTTCCTGAGCTGAAGGATGTAAAGATCGGTTCCCTTACCACAAGTGATGGTTACTCGCTCGCCGGAATAATTGAGAAGGAACGGGTGAGAGACCTCAGGAAGGCCGCCTATTTTTCTATTGTGATAGCCGACATACTCGACAGGTTGCTCTGGAAAATCAGGCCGTATGAAAAAGAACCCGGTATGACGGATGATTTTATCGAGAGATCCATGCACATCATGGAAGATTCGTTTGAGAAATACGGGGCCAATAAAGACTTTGATAAGATACTAGATAAACTGGAAGAGATTATCGATGAGGGAAAATCAATCATTGATCCCGGCATCCCTCCCAAGCCGCTTATCGGGATCGTTGGCGAGATTTACGTAAGGACACATGTCCAGGCAAATCAGGACATTATCAGGGTCCTGGAAAGATACGGGGCCGAGGTGATTAATGCATCTGTTGCCGAATGGATGAATTATACGGCCTATGACAGATTCAGGGAGGCGAAAGCAGGATTTCAATTCAGCCTGAAACAGCTCCGCCCGGGGCCCATGAGGGAGTATTTAAAAAAGATAATCAGCTTCGGGGGGGATCTTTTATATCAAGAACTCAGACAAAAGAAGGCATACAAGAGGGCCAGATCGCTGATTGACCTGGCCGAAGACCATAAAGTGGCAGATCTGGATAATATCCTTCAGGAAAAGGACCTGTTTTGTTTTGATGTGGGCACGGAGGCCTGCTTAAGTATTGCCGGAATCGTGGAATATGCCAGGGAAGGATATAACGGCGTGGTGAATGTCTATCCCTTTACCTGTATGCCCAGTACGGTTACCTCAGCCATCGTAAGGCCTCTTATGAACAAGCTGAGAATTCCATACCTGGATGCCCCCTACGACTCCGGCTTCCAACCCGGAAGGGAGGCGGCCATCAGGACCTTCATGTACCAGGCGTATCAACATCTCAAACGAAATGGCAGAAAAAGGCGAACATAGCTGGAAATTGTACAACTTCCATCAAACAGCGCAACCTCCGGGCGCTCCGCTGCGCCAAGGATCTGCAAGAAATGCTCAAAGTCGCTTTGAAACAAAAACCGGCATACCCCTCTCCGGCCTGCAAGGAACTAGATAGTCAGGATCAGTGAACTGAGCAGGAAATACATGGATCATAGGCCCTGACAAGCATCCGAGAGAGTCTTTCTATCTCTTTTCCCTCCATTCCCTGTACCATCAACTCATTAACCAGCTTGCGGAGATCATAATATATATTGCCGTTATTCTGATTGGTAGGGATCACACAATCTGCTTTCTCAATCTTTCCCCCTTCGCTGATCCGGTAGTAGTGATAGAGGGTCCCGCGCGGAGCCTCCACCGCCCCGGTTGCCTTGCATTGCCTTACTTTATAATGTATTGAAAATTCAGAGGTATCTGAATCGATCAATTCTGGGAGCAACTCTTTTGACTCATACATGACATGAAAGCACTCCACAAGTTGAGCTAGGTTATAGAAGTAAGGATTATGGACCCCTGGCCTTAAATTCAACCCCTCGGCTGCCTCTTTTGCCTTTGGATGCAGTAGGTCATAATTGTTGTTGAACCTTGCTAACGCACCTACTGCAAAAGATTCCCTGCTCAACCTCGTCAATTTTGAGTTGGAGAAGTCCCCAATGTATTCATTCGTCATGGAACGATATTCGTCTTCTTTTTTGCAGATACCATCACTTGAAATGAGATTCCCCCCGATAAACGGGTATCTGTTAACTCCTCTTAGCGATACTAATTCAGTCTCTCTGACAAAATCCGGTATCTTGAATCCCTTGAAGAAATCAAGCGCCTTCCACAGATATGGGATAGTAGCATCAAGGTCTTTAGCCAATTCTCTTAATTGCATCTTGCGTGGAATTCGTGTCAGACCGCCGATCTTTATGGCTATTGGATGCGTGCTCCTACCTACCAGAAGGTCAGCGGCCCTGTTGGCAAACCTCTTTATTTTGACTGCAGTCTCAGCCACTTCCGGATGCGTCTGCATTAGCGGAATCACGCTGGATACATTGAGAAAGTCAGGCGCTACCAGAAAAAAGAGGTGGAGGCTATGACTCTGCAGGGTCTCGGCATGTATGGCAAGGAGCCGCACCTTATGCGCCGGCTCCGGAATCCGGATCTTCAGTGCCCTTTCTATGGCTCTGGCACTGGCCAAGGCGTGTGAAATGGAACATATGCCGCAAATCCTGGCCGCAAGGATCGGGGTCATTTCAATGGAAAGCCCCTTGAACATTACCTCAAAAAACCTGGGAGTCTCTACTATGGCCCAGGTACATTCAGCCAGCTTTCCGTCTTCGACCCGTATCCTGATATCCCCGTGCCCCTCGACCCGGCACAGATGCTTGATATCTATATTTAACGATTTTAATGTTTTAACAGTCACTATTTAGAATCCCACTAAATGCGTTAAAAAATTTAACCCGTTCTACAATATGTTCCTCAGTAAATCCCTTTTCTCTGAGTATCTCCATGAGCGATTCAAAGTTCGCCTCTTCCGAAGGCCCGCGGCAACCCCAACAACCAAGCCGATTCCGGGGACAGACGGCATTACAGCCAGCGCGTGTAACAGGTCCAAGACACATCATTCCCATATCGAGCACACATGAATTGAGACGTTGTTTACATTCAACGCAGACTGGATATTTTGGAAATTGTGGCTCTATTCCGAGCACCAGATGGCGTACCAACCACTCGAATTCAGGTTTTGAAATAGGACAACCCGGCAGTTCTATGTCCACATGAACCACGTCCGACACCTTTCTGACCGGCCCGGTATCTACAGGGTGTCCGTCATAGACCTCTTTTACCACATCCGGCAGGGGGAAACGGCTTCTCAGGTTATTTACACCTCCCAGGCAGGCACACGCCCCCATTGCTACAAGAGTTCCTGCCTGTTTGCGGATTTTTTTGAGCCTTGCCACCTCGCTGTCAGTGGTAATGCACCCATCGATGAAGCCGATTTCATAATCTTCACGCCTCTCAGAAGAGATCTCCCGGAAGTTCACTATCTCCACCAGGCCAAACAGGTCTTTCAGGTCCTCTTCCTTATTGGCTATCTGAAGCTGGCATCCCTCGCAGCCGGTGAAATCAAAGAACCCCACTTTCGGTCTTTTAAGCGTAATCCCTAAGTATTTCATTATATTAACATGGATAAGCTATATCGCTTCCTTTAAATTCATCACTGTCCAGTAATCAAATACCGGTCCATCCAGACAGGTGAATGTGGAACCTACGTTGCAACGGCAGCACTTTCCCATGCCGCAATGCATCCTTCGCTCCAGGGAGACAAACATGCGCTGTCTCGGAATGCCTATATCTGCAAGGTGGGTACATACAAATTTAAACATTATGGGGGGTCCACATACAATCGCAAAGGTGTTCTCAGGATCGATCGAGATATCCTCAAACAAGTCAGTGATCAGCCCAACCTTTCCCCTCCAATTTTCATCAGGATTCTGGATTATTGTCAGTAGGTTCAAGTCATATATCTTGCGCCACTCTTCAAACTGGTAATCGAACAAGATCTGTCCGGGCTCCTTTACACCATACAGAATCGTAATGTCTTTGTACTCGGATCTGTGCTCGTTTATCCAGTATATCGGAGAGCGAAGAGGGGCAATACCCAACCCTCCGGCTATCAGGAGGACGTTGCACCCCACCATCTTCTGCATTGGGAAGTATGTTCCAAAGGGTCCTCTGATCCCAACCATTGCACCTGGCTCTAAACGGTGGAGCATCCCTGTAACCTTGCCGACCTTTCGTATGCAGAGTCCAATGAATTCCCTGTTCGACGGAGAGCTCGCAATGGATATCGGGACCTCTCCGCACCCGGGCAGCTCCAACATCACGAATTGGCCAGGGAGAAAGGTGAAATTTTCCCTTTCACAGGGCTCAGATATCCTTATTTGAAAGAGTTTCTCTGTAGCTGTCAATTTGACAATATTGACGACTTCGGATTTAAAGCCCCTTTCTGTCTGCATCAGGACAGTCTGCCGGTTAAAATCCGGAGGCGTTACCATGAATGGCTCCAGGTTTATGTCATGCCTTGAGATCTTTGGATTCATTTTTTCTCTGTCCTGATCAGATCGTCAATCACTGCCTTAGGGCTGATCCCGGCCGGACACGCCTTGCCGCAACGATTGCATCCCACGCATAGCGATTGATTAAATGCCTCCACAAATCCTCTGAACTGATGATAATATCGATATTTCAAACGAATGTGCGCTTCCGGGCGAAAATTGTGCCCTCCGGCCACAGCGGCAAAATCAAGGAGATTGCACGAATACAGAAATCTCCTCTTGGTGGCCTTAGTAAAGGTCAGATCGGTGTCCTCTTCTATGCCGTAACAATAACAAGTGGGACATACCATGGCACAGCTCCCACAACTCAGGCATTTATCTCCCCACTTTTTCCAGACCTCTGACTCGAATTCCAGGTCCATCAATTCAGGTAAGATGCTTATGTCGACCTGGGTCTTAAACTTGGATTTAATCTGCTCTTTTACTATCTTGTAACGTCCTTGATCTTCCTCTGCGACCTCCCTGGCATTGAATTGATTTATTATGATGTAGGCAGTATCTGAATTGATCGCCACAAAATATTTGTCTCCTATGTCGGTCAGAAAGAGATCAAAACCATGAAAGGCCGTGTCCGTATTCATAGACCGGCAAAAACAATCTTCCAGAGGTTCGTGGTCGAGCCCTATTATCAAGGTATTCTGCCTTCGCGCAAAATAGTATGGATTGGGATATACACTCTTCAACATCACTTGGTCGAGCTTTAACAAGGCATTAATATCGCAAGCCCTCATCCCGATGATAACCCTCGGATGAATTGTGTATCGGATCTCTTGTTCCCAGTCTTTGTCTTCAAGACGATAGGTGGCAAGGTCTTCCTTGAATGGTAAGAAATAATTCTTGGGCGACGAATAGGATCGAGTATAATCCATCTCAAGTTCTTCGAAGGAGTTAATCTTCAAAAATCTATAAATCTTGTTTCCTTGCAGGTCCTGATCTCTTGATTTTGGACCAATAACCTCATTTTCCTCCAATAAGCACTCTACCATCTTTTTGAAATTTTCTTTTGTAATCGTCTTAAACAGCATAAAATTACCTGAGAATCTTTTACTCTGTTTATTATAAGAAATATAGAGTCTTCACATTTCTTCTTTTATAAAATACTCTGATCTTGTTTCCAGGAGATGTCAAGAAAAGTAAATATTCGGTGAACCCGCTATATCCTGCCTTGGAGCGGTTACCTTTTTCCGGGTTTCAAAGCTCACTCATCGCAGACCGGAGAGGCAGCGCAATCCGGCCCGCGATCGAAACCCTGCAAAAGGCAAACCGCTCCTGCGGCAGGGCGCGGATGGCAACTTCCACAATGGACCACGGGTTCACCGAATATTTACCCTTAGTGTTTAACCGGTGAAATTTTGAAGGACACTATCATGCGTGCGAAAAACAGCCCTCAGGCACTATTCATATCCCCGCAACAAGTATTGCGGGATATTCTTTTAATTTCTTGTGGAAACGTTCTTTGTGCATCAGCTATCAATGGAATTTTAATTTCACAACATTTTGTTACTGGAGGTATTACAGGAGTTTCTCTCATAATCCACAAATTTATGCCTTTTATCAACTTAGAATGGATTTATGTAATCTTAAATGTACCTCTTTTTGCTCTTGCGTGGATGGCTGTTGGTCGCCGTTTCTTTTTTTATAGCATTTTTGGTGCTCTTTCTTTGGCGATTTCTATAGCATTTATCCATCCCACCATACAATTAGAAGATAAGATGCTTAATGCCTTACTAGCCGGTCTGATACTTGGGATAGGAGTAGGGCTGTGTTTAAGATCATCTGGATCGCAAGGTGGGATGGATATTCTCTCCGTTATGTTACTGAAGAGATTTTCCATAAGTATTGGCAATACAATTTTATTTGTCAATTCCATAATTCTATTATTTATATCAGTAAGTTATTCAATAGAGGCCGTACTTTATACCCTGATCGTTATTTTCGTCAGTTCCAAAGTTGTTAATATTGTTGTTTCCGGCCTCAGTCAGAGGAAAATAGTATTTATCATTTCATCACAATGGGAGAGAATATCACAAGAAATACTGAAAGACATAAGACGTGGTGTTACTATTATCAAAGGTGAAGGAGGGTATACAGGAAACGAGGAACACATTATCT
>Ga0209834_10002197_pt1 | contig 10473 bp, 9 predicted proteins | sample Mar14236cmmetaG_FD_184134 | JGI IMG/M metagenome (GOLD analysis project Ga0209834, IMG submission 184134) | Marine hydrothermal vent microbial communities from Guaymas Basin, Gulf of California to study Microbial Dark Matter (Phase II) - Marker... ...
CTGCTTCATCCGCATGGAAGGCAAGATGTTCGGTGATGTGCCCATGAATCTGGAGCTGCGCCTCTCCGTGGAGGACTCCCCGAATTCTGCCGGTGTCGTTATCGACGCGATCAGGTGCTGCAAGCTGGCATTGAATCGTAAGGAGGGGGGTATCCTTTACGCACCATCGGCCTACTTCTGCAAACACCCGCCACGCCAGCACACGGATGACGAGGCCCATCGTATGACCGAAGCCTTCATCAACGGTACTTATGGAGAACAGCCGGCATGAAGTGTCTGATTATAGCAGCGGGGAAAGGCACCCGACTGCGGCAGTGGGGCGATAGCAAGCCCCTTATACCACTGCTTGGTGTGCCGCTTATCGAGCGGGCCATCCGCTCTGCCATAGAGGCCGGGGCAGATGATTTTTATGTGGTCACCGGATACCAGGGGGCGCGCGTTCGGGATTTCCTCGGTCCTCTTGCCGTTCGTCTCGGAATTCCGATCACTCCCCTCATCAACGAGGATTGGGAAAAGGAAAACGGTCTCTCGGTACTCAAGGCGCGGGAATACCTGCATGAGCCCTTCCTTCTGCTGATGGCGGACCATCTCTTTGACCCGTCCATTGCCCACGAGATGATGGCACATCCCCCGGATCAGGGTGAGCTCATCCTTGCCGTGGATAAGGATACCAGGAATTCCCTTGTCGACATGGAAGACGTCACCCGGGTAAAGACGAAAGACGGGAAGATAGGAGACATCGGCAAGGGCCTGACAGACTTCAACGGCTTTGACACCGGCATTTTCTTTTGTTCCCCCTCCATATTCGAGGCCCTGGAGCATAGCACAGAGAAACACGGTGAGACCAGCCTGTCCGCAGCGGTTCGTATCCTGGCTGCCGTGGGCCGGGCCAGGGCATTTTACACTAACGGCCGTTTCTGGATCGATGTGGACGACCCCGCAGCCTTTACTCGGGCGGAGAAAGCGCTCCTTGATCGCTTGAAAGGGAAGTCTAATGATGGACCCGTGTCGCGCTACATCAACCGGCCCTTATCTTTGAGGATCTCCCGACGCCTGGTGAAGTACCCGGTCACTCCCAACCAGATATCCCTGTTTTCGTTCTTGTGCTCCATGCTGGGCGCAGGCCTGTTCGCTTTTGGCTGTTATCCCGGGCTGTTGCTGGGTGGTCTGCTGGCGCAGTTTGCCTCGGTCATTGACGGCTGCGATGGTGAAGTGGCACGGCTCAAGTTCCAGGGGAGCGATTACGGTGGCTGGTTCGATGCGGTTTTGGACCGTTACGCAGACGCGTTTCTTTTATTTGGCCTCACATGGCACGTATATTCAGCAAACCCGGGTCCTTTAATGCTATTCATTGGGTTTATGGCAATCATCGGTTCCTTTATGTTGAGCTATACGGCAGACAAGTATGACCGTCTCATGCGCGATAGGATCATTCATGGCAAGGTGCCTCGTCTGGGCCGCGATGTCCGTGTCTTTCTCATATTCCTTGGTGCCATATTCAATCAAGTTCCTTTGACGCTGATTCTGATTGCCCTCGTAATGAACATTGAAACCATACGCCGCGTCATCGTCTGCAGGGATCATGGATAGCGTAGAGTGCACGAAACAGAAGATTAGAGCCATCATTGCTGGTTCCGAAGTGCCGGAAGACCCTTTGCATGCCGAAAACACTCTTACCTGGTTAGTGAAGCTCAAACCGGAGTCGGATAAGACCCTGCAAGTTGCCGCGCTCGGACATGATATCGAGCGTGCCCTTGAGATACGTAAAGTAAAGCGGGGCGATTTCCCTGATTATGACGCCTTCAAGGCTGCCCATGCACGAAACAGCGCGGAAATTCTCAGGGAGATAATGGAAGATTGTGGAATGTCTCAGGAAAAGGCCAATGAGGTGTGCTTGCTGGTCTGCCGGCACGAGACCGGAGGTGACCCCCGCTCGGACCTTATTAAGAACGCCGATGGCATCTCTTATTTCCATGTCAACATGCCCTTATACTATCAACGCGAAGGCAGGGAGGAAACCAAACGCCGCTGCATCTGGGGGTATGGCAGGCTGTCAGCACAGGCCAAAAGGATTGTTGAGAACATCGCATACACAGACGAGAAGTTGACAAAGCTTTTACGGGAGGCGATACAAGCCGCACATTCGAAGGATTAGGCTGGCCTTACATCCCGTCAAGAAATCTTTTGGGGATTTCCTTTCTTCTGACGAGCCACCTTTAAAGTGCACGCTATAATTTCCTTGACGTACCGGTATGTTCTGTGTAGCATCCCGTTAGAAGCTCTAATGATAGGGTGAGGTGAATGTTGGATAATTTAAGGCTTCACTGAGGACTTTCTACTGCACTTTTAGCTATGAAAATTGGAGGTCAAATGGCTCATGTTCCAAACTTTAATTTACAGGATGTGTCCGGATGAATTGGAAGGAGAAAATAAAACTGATTGCGTGGGGGGCTATTGGTGGTGCAATCGTATTAGCCATTATCGGCTTCGCTTTGGGTGGATGGGTTACGGGTGGTACTGCCCATAAAATGGCCAAGGAAATGGCTGATGAGGCTGTCATCGATCGCCTGGCACCGATTTGTGTCCTACAGTCTAACCAGGATCCTGGGAAAGACAAGAAACTTGCAGAATTGAAAAAACTAAGCTCCTGGAACAGAGGTGACTATGTAGAAAATCAGGGGTGGCGACAATGCCCGGTGAGAAGGAACCCGATAGCGAAGTCGCCGGTGAGTGTGCCAGACGGCTTGTGGAGCCCGAAAAGTAACCCCACCTCTCGTTTGTTCTCCACTTCTGTGGATCAGTACCAACTGGTTCGCTACAAAGGGGCATCAGCAAGAAGACGTGGAGAGCAAGGGGGGCGAGTATTAGGAAAGCCGGGCGTAATTACCAAAATGTAGCTTGGCTTTTCCCTCTGCGCCAGTCACGATAGAGATAATTGTGACGCCATCCAAGCCCTGGATTGGCACATCTTCTTTCGGGCTGTATGCAGGGGTTCAATCTCCCTGTAAATGGCCTTGAGATTTTTTCTCGATTCTGTTCCGCAGCCGGGTATTCTGGAAATAGATCGCGGATTATTTGGTGCCTCGCAAAAAAATGCCTAACCTCTTTTTCTATGCGAGTCTGTGGTTTCCGGTGTGACTTTACACTTTCGATTCCAGCCTCTTTTCCCTTTGATTTACCGGATATTATAAAAGCTCCAGCAACCTTAATATATCCCGCCCATACTGTAATCTTGTCATAAATTTGCTTTTGATATCTTCTTTGTTTGCACCCAGTTAGCGACGTAGGATGAAAATGCAAAATCTAAATATTCATACGGACAAGCAGAAAGCGGTTCAACTGGCGATGGATCAGATAGAACGTCAGTTCGGCAAGGGTGCCATCATGAAATTGGGTGGTCGGATGATTGCAGACACTCCTGTTATCTCAACCGGTTCACTTGCCCTAGACCGTGCCCTGGGAGTGGGGGGCTGTCCGCGAGGCCGGGTCATCGAGATCTTTGGACCTGAGTCCGGGGGTAAGACTACCCTGGCCCTTCACATCATGGCCGAAGCACAGAAGCGGGATGGTTTTGCAGCTTTCATCGATGCTGAACATGCCTTGGATGTCATGTACGCTAAAAAGCTGGATGTCAACTTCGATCGTCTGCTGGTTTCTCAACCAGATACTGGCGAGCAGGCCTTGGAGATCACCGAGATATTGGTCCGCAGCGGTGCCATGGATGTTGTGGTTATTGATTCAGTAGCAGCGCTGGTGCCGAGGGCAGAGATTGAAGGCGATATGGGGGATGTCCACATGGGTCTGCAGGCCAGACTCATGTCACAGGCATTGAGAAAGCTGACCGCCTGCATCAGCAAATCGATGACCGCCGTTATATTTATCAATCAGATTCGGATGAAGATCGGGGTCATGTTCGGGAACCCCGAGACCACGCCAGGGGGGAGGGCACTTAAATTCTACTCCTCGGTTAGACTTGACATCCGAAAGATCGGAACCATCAAGGATGGAGAGGATATTGTTGGGAATCGGACCCGCGTGAAGGTAGTGAAAAACAAGGTGGCGCCCCCCTTCAAAGAGGCGGAATTTGATATCATGTATGGCGAGGGGATATCCACAGTTGGGGATCTCCTTGACAGGGGTGTTAAAATGGAGGTCATCGAAAAGAGCGGGACCTGGTATTCCTTTGCCGATGAACGGATTGGACAGGGCAGGGAGAATGCCAAGAAGTTTCTGAAGGAAAACCCTGATATATCTGCTCGCATCCTGGAAAAGCTTCGGGATGCACTTGGGTTGGCACATCAAGAAACCAATGGTTCCGGCGCAGCACCAGTTCATCCGGAAGAAGCCGGTATAAACCACGATGTTGCAAAAAATATCTGCATTTCTTGAAAAATGGCCTGTTTTTACAGCGTGAAACCACTAAATTGATGCCCCATGACGAATTCACATTTGATTAGGTCCTGAAAAAGCATCAATTATCTTGTTTTGCAGTTGTATGGGAGCATATTCTATGAACTCCGATGAATTCTAATGCAACATCGGGGTAAACGAAACGATGGATGAGCAAAACGAAATGAAAAGGTTATGAAGGTTATATTAAATTGAAGCCATTCTCCAAAAACAGAAACCTTGCTCTTTTTGTCGTGATCAGCTTTATAATCGTCTTGCTGTTCCGAACAACTGACCAAACTAAGAGGAGCAGCGTCTCCGTCAGCTATAGTGATTTTTTAGACATGGTAGAAAGCGGGAGCATCACCCAGGTCACCATTCAGGGAGACACTATTTCCGGCATCTCTGTTCGCGGGCCATTTAAGACCTTCGTACCTAAAGATCCTGATTTGATAAACCTGCTGAGGAGCAAGGACGTCAAGATATCTGCAAAACCCGCGGCGGATTCCTCCTTGTTCCATATGTTTCTCTCCTGGGTTCCCATGCTGTTGCTGATAGGTGTTTGGATATTTTTCATGCAGCGAATGCAGGGCGGGGGAGGAAATCCGCTATCCTTCGGGAAGAGTCGAGCCAGGCTCATGCCTGATTCTCAGGATAAAGTCACCTTTGATGACGTGGCGGGTATCGATGAGGCGAAGGAGGAACTGGGAGAAATTGTAGAATTCCTTAAGGACCCCAAAAGATTCACGCGGCTGGGAGGGAGGATCCCAAAAGGCGTTCTCCTGACAGGGGCCCCTGGTACCGGTAAGACCCTCCTGGCGAGGGCCATATCCGGTGAGGCAGGAGTTCCATTTTTCAGCATAAGCGGATCGGATTTTGTGGAGATATTTGTAGGTGTAGGCGCATCCAGGGTCAGAGACCTCTTTAAGGAGGGCATGAAGAATGCTCCCTGTATAATATTTATCGACGAGATAGATGCTGTTGGCCGACACCGCGGAGCGGGTTTAGGCGGCGGACACGATGAGCGGGAACAGACACTCAATCAACTCCTCGTGGAAATGGACGGTTTTGAGTCCAATGAGGGCGTAATATTGATATCAGCCACTAACAGGCCCGATGTTCTCGATCCAGCCTTGCTGCGGCCCGGCCGATTCGACCGCCAGGTGGTAGTGCCGGTTCCGGATATTAAGGGCCGCGAGGGTATCTTGAAAGTTCATACCAAGGAGAAACTGACAGGCCGGGACGTGGACGTTAACCTCCTTGCCCGTGGCACCCCCGGGTTTACCGGAGCAGACCTGGAAAATATGGTGAATGAGGCCGCGCTCATGGCCGCAAGGCGTGGAAAAGAGAGTGTTGAGATGGTGGATTTTGAGGATGCCAAGGATAAAGTCCTGATGGGTCCGGAGCGGAGAAGCCTGATAATCAGCGATAAAGAGAAGAAGATCTCTGCCTGTCATGAAGCAGGGCATACCCTGGTAGCTAGGTTACTTCCCAATACAGATCCCATTCATAAGGTGACCATCATTCCCCGGGGTCGCTCCCTTGGTTTGACACAGCAGTTACCGATCGATGAAAGGCACACATACCCCAAAGATTACTTGATAAATAATATACGAATATTGATGGGGGGCAGGGCTGCCGAAGAAACCATCCTGGACACACAAACAACAGGTACAGGAGACGATATTGAAAAAGCGTCTGATCTGGCAAGAAAGATGGTTTGTGATTACGGTATGAGCAAGAATCTGGGTCCTTTGACCTTTGGCAAAAAGGAGGAGCTGATATTCTTGGGGAGAGAGATCTCCCAGCACAGGGATTACAGCGAGCTGACAGCCCGAATGATTGACGAGGAGGTCAGGGATATCGTGACTGGGGCCTATGAAAAGACACTTCAGCTTATCAGAGATAACCTGGAGATCCATGACCGGATAGCCAAAGCCCTGCTGGAGAGAGAGACGCTGAACAGTAGCGACATTGATGAAATAATGGCTGGTAGTGAAGCGCTCGTGCCGAAAGAAACAGACACCAACAGGACATCTTGAAAGGGGACAAATGTTTTACATTCTCGCATTACTGCTGATTGTTTTTTTTCTCTCAACGGCCATTAGAATCTTAAAAGAGTATGAGCGGGGGGTGATCTTTAGATTAGGTCGCGTGATAAAGGCCAAAGGGCCGGGATTGATTATTCTCATACCGATCATTGATAAGATGGTCAAGGTGAGCCTCCGTCTGGTTGCCATGGACATTCCATCCCAGGATGTCATTACACGGGATAATGTTTCCGTAGAGGTGAATGCGGTACTATACTTCCGGGTTATAGAGCCCACCAATGCTATCATCGAGGTGGAAGACTATCTTTTTGCCACCTCACAGCTGGCCCAGACCACCCTGAGGAGCGTTTGCGGCCAGGTTGAACTGGATGAAATCCTGGCAGAAAGAGACAAGATAAACAGAGAATTACAGGTCATTCTGGATCGCCATACCGCTCCTTGGGGGATAAAGGTGACAGCGGTTGAGGTGAAACATATTGACCTGCCCGACGAAATGCGGCGCTCCATGGCAAGACAGGCCGAAGCCGAGAGGGAGCGGCGCGCCAAGGTCATCAATGCGGAGGGTGAATATCAGGCCGCCAATCGCCTGGCGGAGGCGGCAGGCATAATCCGGAAGTATCCTGAGGCCTTGCAGTTGAGGTATCTTCAGACCGTAAAGGAGATTTCATCAGAGGGTAATTCCCACACCCTCTTCCCAATACCGATAGACCTCTTTAAGCCCTTTATAAAGAAATGATGAAGGGTATGTCACCCAGATTTTAAAGGAGGATCCGATGAACATCCTGGACGAGAAGTTCGCCGAATTTCAAAAACTTCCAACAGAGGAAAGAATAGAGTGTTTTGAGAAAGATGGTCGCCTTTTTGACATGATAAGATCGCAGCAGCTGAATCGCGAAATCATAAACGATATCTACAGGATAACGAACCACCTCCGGCGCATATCAAAGAGCAAACCCGGCTCAGTTTTTATGCAAAATATCCTCTGCCACAAACGCGCCATGCTCTGGTTTACCCAGCCTTCCTCCAGGACTTTCCTCTCTTTTGAGAGCGCCTGTCACATGTTAGGCATGAAAACATCTGAAATCCGTGATGCCAGGGTTTCGTCAGAGATCAAGGGTGAAAGTTATGATGACAGTTTACGCACCTTTTCATCCTATACTGATCTGATTATTATGAGGCATAAGGGGGAGAACATTGCCGAGCGTGCAGCCTGGTTGCTGAATACCCAAACCAATCGTCCGGTCCCCGTTATAAACGCCGGCTCAGGGAGCGATCAGCACCCCACCCAGGCGATACTTGATGTATATACCCTGCAGAGATCTTTTGAAAAACAGGGCGGACTCGATGGTAAAACCATATTAATGTGCGGGGATCTCAAAAGGGGAAGAACAGTAAGGTCCTTAAGCTACTTAATGAAAAATTTTGAAGACATTAAGATCATTTACGCCGCACCCCATCTCTTTCAAATGAAAGAAGATGTGTGCAGTTTCCTCGAAAGGCATAAAATCCTCTATCATGTTGAAACCGAAGCCCTCGGAAATGTGCTTTCTGAAGCTGATGCGGTTTACATGACCAGGATTCAAGATGAGCACGATGCAATAGCGGGTGACTCAGATCAGGTTGATATTTCCAGGTTTAAACTTAGGCCCTCTGACATGGCTGAGATAAAATCGACCGCTGTTATCATGCATCCATTCCCGCGTAGAGACGAGATTGATGTGGCCATAGATTCCGACCCCAGGGGCATGTACTGGCGGCAGGAACGAAACGGCATGTGGACAAGGGCAGCCTTGATCGCTTATATGTTCGACGTTCATGATGAAATCCTGGACTACTGAAGAACCACAGACTATTTGTAGGGACCAAGGACCTTCATCTTTATCTGCTCATCATCGGCACACCACAGACCGTATTTGAATGCGGCCTTTACGGTCAGCTCCATATCGTCTGTCTCTTTGTAGGGCTTCTCTGCCCTTACCTTTTTTACGACAGGTTGCTGCACGGGAAAATCGGATTCCCCTGGGACGACGGTCATAGTCGCGAGCCGTGTGCTCTCTCGCAAACGGGAGTGATATATTGACACCACCGAAAAACAGGACCAAAAACGCCATTTTAGGAATGATACCAGAGTGGATACTTGGGGACGTCCTTGACAAACTGGACTAACTTGCTTTAATATTTCTACGGTTTAATGCCTTGGCAACAGCTGATGAGGAAACACCCAACTGACGCCCGGTCTCTGCCAGTGAGAGGCCAAAATCTTCAACCAGCTTCTTGATTAACCGATTCCTTAATCTTGATACGATTCGCCTCCGGCTCCCGGATCTCAATGCCCTAATACCAACTTCCTCGTCTTTACATTCTCTTTTGATGTACCGAATAGCCAGTTCCAGATTCTCTTTCCTTGAAAACTGCCTTTTTCTTTCTATGTCAGACTCCCGGATCAGGTGCTGCACAAATTCGCCGCTCCCCAATATCCGTTCATCCGACTTTTCGCGCACTCCCTGGCGAAGCATGTCCTTTACCGGTGCCCATCCTCCCTGAGACCGTATCAGACCCCCTCCAATCAGATCGCTTCTGTGCCCCTGTTCAACTCCACTTTCAACAAACTTGCGATAGGCTCTTCTGGCATCTCCAACCCTTTTGCCAAACCACTTCAGGACATATTCCTTGTCCTGCCAGTCATTCTTCAGTTTTTCTAAGATTACCGAATGACCACACCAGCGATAGCGTTCTAATTTAAAAATGGAGTCGATAATTCCCGCTCTTAACGGGTTCAGATGAATATAGCGAACAAGCTCTTGAAAATAGGCGTCTTCTTCAACCACTATAGATTTAAAACGGTTTTGGAACAAATGCCCATGTCTGCCATGGCGCCGGTTATAAAAAACAGCATATCCCGTTAGTAATCTCTTCATATATTTAGACAAACCCAACGGACCGCTCCGTAAAAAAATATGTGCATGATTACCCATCAGGGCCCACGCATAAATAGCCGTATCCGTCTCCAGCGCAAGAGAACCCATACGATCTACAAAGATTTTCCTGTCTTTGTCGTCGTCAACGATTTGTCTTTTTTCAATACCCCGGACAATGACATGATGCAAGGTCCCCGGCGCATCCAGCCTTGCTTGTCTCGGCAAAACATCCCTCCATTCTCCATATGGTGAAGGTAAGGATATATCATTATGTCCAATTAGTCAAGGGCGTCCCCCAAATCACCAAATCACACAACTTTATATGTCAAGCAATAAATTTTCCAAATTGGCACTACCTTTTGGGGCTAAACAGAAGTCTGCCCTCATAAATTTCAACTGGTTACATCCAAGACATAGACAGCAAGTGTCAAAAATCAGTCTGAGGATTAACGGGGAACAGAATCCCTTTCCGCTACGAAACTGAAACCCTGGCAGCCGTCCCCAGATACACATTTGACCACCCGCCGATCTTGGGAATATATTTGCCTTTTAGCTCCTGACATTGTATCCTTGAATACGTGGTTTAGGGGAGAACTTCCGCCCTGATCCCGCGTGACCGCCTATACCAAAAACAGCGCACAGAACAGGAGGATGTTGAAATGATCTTGAAAGGAAGGCTTATCGCTGAGTCACCCATATACAGAGGAAACGCGCGTAAGACCCTCTTCACCCGCGATGGAGACGGAAAAGCCCGGCTGGTATCACTTCCAGGGGAGATTTCAGGCACTGCCCAGGCCCTTATGGACGCCTTCACGGGACAATCCCGTAACGGAAAAAACAGGGGGCTGTTCAATCAGACATGGCAAAGGCTTTTCAAAAGCTCCCTGCCCAGGGGATTAGTCCAGCATGTCGAGTGCAAACTGCAGGCCAAAAGTTACCAGCGCAGCGGTTTTTTTGACCTGCGCATGGGGATTAAGCTTGATGAAGACAGGTGGGCCGCGGAAGCCAACGCAAACTACAAGATGGAGACCGTCTTCCGGAACTCCATTTTCGACTTTACCCTTTCCCTCGGCGATTCATCCCTGAAGGAGAAAGAAAACCGCGCAAGGCTGTAC
>Ga0209834_10002199_pt1 | contig 10473 bp, 11 predicted proteins | sample Mar14236cmmetaG_FD_184134 | JGI IMG/M metagenome (GOLD analysis project Ga0209834, IMG submission 184134) | Marine hydrothermal vent microbial communities from Guaymas Basin, Gulf of California to study Microbial Dark Matter (Phase II) - Marker... ...
CGGGGATGATTACAGTGTCATTATAACGGCCGCCGCCTCCAAAGGCTATTATCAGGGTGGCGTCATTACCGATCCGGCCCTGTCGCCGATTACTCTTGACAGTACCAACAATGTCATCAAATTGAAAATGGACGGCTTAATTTCTGACGATCTGGTCCTTGGTAAGGGCACTTATAGTTCCGGCGATGCTCTGGCCCGGGAAATCCAGACAAAAATCGACAATGACGACCGCCTCAAAGACCGTGGTGTGAACGTCGAATGGGTATCCCTGCCGGATTCCGGTTATCTGAAAATCACCAGCGGTACTTATGGTTCCAGCTCGCAGGTAAGAATGGATACCTCGGCCGCCAATAATGCCTATCAGATTCTGGGCCTTACCAACGGTGTCGTCCATGCCGGTACCGATGTTGAAGGTACTATCAATGGCGAAAGCGCCACCGGAAAAGGACAGTTTTTGACCGGCGATGAGGATAACGAGACCACCGAAGGAATCAAACTCAAAATTACATTGACCCAGAACCAACTTCTCGCCGGATCGTTTGAAGGATCGATCTCCGTGGCTCACGGTCTGGGCTCAAAGCTTGATAACTCACTGGAAAATATAACCAAGAGTATCGATGGTTCCATCGCCCGGCGAACATCGGCTCTCAACAAGCAAATCGAAAGTATCAACGATCAAATTTCCCAATATGAAGAACGGCTGGAAATCCGACGGGAAGACTTGTATGATCAATTCCTCCAGATGGAGACCCTCCTGTCGGAATATCAATCGACGGGATCGTATCTTGAAACACAGTTGGAAAGTCTTAATAAAAACTGGGGCCAAATACTCAATAAGGACTAATGAATAAAAAAATCATGAATTATCAGGCGGCCGATACCCTTGGCCGATCCTCGGTGGAATTGGTCGTCAAAGTCTATGACGGCGCCATAGGAAGCCTTCGACAGGCCGCCGAGGCTTATTCAAATGAAGATTTTCAGAAAGGGTATGAATTTATCGAAAAAGCCAAACGCTTTGTTGTACATCTGTACACTACTCTCGATGAAGAAAAAGGGCAGGATGTTGCCCGCAACCTTTCGCAACTTTATGCTTACGTGATAGAAAAAATGAATATCGTCCAGGCCACCAAGGACCTGGGACTTATAAACGAATCTATTTCAGTGCTTGGTAATGTCCGCTCCGGCTGGGAACAACTGGCGGAACAGCTAAAAAAACAGGCGCCGGATGCCGGCAATGAACATTCCGAACCCGGATCGATCCGCGGATTTTCACTATCGATTTAAAGAGGCATTAAACATGGAATTTAATCAAATTACGCAACTGGAGCGAGAGCTCATATTTGTTCTGAAAGAGGAGTATTCATTCTACCAATCCCTGTATATCCTTATCGACAAACAAAAGGATATGGTAAAATACGAGAAGGATGAAAAACTCCTTGATCTCTATACCGAGATAGAAAGGTGCCACCAGAGAATACAGCAGTCCGAAGAGAAGATATCGGCCCTTAAAGAAAAAAATCCGAAGATGTTCCATATTGCCTCGGCGGCTCCTGAAGTCAAAAAGTTAATCAACAGTATTGTTACCATGGTCAAAAAGAGTATCGGCCTTGTCAGGGAGAATGAAGAATATCTTAGGGGACGGCACTCCCGGCTTAAAACCGAATTAAAAGGACTGAAAAACAGTCAACAAATTTTAAAATACCTGAGAGACAGTGAACCGGCACCGCAATTTGTCGATGGAAAAAATTAATAATCCTGCGCGGCCGACTCTGATACAAAAAATCATATGATATCCATAAAGGCATGAGGTAAATTATGACAACAACATCAGCTGTAACATCGCTTGAAAACAGGCTGAAACAGATAATAAGCAATATCAGAAATCTGCCCACGCCTCCGATCGTTTTCGAACAGATTCAAAAAGTCCTGAACAACCCGGAGACATCAGTGGCTGATGTCGCCGCAATTCTCTCCGAGGACCCGGCCATGTCGGTGAAGGTCTTGAGGCTAACCAATTCCGCATTTTATGGACTATCTCGTGAGATCGATTCTGTCAATCATGCCGTCATGATAATCGGCCTTGAAGCCGTCAAAAATCTGGTACTGTCCGCTTCTGTTCTGAGTATGTTCAAATCGAATAAAGATAACAAGGACTATCACGAACGGTTCTGGAGACATTCACTCGCCTCCGCACTCGCCGCCCGTGTTATTGCCAGGGATTTTAAGGGCGGCAAGGCCTTCAATCCCGATCCGGCGTTTTCAACCGGCCTGATTCATGATATCGGAAAGATGATAATATGTTGCTTTATGCCCGGCGAGCATACTCAGGTGATGGAATATATGGAAAGCCATCCGGAATCTTCTGAAATGCAGGCCGAGATCGCTATCATGGGTTTCAATCATGCCCAGTTGGGGCGACAGTTGGCCGTAACCTGGAAACTGCCGGACCGGTTGGCAGATGCAATCGGCTACCATCATACTCCCGGAATGGAAAATAACAGCGATGATTTTGCATATTTAATAAACCTGGCGGATTATGTGGCACACAACGGTCATCCGGCCGAGGTCGATGGTCTGACGCGCGCCAAAATCGATCCGGGAACCATGAAGTTTTTTAATATTGAAGAAGAATATGTTGAACAACTCAAATCCAGGCTGATCGAAGAATATATGAAAGCCGAAACATTTATGAAAATAGCCGGAATCAACTAAAAAGAGAGACAATTTCAGGGCCGGTTTTCGCCGGCCTTTTTTATTCCGCATTAATGCGGTCCGGTGTATAAGATCAATATGTTTCAGGCGGAACTTAAAGGAATAGCCGGGGTAATTAAATTCTAAGAACTCAATAAATAAATTTGACTTGACAAATGTTTATATTCTTACATTATACACCGACTTGCTGAGAAAAGACTGGTTGCTATGGATCTTTCGCTTTTTAATTATGAGTTGCCGGACGGGAGAATTGCCTATTATCCGGCCAGACAGCGTGATCTCTCTCGCCTGATGGTCCTTGACAGGAACAGCGGGCAGATCAGCCACGGCAAATTCCCGGATGTGGTCGATTATATGCAGCCCGGTGACGGTCTTGTTGTTAATGACACGCGTGTGCTGAAAGCAAGACTTTATGCCCGCCGGCTCACAGGCGGCAAAGTAGAAATATTTCTGCTCGAAGAAATCAACTATGAAGGCGGAAATTGCTGGCAGGTTTTGACTCATCCCACCCGGAGGGTTAAAGAAGGTGAGGAGTTATTTCTTGATGAGACTTCGACCCTGGAAGTTGTCAAAAAATTGCCCACCGGCAAGTCTATAATAAAATTCAAAAGTAAAACGGAGGCTGCCAGAATAATCGCCAAATACGGCCATATTCCGCTGCCGATTTACATCCATCGACCTGATGAAAAAAAGGACGAAACTCGCTACCAGACAATCTTTTCCCGGGTAACAAAGACCAGGGCGGTGGCGGCGCCCACGGCCGGTCTTCATTTTACCAATCGTACCATCGGCCGTATCAAGAAAAAGGGAGTCGAAATTATTCCCATCACCCTTCATGTTGGCTACGGCACCTTCAAAACAGTCAAAGTGGACAATATCGATGAACACTCCGTCGATCCCGAATATGCGGAAATATCAAAAGGTGCCGCTTCCCGTATAAACAAAATCAGAGAGGCCGGCGGTAAAATATTCGCCGTCGGGACAACCTCTGTCAGGACTCTGGAGTCGGCATCGATTATTGACGGCAAAGTCCAGCCGTTCTCCGATTATGTCGATCTTTATATAAAACCGGGACATGAATTTAAACTGGTCGATCACCTCATTACCAATTTTCATTTGCCCCGTTCGTCTTTGATGATTTTGGTTTCGGCCTTTGCCGGCCGGGAGAAAATAATTGAGGCCTACAATGTGGCGGTCAATGACGGCTACCGGTTTTACAGTTATGGCGATTGCATGCTGATACTTTGATCGGAATTATTGAAATTTAATCTTTTAATTACAATTTCCACTCGATATATTAGACCCTATGAAAACAGTGGCTATAATTGTTGCGGCCGGAAGGGGAGTCCGGTTCGGCGGCGATATCCCCAAGCAATTCCGGAACATCCATGATCGCCCGCTTCTTTACTGGACCGCCGTTCAGTTCGAAAAGGCCAAATCCATTGATGAGATTATCCTTGTCGTGGCTGAAGATTTTCTTCTGTATGCCAATGAAAAGGTGGTCACCCGGAATAATTTCAAAAAGCTGACCCGAATAATAAAGGGCGGCGAAACACGAAGAGAATCGGTCGCCAATGGTCTAAAGGCTTTGTCGATTTCAACCGGTTTTGTCGCCATTCATGACGGTGCCCGGCCGGTAATCGATTCGGCCGACATTGATAATGTTGTTGATGTCGCCAAAAAAGAGCGGGCCGCAATCCTTGCCCGGCCGATAGCCGATACTGTCAAAAGAGTGGAATCCGATTTTATAATAACCTCTCTGGATCGCAGTAAATTATATCAGGCCGAAACGCCGCAGGTTTTTCAGTATGATCTGATCCTGTCGGCTCACGAAAAATACATATCGGGGAAAGAAGTCACCGATGATTCATCCCTGGTTGAGGCGCTCGGCTTTAAAGTCAGAACCGTAATCCCGGCAAAAAACAACCTGAAAGTTACCTCAGAAGAAGACCTTCAACTGGCCGAGTTGATTATAAAGGAAAGAGATCATGAAACCTGATATCAGGATAGGTGTCGGTTATGATTCGCATCGCTTTGTTGCCGGACGGCCCCTGGTGCTTGGCGGCATCATAATCGCATATGAGATGGGTCTGGACGGACACAGTGATGCCGATGTTCTTCTCCATGCCATTGCCGATGCTGTTCTGGGAGCCGCCGGTCTGGGTGATATCGGCCGTCATTTCCCCGATACCGATGACCGGTTCAAGGATATGCAGTCGACGAAATTGCTGGCCGATGTTTTCAAGAAGATCGTTGTCGCGGGATATCAGGTGGGCAATATCGATTCTGTTATCATTGCTGAAAAACCAAAGTTGGCCCCGCATCTCGAAGCCATGAGTTCAAAAATCGGCCGGATTCTCGTCGTTCCCGCGGATTGCGTATCAATAAAGGCCACTACGAATGAAAAAATGGGCTTTGTCGGCAGGGAAGAGGGAATCGCGGCAATTGCCACAGCGCTTCTGTATAAGGACGATGGAACAGTCATTCAATCTGATAAATGATTTTCTTCAGAGACTTTTTGCTTACGGGCCGGTATGGATTTACCTCGCCCTGCTCACAGCCTCCTTCATAGAGAATATTTTTCCGCCCTTCCCGGGTGATTTCTTTACAATCACGGGCGGAGCGCTGGCGGCCGCCGGATGGCTTAATATTTTCATGGTTTTTGCTGTCGTCTATCTGGGCGGAATCGGATCGACCATGGTGGTCTATTATTTGGGTCATTCGCTCGGGCGGAATTACTTTATGAAAAGAAATTTCAAATTATTCTCTGTAAATGATATTATGCGCCTGGAGGAATGGTTTCTGCGTAAAGGCCCGATATTGCTTATTTTCAGCCGCTTTATTGTCGGCGCCCGTGCCGCCATCGCGCTTGTATGTGGGATCAGCCGATACAGCGGCTGGAAGACTTTTGCATTCTCTTCTATTTCTTTCTGGCTGTTCAACGCCGTACTGCTGTTTAGCAGTTATATTTTTGTGGTGAATTTCGATACCATCGCACATTATTTTCACCTGTACGAAAGAATTGCGTGGCCGATAATTATTATCGCGATACTCGTATTTATTATTATAAAGATAAAAAAGATCAGGAATAATGGGAAAAACGAAAAATAAAATGAAAATACTGGTAATGGCCGGCGGCGTGTCCGAGGAAAGAGAAGTCTCTCTAGACTCAGCTCGCGCGGTAACCGATTCTCTCATCAGGATGGGGTATGATGTCTCCGTGATTGATTCTGCTACCGGCAAATCATTGCTTGATTCAAACGGGAAATACCTTCTTGAAAAAGATCATGACGCGGGATCGAAAATCGCCCTTAAACAGGCCGATACTCTAGCTCTGACGAAATCTCTGAAATCAATCGATTATAAAGACACCGATCTTGTCTTTATCGCTCTGCATGGAGGTCAGGGGGAAGACGGCACCGTTCAGGCCATATTGCATCTGGCCGGTATTAAATACACCGGGTCCGGAATGCTGGCTTCGGCGGTGGCCATGAATAAGGCCTTCGCCAAACAGCTTGTTCGGCATGAAAATATCCTGACTCCGGATTGGCTTCTATTCAAAGAAAGTGATTTGGCCCGACCTCAGATCGTTGCCGAAAATATAATGACGCACTTCAATATGCCGGTCATAGTCAAGCCAAACAATTCCGGTTCCACCGTGGGGTTGTCGCTGGTTAAGGACACCAATGAGCTATTTGACGCAGTGGAGTCGGCCGCATCCGTTACCGGCGAGGTCCTGGCCGAACAATACATCCGGGGACGCGAGATTACCGCCGCCATATTGAATGGGAAACCGCTTCCACTGGTCGAAATTATCCCCGCCGGAGAGCTGTATGATTATCAATGTAAATATACCAAAGGTAAATCGAAATATATCTGCCCTGCTGAAATACCGGCTGACATAACTTCCGATATCCAGCAATCAGCCGAAAAAATATATAAAATAATCGGCTGTGAAGGTCTGGCTCGTGTAGATTTTATAATGAGTGAACAGAACCAGGCTTACTTTCTCGAAGTCAACACCTTACCCGGTATGACTGAATTATCTCTCGCACCCATGGCCGCCAAAGAAGCCGGTATCGATTTCGATGATCTGGTGGATCATATCTGTCAGTCCGCTCTGAAAGAATAAACGATATGCAGAGATTAAATATTGACGGTGTCCTTTTTGATTTGGGGTCAACTCTCCTGGAATACGAGACAATTCCCTGGAGTGTCCTCGACGTCAACTGTATCGATTCCGGTTACCGCTATCTGAAATCGGAGGATTATAAAATCCCGCCTGTTGATGAATTCTGGTCCCGCCATGTGGAAATATGGGATCATCACCGGCAAAAATCCGCCGACACCCTCAAAGAATGGCGGATAACTGATGCCATCACGGAATTGCTTGATTCCTTTGATATAAAATGTGACGGAAAATTGACCGATCAATTCTTCGACGCATACTATGCCCCGATATCCCGCCAGCTATCGGTCTTTGCTGATGCCCCTATGGTTCTGGAATCATTGCAATCTTGGGGAAAGAAAATAGGGCTTGTTTCCAATACATATTTCCCCAAGGATTACCATATCCGGGAACTCCGGAGATTCGGTCTTTTGCATTACTTTGATTTTACCATATTCTCGGTGAATTTCGGCTTTCGCAAACCCCACCCATCAATATATAGTAAAGCCTCGGAATTGCTCGATATCGAACCGGCCAACACCTTGTTTGTTGGCGACCGGTATATCGAGGACTGCCGGGGACCAAGAGAATTCGGGATGCACGCCATTATTAAATACCGCGAGGGCCGTGATTACCCCGGTTCCATGGATAAAAATCAAATCATTATAAGATCATTGGCCGAACTGCTTAAATATATCGCAGACTGATTTGACGATACCGTTTTATATTTGTATATTTTCGATTTGTTGAAAGATTTGCAATAAATAATTTGATAATAAAAGGAGAAAACATGGACAGGACTGAAATTCTTCTACAGGATATAAGCGACGCTGATGGAACATCGGGTTATGAAACCGCCGCGCGGGAAGTGATGGCTCGCTATATGGACGGTTTGGCCGATATCAGCCACGACAAATTGGGATCACTGATCGGAAAAAAGAAGGGTACCGCGGATTCACCACGTGTTGTTGTCGCCGGCCATCTCGATGAAGTCGGTTTTATGGTCAAGGAAATTACCAGTGAAGGTTATATTAAATTTCTCCCGCTGGGCGGATGGTGGGGACATGTCGCTCTCGCCCAGAGAGTCCGAATTCTGACATCCAAAGGACCCGTCATCGGCGTGGTCGGATCGACACCACCGCACCTGCTTAAACCCAAAGACCGCGAAAAGGTCCTCGAGATCGACGATATGTTTATTGATGTCGGAACCATGGAAAAATACGATATCACCAAAAAATTGGGCATCAAAATTGGTGACCCGATTATCCCCGATTCAAAATTTACTGTCATGAATCATGAAAAGATGTATCTCGGCAAGGCGCTCGACAATCGTGTCGCCTGCGCTATGGTTATTGACATCCTGCGCTATTTCCAGAAGAACCCGCATCCGAATACAATTTATGGCGTCGGAACCGTACAGGAAGAGGTCGGCCTGAGAGGAGCCAGAACTGTGGCCCATGAAGTCGATCCCGATGTTGCCATTATCCTCGATGTCACCGTCGCCCGTGATATGCCCCCCGATGGCTACAAAAAAACCGAAAAACTCGGCGCCGGTGCGGCTATTCTTGTTTATGACGGCGGAATGATTCCTAATCAAAATCTGCGTAAATTACTGATGAAAACAGCCGATGAGAAAAAAATCCCGTATCATTTGACATCATTGGTGCGGGGGACTACCGATGGCGCGGCTATCCATGTCAGCCGTTCCGGCGTCCCGACCGTTTTTCTTGGTATCGAAACCCGTTACATCCACTCGCACAACAGCATAATCTATCGTAAAGATTATGATAATGTGGTTAAACTGGCCGCGGCGGTGATTAAGAAATTGAATAAGAAAACAGTGGATTCTCTGACCGCTGCATGAGGTGATAATAATGGCCCTTCGTCTTACAAATACTATGACCCGGAAACAGGAGGAGTTAAAACCGATCGATGACAATCGGGTCCGGATGTACACCTGCGGTCCGACTGTACATGATTTTGCTCATATCGGTAATTACCGGACATATATGTTTGAAGATCTCCTTCGTCGCTTTCTCAAGTACAAAGGCTACGAGGTAATTCAGGTCATGAACCTAACCGATGTTGACGATAAAACCATACGGAAATCGCGCGAGCAGGGGATTACTCTTGAAGAATATACCGAGAAGTACAAAAAGGCTTTCTTCGAAGATATCGATATGCTTCGTATCGAACGCGCCGAGCATTATCCGGCCGCGACCGAGCATGTGAGCGAAATGGTGGAAATGATCAAGACCCTTGTTAAGAAGGGGCTGGCTTATGAGGTGGAGGGCAATTACTATTTTTCAATCTCCAAATTCAATGACTATGGCAAACTGTCGCATATTGATCTGGAAGGCCTGAAGCCGGGAGCCCGGGTGGCGGCAGATGAGTATGAAAAAGAGTCTATCTCCGATTTTGCCCTTTGGAAGGCATGGGATGAAAACGACGGTGATGTTTACTGGGAAACCGATCTTGGCAAGGGACGTCCGGGTTGGCATCTCGAATGCTCGGTGATGTCGATGAAATATCTTGGGGAGACATTCGATATTCATACCGGCGGGGTCGATAATATTTTCCCGCATCACGAAAATGAAATCGCCCAATCGGAGGGAGCCACCGGAAAGCCGTTTGCAAATTTGTGGCTGCACAGCGAACATCTGATTGTCGATGGGCGAAAAATGGCTAAGTCGCTGAATAATTTTTATACCCTGCGCGAAGTGATGGAGAAGGGTTTCTCTGCGGTGGCGGTCAGGTATGCACTACTCTCGACCCATTACCGCCAGCAGCTCAATTTCACCTTCGAACGTATCGCCGCCGCCGCCAATGCACTGGAACGTTATATAGATTTCTACAACAATCTCTCCGATTATAAGGGTGGGCAGTCTTCGGGCAAGGCCGAAAAATATATCGAAAAGATGCTGACCGGTTTCGAGACCTCACTGGATGACGACCTGAATATATCCGCCGCTCTGGCCGAAGTCTTCGATTTCATCCGTGATATCAATCGCCTGAAGGCTGAAAATAAGCTGTCTGACGATGAACGCATTCGGGCACTTGATGCCCTTAAAAAGGTCGATACCGTTCTTGATTTTCTGCCACGGGATGATGAAGGAATCGACGCCGAGATTGAGGCGCTGATTCAGAAAAGGGCAGAGGCCAAGAAACAGCGTAATTTTACCGAAGCGGATAAAATCAGGGATGACCTGTTGCAAAAAGGCATCATCCTCGAGGATACACCCTCAGGTACTAAATGGAAAAGAAAAATTTAGTGTTATTTTTGCACTATTGTATGCTTAATTGATTTATTGATATTAATTTGGCTTGACTTCTTCGTAAAAATTTATATAATAGCAGTCGATTTATCGGCGCCGGCGTAACTCAGTTGGTAGAGTAGCTGATTTGTAATCAGCCTGTCGGGGGTTCGAGTCCCTTCGCCGGCTTTTTTAAAAGTGAAGGGATTGACCAAACGGCCGATAAATAAGACATATTTTTGGAGGGGTTCCCGAGTGGCCAAAGGGAACAGACTGTAAATCTGTCGGCGAAGCCTTCGGAGGTTCGAATCCTCCCCCCTCCATTTAGATCCGGCCCAC
>Ga0209834_10002201_pt1 | contig 10468 bp, 8 predicted proteins | sample Mar14236cmmetaG_FD_184134 | JGI IMG/M metagenome (GOLD analysis project Ga0209834, IMG submission 184134) | Marine hydrothermal vent microbial communities from Guaymas Basin, Gulf of California to study Microbial Dark Matter (Phase II) - Marker... ...
GCAGCCCGTGAAATACTGGGTACACAATAATATGATCACCATTAACGGGCAGAAGATGGCCCGTTCGCTGGGTAATTTCATCACCCTTGATGAGCTGTGGTCGGGTGATCACAAGATGCTTGACAGGGCTTATGAGCCCATGACCATCAGGTTTTTCATCCTGCAGGCCCATTACCGCAGCACGCTCGATTTCTCCAATGAGGCCCTGCAGGCAGCAGAGAAAGGTTTCAGGCGTATGATGGAAGCCGTTGATAAGCTTGATACACTTAAGACCTCAGGTACATCGACCATTGATGTGGATGATCTTGCCGGCAGGTGTTATGCTGCCATGAATGATGATCTTAACACACCCGTAATGATATCCCGTCTTTTTGACGGCGTGCGCATGATCAATTCGGTAGTTGATGGCAATGAAAAGATCAGCGCGGAAGATCTCGGGAAGTTAAAAGACTTATACGGTACCATGGTATTTGATATCCTGGGACTGAGAAGGGCTGCCCGGGCCGGTGCAGGCACGGGGCTCACGGCAGAGCTTATTGAAACACTGCTGGATCTGCGTCGCCGGGCAAGGGATAACAAGGATTTTGCGACCTCCGACGGCATCCGCGACCGGCTAACGGAGCTGGGAATTACTATCAAAGACACCAAAGAAGGTACCGAATGGTCGATTTAAAATCTGTTTGAAACCCGGTTCAACGATTCAACCTGTTGGCAGTTAGTTAAATAATTATACCAGCTACTCCAGAACAAGCATTAATACAATTTTCACCACATTCGCATCTCATCTCTCATCTTTATAAAGTAAGGCGCCCTGCCCTGTTTTTTGAGCAGAGCAACCTTACCTGACTGCAGCAACGAGACACATGACGCATCCATTTCTTCCAATAACTTTCAACATCTGTAAGAACACATTCCAGCGCCGCCGGGATTGAAATTATTTCTTAACATGCATCTCATAGCTAATAGTTAAAATGGGCAGCCCCGCTTCCCTTTATATAGGGAGGCAGAGCCACCCCAAAGGGCTACATGCACGAGTAAATGCAGCTTCTTTAATTATTTTTTTGTTCTTCGGTTATTTTTTTAGTAGCTTTTTGTGACACTCTCCATAATGATCTCCCTGAACCATAAGCCATCAATAGACCACCAATAATTGTAAAAAACAGAATTTGTAATATTACTTTGCTACTCAAGAAATATTCTAAAATTGCTTTGTCTTGAATAATAACTAATATTATTCCTGTTAAAAAACCCCATGGTAACCCAATTCTAAAAATTGCGCTTTTCCAGTAGAACTCTCTAAAACTTTCGTATTTCATAACTTTAAGTTTATACTATTTCTTCTAATAACCTAAATGCTGAACTAAGTACGGCACCATAGATTCCACCATGAATACCTTCTGCAATCGCTGCTGTAATAGTACCGGCACCTGGTAATATAACTGATCCATAAATTGCGCCAATAATAGCACCTCCTATAGCTCCAATAATTGATCCTTTGATATCTACGTTTAATAAGTCTTCTATTAAATCTCCTTTTACATTAAAACTTAAATTATTAGTTTTTAGAAACTCAGTCCAATAATTGTAACTATGTCTGCCAACACTACAGGCTGTTAATAATAAATACTTGTTCTCATCAGACAAGGACGAATAATTAATTTTCGTTTCAAGATCATAAACTTTAGCATAAAGCTGTGATTCTGAATTAATGTTTTCTGAAATAATGTCTAATAATTCATTATAGAAATCAAGACTCTCCTTGCCGAAATTAATCGAAAAATCGCTCTCAAATGATATTCTCTTTTTCTCTAAGTCGTCAAGTACCATATTGCCTAATTCATCATAGTCAAATGTAGAGTTATAGATTAGCTCATTATCCTCATAAGATGAAATAAAGCTATTCGCCAGTTTAATTACTTGATCCTCTAAAGAAACGGAACTATCACAATGTTTATAGTTATTTAGAATATAATCTATCCCTTGGTTATGCAAAACTCCAACGAATTCCATCGGATTTATAAATTCCTGTATATCAGGATCTGGAGCATTCCCCTTTTCACAATTAGTTAGAAAACCAACTGATGTAAGGATAATAATACAGACAATAGTCCTTTTAATTTGATCTGGTTTTTTCATAACAGCGAGATTTTTTGGTTAATAATTATTTGTACAGCAATAAAAATTCATGGGGAATAGCGGCAGCCGGGAGGGTGAGATGACCGGTGCCGCTATGTGCGATGGTTCTTCCGTTACCATCGGCTGATTTAAAGGGTATAAATACGCGGGATGGCGTATCTCTTTATACAAAGCCTTAAAAATAAAGCGTAATAATATACATAAAACAGATGTAGACATCGGTTCCGGGTTTCGACTCTATACTGCAGACTAAATGCAATTTCGTACAGAATGCATTTTAATTCCAATTTCTGGATATGTTTTACAGCATGTTTTCAAAAAAAGTTGAACTGTTAAACCGTTAAACAATTACACAATGCAACAATTCAACAGTAATAACTACCTTTGTTACTAATAGTATCATGTCAATATCAGTTAAGAATATTACCAAATTGTACGGCTCGCAGAAAGCCCTCGATAAGGTCTCCTTTGAAGTGCATACCGGGGAGATTGTGGGCTTCCTCGGCCCCAATGGCGCCGGCAAATCAACCCTCATGAAAATCATCACCGGCTATATCACCGCCACTGAGGGCAAGGTTTTTGTCAATGATGCCGACGTGGAGGAAAATTCAATAGATGTAAGAAAGAAAATAGGCTACCTGCCGGAAAATAATCCACTCTACCATGAGATGTATGTGAGGGAATACCTGCAGTATATAGCTTCAATATATAAACTGGGCAGGGACTCAAAGAAGAAGATAGATGCCATTATCGATCAAACAGGACTGGTACCTGAACAGCATAAAAAAATCGGTGCCCTGTCAAAGGGATACCGCCAGAGGGTAGGTCTGGCACAGGCGCTGATACACGATCCTGAAGTGCTGATACTGGATGAGCCTGCGAGTGGCCTTGATCCGAACCAGATAGTGGAAATAAGAAAGCTCATATCCGAAGCCGGCAGGGAAAAAACCGTATTGCTTTCTACCCATATCATGCAGGAAGTGGAAGCTGTTTGCGATCGTATAATAATAATCGACAGGGGAAGGATAAAGGCCGATGACAGCAAGAAGGACATATATTCAAGGGTAGAAAAAAAGACCAGTACCATTATGGTTGAGTTTGATGTTGATATAGATGTGGAGATGCTCAGGCATATTAAAGATGCCACCGATGCACGATGGCTCGAGAGAAAGACCTACCTCGTTGAGTCCGCTTACCATGACGATATAAGGCCTGCCATCTTCCGCTTCGCAGTGGATAACGGTCTAACGGTACTGTCGATGCAGTTGAAGGAGCAGAGTCTCGAAGAAGTGTTCAGGAGCCTGACAAGCTGACTAATGTACAGATCAAATCAGATAAATATTGGCAGCCTTTCCCTGGGCGGCGATGCACCCATAAGGCTGCAGTCCATGACCAATACAGATACCCTTGATGTGAAATCCAGCGTGGCACAGGTTATCCGTATCATTGAGGCCGGGGGCGATATGGTGCGACTGACAACACAGGGCATGAAGGAGGCTGAAGCGCTGGCAATAATTAAAAAGGAAGTATGGAAGGCAGGATTCGACACTCCCCTTATTGCTGACGTGCATTTCAATCCAGAAATTGCCGAATTTGCCGCCGGTATAGTGGCCAAGGTAAGGATCAATCCGGGTAATTATGTTGATAAGAGAGCTACATTTCAAAGTGTTGAATTATCAGACAAAGAATATGAGGAAGAACTTGAAAGGATACACAGGCGACTCCTCCCGCTGATAAATAAATGTATAGCATATGGCACTGCCATACGTATTGGCGTTAACCATGGGTCCCTGTCCGACCGTATCATGACACGCTATGGTAACACACCGGAGGGAATGGCTGTCTCAGCCATGGAATTTATCCGTATCATGGCAACCGAGAATTTCCATAAACTGGTATTATCGATGAAATCATCCAACAGCCTCATCATGATTGAAGCAAGTAAGCTGCTTGTCAGGATGATGCAGGACGAAGGCTATGCATACCCCCTCCACCTTGGGGTCACCGAGGCCGGTGAAGGTGAAGACGGACGCATACGATCTGCCCTGGGCATCGGTGCCCTGCTACGCCAGGGCATCGGCGACACTATACGGGTCTCCCTCTCCGAACCCCCGGAAGCCGAAATCCCCGTAGCAAGAATGATCACATCGCTGGCGCGGATTTCCAAAACCGGGCCGGACAAAAGTTCAATAAGCAACCACACCCTCCACCTCAGTTACAATATCAACGACCCCGAAGAACTAACCATTAAAGCCGCCGTGGATTCCTCAATTGAACTTGTTGAACGCCGCGCTGCCGAACTTGAAATCGACAACGGAATCAACTTGCCTGCTGAAAAAATACAATCAATAAAAGACGGTATCCTGCAGGCAGCACGGATAAAGATCACCCGCAACGATTACATTTCCTGTCCCACCTGCGGCAGGACAAAGTACGATCTGGCCACTGCTGTTGAAAAAGTAAAAAAGGCCACTTCCCACCTGAAAGGATTAAAGATAGCTATCATGGGTTGCATAGTGAACGGTCCTGGTGAGATGGCAGATGCCGACTATGGATATATCGGCTCAGCCAACGGTAAAGTCAATATCTACAAGGGCAGAGAACCCGTCTTTCAGAACATCCCTGAAAACGAAGCGATCGACAAGCTATTACAACTCATCGAAGAAGACCGCCAGGATGCCCCTTTGAACCAAATCCCGAACGAAGTGAAGGGATGAACTCGAAAATCTGTTAAAGATCATAGGTCTTACGGAATCATTAACAGGCCGTTTTGAAACGATATACCTTACTCACTGGACATTCAGTGAAATGAGTTCAGCCTTTGGCTGGGATGAAAATAAATATGCATGGTTTGGTGCTTATCCGGTTAGTGCCGGATTGGCAGAAGATGAAAACAGATGGAAATCCTATGTGCGTGATTCAATTATTGAAACAAGCATCTCAAAAGACGTACTTATGCTTACACGTATTGATAAACCCGCCCTTCTTGAAAACCTGTTTGAATTAGGGTGCACATACTCCGGGCAAATTCTTTCCCTCAATAAAATTAAGGGACAATTACATGATGCGGGTAATACGACTACATTGTCAAATTATCTCGGACTTCCTGATACGGCAGGTCTTCTCAAAAGCCTTGAGAAATATTCCTCAACGCAAATCCGGAAACGCTCCAGTAGCCCAAAATTCCAGGTATATAATAATGCACTGCTTTCTGCATTACAGCCAAAACATCTCCTTGAAACCTTAAACAACCCTTCCGAATGGGGTCGCATAATTGAATCAGCAATAGGTTCTTATCCTATAAACCAGTCATTTAAAGAAAATTATTCCGTTTTTTATTGGAGAGAACGCAATGATGAAGCTGATTTTGTTTTAGAAAACCAGTCTCAAACAATTGCAATAGAAGTAAAGAGTACAATAGTGGTGAACAAAAAAGGATTATCCTCATTCCGTAATAGATATAATCCTTCAGCAACTTATATTATCGACAATAAAAACCTGCCATGGCAAGAATTTTTAACAATAAATCCGTCAGAATTATTCTAATTTTCACTTTTAAAATTATCTGCGGCTAGTTTTGTCATAATTCGCATCACTTACGTAAAAAGATTCGCATGTATTCGCACTGACCCGCTACAACATTTTAACAATTGGCTCCGCCGGGCTCGCAAGATTCGCCTGCCTCCGGCAAACTCACCCTGCTCGGTTCAACACTTCAACACCTTCCTGCCGTTAATAACTTGTGAATCTTGTGCACTAATTGGTACTTAAAAGTGCCCGCAGGGGCTTCATAACCTGTAACTTTATAAGAAATTCCATTAAATAATATCATAAAACCGATAAAAAAGATACAATCAACTTATTAACTAAAACTTATTAACCGTGAAAACAACAATTTTTAAACTTGGGAATCTTTTATTAGTGCTTGCCCTTTTAGGCCTTTTTGCCTGTGAAGGACCCGAAGGGCCACAGGGTCCTGCCGGACCTGCCGGTGCTACCGGACCACAGGGCCCCGCCGGACCTGCCGGTGCTGACGGAAACGCCAATGTAACAATAGTCAGTTTATTGTATGATGACATTACATGGACTGCAGGATCATACCTGGGACGTGCAGCCAATGTATTCTCCTTTACGGAAAATGGTGTTAATCAGGACATTATAGATCATGGTACTGTGCTAGGCTACTGCTATGTTGCTTGGGAAGGTATATGGTATCCTTTGCCATTCACCTGGGAAAACCTTAGTGGTATCAGCAGACAGTATGTACTATTTGGGTATACTTTGAACACAATTACAATTTATGCCTATGAAACTTCAGGTGTTCTGGACCCAAGCGCAATAACGGAATACAGGTTTTTACTGATCACCGACAATACGGTTACTGCTGCCAAGGGGGAATCAGCTGAAGAAGCCATTATAGCAAAGCTTAAGAAAGAAGGAGTAGATATCAGTGATTACTACGAGGTAGCAGATTACTTCGGTCTTGAATATTAAATATCCCCGAAACCGGGTACCAATTATTTAACATAAAGACAAAGGGAGAGGCAAATGTGAAACAACATTCTCTCCCTTTAATATTGTTATTATATTATTGCTCTGCATTTTGTATTTGCCAATTATTCAAAATCCTAAAGAGTTCTGTTATATTTTGTATTATTTTATCCAGCTTAAATGGGTTACACATTAATAAGTATCTTTGAAATAATCATACCACAATATGTATAATTAAATCAATTGAATGAATCAGAGGAATTCATTGTTAAATATCGCAAGTAATCTTTTAAAGGAAGGAAAAAAAATTCGTATTACAGCCAGAGGTTATAGTATGTACCCGGCTATTAAACCAGGCTATATCGTATACCTTGAATCATGCAAAAATTGGCATAATGTTGATATAGGGGACATTATTGCAATAAAACAGGATGAAAATATTATATTACATAGAGTTATCTACATATTTGAATCTAATAAGAAGCCTTACTTTATGACACGGGGAGACGCATCCTTGAGTTCTGATTCACCAGTTCAGTTTAATCAAATAGTCGGAAAAGCAATCCTCATTGAATCAGGAAAAAGCAGATGGAAATCAATGCCAGGGAAATTTATCCCGGAATGGAAGTATTTGTTTAATAAACGAAAAGTATGGATTATTTTAAAATTTAGAAAGTTGTTTAAAATCCTATGTAATGGATAAGATTTTATTGAATTTGAAATCTGAGGAAGTATTATTACTTGAACTTTGCCGGTTGTCATTTAAAGATGTGAACAAAAAGAATATTGAAGATCGGCTTAGGAACATATCCGATTGGGATTACTTTTTATGGCTTTCCAATGAACATGGAATTATTGCAATTGCTTTCTTCAACCTCGAAAAACTTGGTCTTTTAGATACTATACCTCAAAATGTACAGATCACATTAAAGGAATTATACCTTAAAAGCCTGGCAAGAAACACTTTTCTCACTAAAAAATTTATTGAACTGCAGAAATACCTCGATCAGGTTAACATTAAACCTCTGGTATTAAAAGGTATGGCTCTTGAACCATCAATATATGGGAATATCGGACTTCGTCAAATGAATGATATTGATATATATATAGACGATAAGAACAAATGTTTCAAAGCCTGGAAGCATCTCGTAGATTCCGGATATGTTCCTAAGCCTTTAAAATCTCCCCTCTATAAAAATATACTGACTGATTTTGGCAAACACCTGCCTGATCTATATAAAGACGGAATATCAATTGATCTTCATCACACACTATTTGAAAAAGAGCATAATATAAAAACATTAAACATTTCCCCGGATACGCTGGAGCCAAATATACCTGCTTTCGACATTCACTTTCTTTTCCTTGCAAAGCACCTTGATGATCATGAACAAAGAGGGGAATCTCAACTTAGACTCTATATTGATTTACTGCAGATACTGAATAAAACTTTTATCAACATCACCTCCGGCCAGATATTTGACCTTGCGCAAAATCTGGGACTTAAAAAAATACTCCTTGAAAAACTTTTTCTACTCAATTTATTCTGGGGAATTCCGGTCGAAAAAAACATAATCAGACAATTATCAGAAAAACAAAAAGTAAAAGTAACCAATATATTCATAGCCTTCCTGCGAAACCCTAAAGGCAGCAAAGTCAAAAACAAAGGAGCCGGTTACCGTAAGACCATAAGGAATATCCCCACCATGCGAAAGAAGCTGATTTTCCTTATTGGAGATATTTTCCCTTCTGTAAGCTTCATGCAGAGCCGTTACAATACCAAAACACGTATCGGGGCATGCATATATTATCCTTTGCGCCTGGGCAAGCTGCTATTACTAATAAAGCCAGTATACATACTCTAAGCAACTGTACAAAAAATACAGTACAACATTAAGTCGTGCGGTTTTGTGGAGTTTTATTAACAGTATTTAACATTTCTCAATAGACATTATTAGTATCTTTGAAAAAGTCAATGATTTGTATCAAATTATCTTAAGCTCATATCCCCCGGGATCTCTTTAAATATATAAGTTTCATGACACGATTTGTATAAAGTTACACCGGGGGTTTTTATTATATTCTTGTGCTCCATTATACAAAAAAAATCACAGAAATAAAACAAAATACTTGCATAAATAATCCAAGGACATAATTATAACATTTTATTACAGATATTCGTACTATAATTATTTCCAAGTCCTTATGAAGCTATTTCATCTATTGTCAAGTAATGATTAAGATTGAAATACGATAGAATACTGAATATAGTTAATTACTTTCCCCTGGTTATTGATAATTTTTTGCAGAAAGGTTCCATTTCTTTATATATTTGTATGTAAATAAAGTAAATGAAAGAATAAACCTGAGTGCTAACTTAAAGAATCTTCTTTATAATCAAAGGCCATACAACCATTTCTGTTCTTTACTTGTCTTATGTTATAGTTAATATAATACAAAATTCATTGATCATGAAACGATATATTCTTACCTCATTTTTATCTGTGGCCATTCTTTTTACGATTTACGGACAGGCCAATGACACAATTTTCTCCGGAGCAGTTTCAGGTAATGTTACCTGGGATAGTTATGATACGGTATATGTAACCGGAGCCATTTCTATTGGCTCAGGTAACTCTTTAACGATAGAGCCCAACACCCAGGGGTCCAATGCCGGCAATAATGATGGTGTATATATTGTTTTCAGAGGCGCATACGGAATAACCGTTACTGGTACAGGAGCCCTGAATACCAGCGGGACTGCATCTGACAGCATATATTTCACTGCTGACAGAGATAAAGATCATGTTTTTGGAGAAACTGGAGAAACATGGAAGAACTTGTTGTTTGATTATAGTAGCGGGACTTCATTAATTGATTATGCTGTTATAGAATACGGTTATGGGGATGACTATGGCTTTGGAGGCGGCATTGATATTTATGCAGATAATGTTACGATAAGAAACAGCTCGGTAAGATATTGCTCTGTGTCTGGTGATGGTGGTGGAATATATGCATACGGAAGTAATAATGCGATTGAAAATGTCAGTATACACGATAATTCAGCAATAGGAGGGTCTGGAGGAGGTATGTATATTGATGATGTTATTACCATTGAAGACTGTGAAATATACGATAATAGTGCTTCAACTAATGGAGATGGGGTTTTTATGAATGTAGCATCTGACCTTGAAGGATGTAAAATCTATAATCACACTTCCGGCGAGGGAATCTATAATTACACTTCTGGCAGTACATTTACAAATTGTATCATATATGACAATAGTACAGGAATATATTTGTATAAAAATGGAAACGTAATAAATAGTACAATCTGCGGTAATACAACCGGAGTTATTTCTGCTGCAGCAGGTAGCATATCACTATTGGTAAATACGGTCTTCTGGGGAAATACAACTGAATATTCCGTTCTTAGTGGAACTTTTGAAATCGCTTATTGCAGTATTGAAGGTGGCTTTACAGGAGGTACTGGTATTACTGATGGTGGAAACAATGTAACTTTGAGTTCAACCAATGATGCGGACACAGGTCCAAATTTTGTTGATTCTTCAAATGACTTTCAGATTAATTCATGGGTTGCACCAATGGTTGACGCTGGAGCCTCATCTTATTCGGGTCTGACTATTCCTTCAAATGATAAATTGGGAAATGACAGAATAAGCACACCTGATATAGGAGCTTATGAATTTCAATATCTCATATGGGAAGGGGATGTGTCTGATAGCTGGACAGAAAAAGGCAACTGGCAGGGAAGCCATGCTTCAATTCCTATATCTATATCTGAAAATAAAGTTATAATTCAGGCAGGAGCCGCTAATTA
>Ga0209834_10002206_pt1 | contig 10447 bp, 8 predicted proteins | sample Mar14236cmmetaG_FD_184134 | JGI IMG/M metagenome (GOLD analysis project Ga0209834, IMG submission 184134) | Marine hydrothermal vent microbial communities from Guaymas Basin, Gulf of California to study Microbial Dark Matter (Phase II) - Marker... ...
CTCTTAGAGAGGACCCTGGAATTCAAGCTCAAAAAGGCCAATCTTTCCGCATCACCACAAAAGATTCAAGAGGTCTTGAATTCTATGAATTTTGCAGAAGTTAAGATAGAAAAAAGAAAGTTTCTTATGAAAACCAAATTTGCTAATCTGGGTAACAAAATATTAAGGTTATTACATATAAAATCACCTAAAATCTTACCCCAATAAATGAATTATCTTTATAGAATTAATAAATGTAGTCTAAGAATGCGCATTTTCTTTTTTTTATTTGTTGATAGATATGGGGTTTTGGAAGATTAAGTGTCAAAGTCAGGAATACCACTGAAAGAGCTAACAATAGAATTATTAAGCTAAAATATATTTTTTTATTTTAACTATTAACCTCCTTTAATATTTATAACATTAGACTTCTGGATACATTTTTACCGTTAAAAGTAAATTCCGTAGATGCCCACGGGCATACCCCTGGGCATCCTGACCTTCGGATTAATAAAAATAACTTATTTTTCTTTTTATAAGTAAGCAACCTCCTAAAATAATATTTTTCAAGTTTAAAATCTAAATTCAACTCAACTTTTTCTTATTACTGGAACTTTTCTCCTTTCTTTTGGCTTGTCTGGGTAACCAGTTTTCCAGTTAAGCAGTTTTTCAGTCAATTCAATAATCGATTTATTGACCGACGCTATAAAGGACAACTGTTCTTATCTTCTGCACACTCTAACAATACACTATATTAGTACCTTAGTAATTTCATATTTCAAAACAAATCGCTTATAATCACCCGGTCATTTACTCCTCTCATCCGAGGTCAATCAGTTAATAGAGACAGCACGACCGTAGTATCATGCATACACTAAAACTTTGAAGTTAGCGTATTAAAATTATTTTGTCTTGTCTGGGATAAAGTGCTTCAACTCCACGTTCTGTAACAAGTGCGTTTTCTTCAAGATTTATCGTTAATCTTTTTTTCCACTCAGGAATCCAGGAATGTATATTAAACTCAAATGCAATCAGATTATTTGGTTGAATTTTCAAATGAGCGCGATCTTTTCTGAAAGGCGCCACTGAAGGGCCAACAGCAACCTCACTGTTACCCGTATTTCCGACACAGTGACAATCCATTGAAAAACCTGTTTTATCTGAATCACCAAGTGAAGCTATTATCTCCTTGTCCTTAGCTGTGTCAGTAAAAGGTGTACTAACAAAACCTGCATTTTCAATGGCTTTATTGACTTTCTCCAGTGTCTCTAAGGCAGTTAGGCCAGACTTTATGGTTTTTCGAAGAATTTCACGGGCTTTCAATGCTTGATTCCACGCGTGTTGAACATCTGCTGGAAGATCCTTTTCTCCCTCACGCAAGATATATGCCCATCTTTTATAATCCGTACCAAAGTTTAAATAAGTAAAACCCCAATCCCACTTTATCATATCTCCCCGTTGAAAGACGTAATCGGGGTCATCCCACTCAGAGGGGTCAGAGATACAGGAATGCATAATTTGCGGAAGTGGATCGATTCCATAATGATAATTCTCAATTCCTTTGTCTAATAGCCAGCCTTGGGCGTACCAGCCTATATCCTCTCTCGTTGTAACTCCTGGAATGATATTTTTAAAAGCGGATTCCATTAAATCACGCTGTATTTCACAGGCTTTGGTAAAGATAATAATCTCACTCTGTACCCTTCTGACCCGGAAATCTGTTATAACCTTTTCTGATGATACAAGTTTTTTTGCATTTTCATCACCAAGCATTTTGCATAGCTTAAAATATCCAGTGTAAGAAAGACCATCAGCATGGGAGAGCCATTTTGACATATTTACAGCAATACGTTTTGGATTTCGTTCTGCTATGTGCTTTGTGAAATCGCTTTCTTCGCCGATTATGTCGTATATTGATTTATCGGCAATTTGGGCAAAACTTACCCCAAAAAGTGCCCTTTCAATTCTGTCACCACCACGGTCTGTAAAAACGAAATATCCCATGTTCGCACCAAGATCCAATCCAAACGGATCCGGATCACCTCTTCTTATCACATGAATCCACATGTCTATACCATTATCCCTCATAGCCCCGGGCATAATGAAATCAAACTTTTCTCGACGCACAAGATTCAACATCTCATAGCGGTAGCGAGCTTCTTCTGCCTTTGCATTAAAAATAAAATTCATCATAATATTTCTCCTTTTTTTTATTCAAAAGAGTCAAACCCTCATTACCTAATATCATTTTTCTATAATGTACCACGCACTTTAGGGTCAAAAAAATCCCTTAAAAAATCACCAAAAAGATTAATACTTACTACTAAAGAACAAATAGCTAATCCTGGATAAGTAGCTAACCACCATTGGGTTAAAATAAATTGCCGCCCTTCATTGACTAAAAGTCCCAATTCAGGGGTGGGAGACTTAGCCCCTAACCCTATGAAACTCAGTCCTGCAAGTGTTAAAATAATAGCTCCGGTATCCAAAGTCATCTGAACAGTTGTCGGTCTGATACAATTCGGCAGAATATATCGAAATATTAGTCCCATTTTATTGACACCTAAAGAACGTGCAGCGTGAACGTACAATCTATTTTTCGCCAACAGCACCTCACCTCTTATTATTCGGGCATAACCTGGCCACCAGGTAATAATCACTGCAAACATCGCCGATTTAATACTCGGCCCCAATGCTACATTTATTGCCATAGCAAGGATTAAAGGGGGAAATGCTAAAAAAATATCAACAACCCGCATCACTATTTCATCAAAAAGACCACCCATATATCCCGCGATAGCTCCTGAAATAATTCCTATGGTTGAAGAAAACAGTAAAACAATAATACTAGCTTGTAAAGATATTCGTATGCCAAACAGCACTCTGCTAAATAAATCACGCCCGAATACATCAGTTCCAAAAAGATGGTCTGCGCTTGGCGGACTCATTCGCAGTCCAGTATTAAACTCAATAGGTGAGTAAGGCGCAATGAAAGGGGCAAATATACCTAATAAAAGAATTACAATTAGAATTATTAAACCTATCAATCCAAGAGGATTTCGTTTAAATCCATTTTTTATCTGTCTTATAACAGCGTTTCTTCTCTCAGTATTCATCTTTGATTTACCACCCTAATATGAGATACGTGGATCTAAATAGCAATAAAGTATATCAGCAAAAAGATTAGATACCATAAAAACAAAGGTTATAACAAGTGTACTACCCATTACTACAGGAAAATCGCGAATTAAGATCCCTTGAAAAATCAAATAACCTAGTCCTCCCCAGGAAAAAATACTTTCTACAAGAATCGTTCCCCCTAACAACATTCCTATTTGCATACTAAACATGGTAATCGGTGCACTAATGGCATTTTTTAATGCGTGAATCCACACTACTCTTTTTTCACTTAATCCCTTTGCTCTTGCAACGATTATATAGTCCATCTGGAGAACTTCCATCATACTACTTTGAGTCAAACGAGAAATGATGGCTAATTCAGGAAGTGCCAAAATGAAAGAAGGGAGTAAAAGATGAACGAAAGCATCTTTAAAAAGATTAAAGTCTCTTATAATAAGAGCGTCTAAAGTATAAAGACCTGTAATATTTGGTGGCGGAATCAATCCCATAGAAAGACGACCACCAAAAGGTAGAACATTTAATTTTCCATAAAGGAACATCTGAGCTATCAATCCTATCCAAAAAATAGGCATTCCCATTCCTAAAGCCGTTATAAATCGACTAAAAATATCCATCAGCTTACCCGGTTTTAAAGCAGAAAAGACACCAAGGGGTACCCCAAAAATAATTACCCATATCATTGCCCCCAAGACTAATTCAAAACTGGCGGGAACATATACTTTCAATTGAGATGCAACAGGCTTCTTAGTTAAAACTGAGGTCCCGAGTTTCCCCTTAAAAATGTTCTTTATATAGGTAAGGTATTGAATGTGTAATGGTTTATCCAATCCCAACTGTCGTCTAACACTTTCGACTTGTTCCGGTTTAGCACGAATCCCTGCAACTGTTCTTGCGGGATCTCCAGGAAGCTTATACATAATCATGAAAAGAAGAATAGATATTCCCACCATTATAAATACCATAAATAACAGACGTCGTATAATAAATTTCAGCATATTACTCTCCACAATATACCTCTTACTCCTTCCTGTCAGGAAGGAGTAAGAGGTATCTGATTAATTAGGTTTTCCGTCTAAATAAATATCGTATGCAAAAATGCATTCATGGTGGCTTGGATTGTATTCATAACCATGAACATAATTTCGCATAGCAATTATGTATTTCGGGTTACTTATACATATTGACGGTACATCCTCAGTGATTAGTTTCTGTATCTCTTTATAGTACATCTCTCTTTTGATTATATCCATCTCGGTAAGACCCATATCAAGCAGTTCATCTACTTTTGGATTTTGATACCATGAAGCATTACTCCCTATTCCTCGGGCCTCGCTATGGTAAAGATCCCACAATCCAGAACCAGGATCTGCTGAATTATAGAAAAAATGCTCAACATAGATATCAGGTTCACTATTTTCATCCTGTTCCATATCAAACATGTAGTCCCATGTATTAGCCATAAAATCAACAGTAATTCCCAATTCTGCTAAATTAGACTGAAACATTACAGCAGTTCTTTGATCTTGCTCGCCTATCCCAACATATGCAAGTTTGAGAGTAAACCCTCCATTAGGATAACCGGCTTCTGCCAGAAGAGCTTTTGCTTTTGCCATATCCTGTTTTACTATAGGCAAAGTATTGTTATGAAACATCATTGAGCTTGAAATAGGACCCTGAGCTTGAGTGCCAGATCCCCCAAGAACTATAGCAATATGTGCATCGTAGTCGTATGCTAAAGCTAAAGCCTTTCTGACTCTAATATCATCAAGAGGTTTATGGTTTGTCCTAAGATGGAAATAGTCTACAACAAAGGTAGTTCCTTCTGCTAATTTAATATCCGAATTATCTCTTAAAACATTCAAATCATCTGGTGACGGATCCATAATAATATCAACATCTCCTTTTTCCAGTAGCAGTCTCTGAGTTGAGGATTCCTTAATATATTGCCAAATCACTTTCTCTACATGATTCCCCTCCCATCCTTTCCAGTAATTGTCATATTTAGAAAAAACCGCCTGCTGTTCAGGAGCAAAGGAGGTTAATACATAAGGGCCGCTTCCCAATTCATGATTCGCTAGATAAGCCATTGCAAAATCATTATCACTAATATTCGCTTTTACCCCTTCTTCGCTTATGATGTACATTTTAGGGATGATATTAATAAATGGAATATACGGTTCTGATAGATAAAATTTAACGGTATAATCATCCACTACCTCAATTCTGTCTAGAGCATTAAGCTCATAAACTATTCCCTGATTGATCTCTTTCATGCGATCAAAGGTAAATTTCACATCAGAAGCTGTTAGATCTGTTCCATCATGAAATGTAATGTTCTGGTTTAGAATAAAAGTATATATTTTCCCGTCCTCCGAGACACTCCATTTCGAAGCTATCCATGGCTCTAATTTATTGGTAGATGGGTTAAAACGAAGTAATGCTTCATACGATAGAGCCATAGCCCTTTCGACTGCTGAATCATCTGCAAAAACAGGGTCGAATGAGCTAGGATATTCATTTTCAGCTATAACCAGAGTATTGGAAAAATCCTGATCAGCTAAAATAAATACATAATTCGTAAAACAAAATAGTATAATCAACATTAACATTACCAAAATATATAATAATTTTTTCATTCTAATTATTATCCTCCTTGAATATTTATAATATTGCACTTCTGGATACGGTTTTATCACCGAAAAGTAAATACGCTAAAACCAATTTCTTTTTCTTTTCATAAACCACCTCCAAAAAAAATATTTAATACTAATTTGGTAAAAATTAATATTATTTAGAAATAAAACTCTCTATCTTATACCCCATTCAGGGTTAATTTTGTTTTTAGAAAACAATACTTTCCCATCAAGAGTTATTGTTGTAGAGAGAAGTACAACATCCGCATGGATTGGGCATTCACCCACTGAACCTTTGAAAGCAGGATCCTGATCACCGAATCCAAAGGTTACCGCACCGTATACATGTTCCGTTTCACCCATAATGTTACCTGGCCTGGCAATGGGATTTAACCCTAAAGTAAAATGACACATAGCAAAGGCTGCCGGATGTTTTACTGATTCCAGAGCAGCTTTAAAGTTTACAGCATCCATTCCACCTTCTATCGATTTTATAATTCCTTTTTCGATTTTTAAGGTAATGGGTTGATCAACCAGTTTACTACCAGGGTCTATAGCACCATCAACAACCACTATACCATTAATGGTATCTTCCACAGGAGCGATATTAACATCAACACCAGGGAAAAAATCAAGTTGCCCAGGCTTGTCGACCACACCATCTCCAATATCAACAGGACGATCTTTAAGAGAAAAAGATATATCTGTGCCTATTTCACTAGTTATCCGACAGATATCTGTTTTTCGCCAGAGTTCTGCAATCTTTTTTCCCTGAATAATAAGAGCAGGATAGTCCACCTCCACAATACCATTGATTACAAACTCTTCCTGGCCCCTTATCATTGTAGAGGTGATTCGTGTTCCATTTTTTCTGGCAATCCTTGTTGCCTCTTTTTCAATAAACATCGTTTCGCAAAGGCCAATAATTACATCAGCTCCCTTAATAGCACCAGCTGCAACAGTATTCAACTCACTCGTATCCGTATGTGAAAGTTTCTCAATAAAAAGTAGATTGCCCTTTGCTCCAGCATTAACAACCGCTGACAAACACGACTTGGCAGCATCTACATCCGTCCAGGTATCAGCTAAAACCAATACATTTTCATTTGGCCTTACTTTAGCCAACTTTTGAACAACAATCTGTCCAAATTTACTCCATCTCATTATAAATCTTCCTACTTTCTATAAATTTTTTTTATTACAGGCAACATAATGCCCTCTTGTTACTTCTCGAAATTCTGGTTTTCTGTTTTGGCATAATTCGGTTACATCCGGACATCTAGTATGGAAACAACAACCAGATGGCGGATTTACAGGACTCGGTATTTCGCCTTTTAATATAATTCGATTATTTGACAGAGAACCTTCCGGATTCACTTCTGGAATAGAAGATATTAAAGCCTTGGTATATGGATGTAAAGGATTTTTAATTAAATCTTCCTTTTGGGCAAGTTCTACAATTTGCCCAAGATACATCACTGCAATGCGGTCACTTATATGATTTACCATGCTAAGATCGTGAGAAATAAATAAGTAAGCCAATTTAAATTCGTTCTGAATCTTTTTTAATAAATTTACAATCTGCGCTTGTATAGATACATCTAAAGAAGCGATTGCTTCATCGCAGACAATTAAATCTGGATTTAAGACTAATGCTCTTACTATACAGGCTCTCTGTCTTTCTCCCCCCGATAATTGATGTGGATAACGATTATATTTATCCGGTTTTAATTCCACTACTTCCATCATAGATTCAACCTTTTTTCTCTGCAAACTCGCTGTTTCCTTGCTAAAAATCCTTAACGGTTCTCTCATAGAAGCTCCAATTGTCATTCTAGGATTTAACGAAGCATAGGGATCTTGGAAAACCATCTGCATCCTTTTTCTATAAGGCAGCATCTCTTTTTCTGACAAGTCAGTTATATCTTCATCATTAAAATAGATCTTCCCACTAGAAGGTTCATATAATTTCATAATTGTCCAAGCAGTTGTTGTTTTTCCGCTTCCGCTTTCTCCTATAAGCCCCAGAGTCTCACCTTTAAAAATATTAAAGCTAACTCCATCAACTGCTTTAAGTATTTTTTTATTAAGCATATTAAAGCTGCTCTTTTTAAGAATAAAATGTTTCTTTAGGTCAACAACTTTAAGAAGGACTTCTTTGTTTTTAATCACACGCACTCCTTATTTTCTTCCAATGAAAGCACGCCACATATCTCTCTTCTTCATCGATTTTTTCTAATTCAGGATTTTTCTCCAAGCATAAAGAAGTAGCATATTTGCAACGGGAGGAAAATGGACATTTTGCTCCTGGAATTATTTTTAATAAATCTGGAGGAGAACCAGGGATAGAAATTAGCTTACTTTCTCCGCCTTTTTTTATCCTTGGTATAGACCTCAGTAACACCCTCGTGTAGGGATGATAGGGCTCATTTAAAATATCTTTTACCATACCCCTCTCAACGATATAACCAGCATACATCACATTAACATTTTTCGCTATTTCTGAAATAACCCCAAGATCGTGTGAGATCCATATGATAGCCATATTTCTGCGAACTTGAAGGCCTTTCATCATATCTATTATTTGTGCTTGTATTGTAACATCGAGAGCAGTTGTCGCTTCATCAGCAATTAACAGTTTTGGATTACAAGAAATCGCCATTGCGATCATTATCCGTTGTCTCATTCCACCGGAGAACTGATGTGGATACCGATGTAATTGTGCTTCTCCATCAGGGATTCCTACTTCTTCTAACAGAGCAATAGCACGTTCCTTTGCCTGCTTCTTATTGAAACTAAGGTGTTGCATTATTGTTTCCGTTAATTGAAATCCAATTGTAAATACAGGGTTTAATGAAGTCATGGAATCCTGGAAAATCATAGCAATCTCTTTACCCCTTATCTTATTCATCTCTCTGGTAGAAAGTTCTAATAAATTGGACTTTTCAAATAGAACCTGACCTTCTATAATTTCTCCAAATGGTTTCTGTATTAATTTTAATATCGAGAGAGCATGAGCACTCTTTCCGCTGCCACTTTCTCCAACAACCCCTAATACTTCACCTCTGTTTAAGGAGTAGGAAATACCATTAACAGCTTTTACCGAACCTTCTGGTATATAATATCTTGTTACAAGGTTTTTAATTTCTAATAGCTTGTTATCCTTTTTATTCATTAGTTAATCTACTACCTTAAACCCAAATCGTAATTCATCTCTTTCGTCCATTATCATTATAATATTATTAATCGTTAGAATCTGAAAGGTAAATTTCCTCATGCACATTGTCCTTAAAACCTGCCAATAAAAGCTAATATTATAGACCTTCTCCGTAGCTGAATGGCATAAAGCAATGCTATTAGTAAAAACATATAGCATATCCACGATTCCAACCACTTAGCCAATCTTAACTACACATTCACTCCAAAATTACGTTTGTATCGACGGATCTAGAGCTAATTCTTCTTATAAGTCGAGTTCATATAACACAAAAGGACACATCTCAAGAAACTACGATAACGATGTAGCCAACAACAATCTCAAATAGCTTTAACCTATTAATTTTTGCCACCATTTAAGAATTGTTTGAGACCTACCTCCGGAGCAACGTCACCTTCATATCTGACTGCGTCAAGTTGCTCCATGATCCATGGGAAATCAATCTCTCCCTCTTCCATCATGGTAAATCCATATTCTCCACTAGAAGTAAGCGCGCCATCTTTAAAATGACAATGAACGATATGTTTCTTCATTATCTCTAATGCAACACGATAGCCAATGTTTGCATGATGTATGAGGTTGTGAGGCTCATACAACACACCGAAGAAAGGTAATCCCACTTTCTCCACTAGTTCTACGCACAGCTCAGGTTGTCCTGAGAGTCCGGTACTATGATTCTCGAGGCCTATATAGATATTTTCTTGGCTGCATACTCAGCACTTTTCTAGAATCAAGGTACAATCTTATCAAGTGTTTTGGGATCATCATCTCCCGCCACTACGCGAATAGAGCATGCCCTGAAAAAACGGCAAGATTAATAGCTTTCGGTAGACCTAATCCAGTTCCTTTTTTGTTCAGAAGGATCATCGCTGGAAAACCTGCATTTAGTAAATTTTTCCGGATTCGGAACTGTCCATCCGCGATAGACCCACTGAGTATTTTGCCCATTCTGTCCACTTCCCACGTAGGTTCCCAAATCTGCAAACTGCAAATCGTGTTTTTTATCGGCAGCTTTTATGGCCACAGGGACACACTCATCTGAGAATAAGGAGAGACAAAGTAATTTCTCTAAAAGATTGACTTTTTGTACCCTGCAGCTGCGATAATTTCGAAGGCTTTGTTTGAGGAATGGTAAGTCAACGCAACACTGCAAGTTGAAAGGTTTGCTTTGTTCATGGTTTAAATATCCTTTAAAATAAAATTAACATTTTTAATATCCGATATTTTTTTCCATATTACGGAAAGCCCTTTCTTTTTTTAGTATACAATATTTGGCTTGTAATGTCAATATTTTTTAAAATATTTTTTTAAAAAATACCAAACGAAAGGTAAGAGTAGACTACCTAAAAGCTACAAAGATGGTCAGATTAAACCACTTTTGGAAAAATATTTAATCAAAGGAAAGGAAGTATGGATTAAAGTATTTGATTTGAAAGTATATATTTTTTATGTATTGTATAATGACAAGAAAGATTCT
>Ga0209834_10002207_pt1 | contig 10446 bp, 8 predicted proteins | sample Mar14236cmmetaG_FD_184134 | JGI IMG/M metagenome (GOLD analysis project Ga0209834, IMG submission 184134) | Marine hydrothermal vent microbial communities from Guaymas Basin, Gulf of California to study Microbial Dark Matter (Phase II) - Marker... ...
TGCAGAGGGGGCAGGACATCCCCCATGTCAAAAGCCTTAAGAAAACAAGGGGCTGAAGTGTGAAGTGAAAAGAAATATCCCCTTCCTGTGAACGGTTACTTGAGACCACGGGTTCACCGGATATTTACTTGTATCCGGAGACAGCTTCTTTAGAATTGATCCTGGCCGCAGCCAGGATATCCAAACGGGTTTCGTGATCAGTTGCCCTTTGTCAATCATCAGCTATTTTATCCTCATAACGACAGCGTATCTCCGGGACCAATTGTCTTTGATCACTCAGGCGATCGGTTGTTGAGGGAGACAATGAGCTTAACGCAACGAGAAGTTTCTTCAATAGTAAGCAGGCTGGTACAGGCCGCAAATCGCGAACTGCCACAGGATGTCGAGTCAGCCCTCCTTGTTGCGAGGGAGAAGGAGGAGTCACAAAACGGCAGGCTGGCACTGGATATTATAGTAGAGAACGCAAGGCTTGCCAGGCAGACCGGTCTCCCGATATGTCAGGATACAGGCATTGATGTTGTGTTTGTGAAAATAGGCCAGGAGGTCAATATTGAAGGAGATCTGGCCGGGGCGGTAAATGAGGGGATTGCCCTGGGTACAGCAGAGGGCCGCCTGAGATGCTCTGTTTGCGATCCTGTTACCAGGGAAAACACGGGGGACAACACCCCTGCAGTCGTCCACATTGAGCCGGTGGCCGGTAATACCTTAGAAATTTCTGTACTGCCAAAAGGCTGCGGAAGCGAAAATATGAGTACAGTGACGATGCTTCCGCCTTCGGCAGGTAAGGATGGCATTGTAAGAGCGGTAGCGGATCAGATACTAAGGGCCGGACCGAACCCCTGTCCTCCGGGGATAATAGGCATAGGTATTGGCGGAACAATGGAGAAGGCTGCGCTGCTTGCCAAAAAGGCTTTGTTGAGACCTGTGGGCTCAAAAAATTCAAGGGATGATGTGGCAAGGCTGGAGGACCGGATCTTTGTTCAGGTAAACGGCCTTGGGATTGGTCCCTTGGGACTCGGCGGGTCTGTTACGTCACTTGGTGTGGCAGTGGAGATTTATCCCTGTCATATAGCAAGCCTCCCCTTGGCAATAAACATCCAGTGTCACGCTGCCAGGCATTGCACGGCAAGGTGGAAGAATGGCTCTTGGCTGATGGTCCAGCCCCACTTGTCCTTTGAAAATGATGTCCGGCATCCCACGGCCTTCAAGGACAGGGCTTTTCGCATAGACCTGCCGTTCTCAGAATCGGTTATAGCGGGTCTTCGGGCCGGTGACTGGGTGTTGCTCAACGGTTTTGTCTATACGGGGCGGGACCAGACCCATCGTCGCTTGGTGGAAATGTTAGACAGTGGTGTCTCCCTTCCTATGGACCTCAAGGATCAGTTAATATACTATGTCGGTCCCTGCCCGGCCCCGCAAGGGAGGCCGGTGGGCTCTGCAGGACCCACCACCAGTTACCGAATGGATGCCTATACACCCCGCATACTGGATGAAGGAGTGCTTGCCACAATGGGGAAGGGAAAGCGCTCTCCAGAGGTAAGGGCTGCCATGAAAGAGCGCGGGGCCGTGTATTTTGCCGCAATAGGGGGTGCCGGAGCCTATCTGGCGAACTGTATAGAGTCCTGCGAGCTGATCGCGTTTCCGGAGTTGGGTCCTGAGGCCCTGTACCGGATGAAGGTCAAGGACTTTCCGGCCATTGTGATCAATGACGTAACGGGTGCGGACTTCTATGAGATCGCAATCAAACAACATAAATGACAATCGGCATGGCTCACAGATCAAAAGGTGTCAGGCTCTTATAACCGTTTTCAGTAACAACGAGTGTCTGTTCAAATTGAGCAGAAAGCGATCCGTCCTCGGTTACTACCGTCCAGTTATCTTCCAATATCAAAATATTTCTTCTTCCCAGATTTATCATAGGTTCAATTGTAAAGACCATACCTGGGACCAGGACTATACCTTTCCCTCTTAGGCCGTAATGGGGGACCTCAGGAGGTTCATGGAATTCAAACCCAACGCCATGGCCAACAAATTCCCTGACCACCGAGCACCCTTCCCCTTCAGCATATTTTTGAATGGCCCAGCCTATATCTCCTATTGTATTCCCAGGACGAACCATTGACATGCCGACCTTCAGACTCTTGCGGGCAACCTTGACAATTTTCCGGGCCTGGGAACCGGGTGATCCCACGAAAAAAGTCCGGTTTGCATCGGCATAATATCCGTTCAAGATGGGAGTTACGTCCACATTCACGATATCCCCGTCTCTTAGGACCCGTTTACCGGGGATTCCGTGGCAGACAACCTCATTTACGGAAACACAGACGCTTTTGGGGAAACCCCTGTAATTAAGAGGCGCGGAGACGGCATTATTTTTTAAGGTGAATTCATGGACCAGGGTGTTAATATCATCGGTGGTTATTCCGGGCCTGATCTCATCCTTCACCAATTGCAGAATCTTCAGCACCAGTTGTCCGGTCTTTCTGATGCCTTCGATATCCTCCTTTTCCTTGAGCCGAATTCCGTATTTCTGTAAATACAGATTTTTGAGATCACGGTGTTTCGGGCCTTTCTTGAGAAGACAACATTTTTTATATTTCAGGCCGCTTCCACAAGGGCATGGATCATTCCGCCCCACTTTTTTGTTGGTCCTGTTTTTAAGTATCACGTTTGCAATTACCTGAATAATTGAGTTATTTTCCTGAAGTCCATACGCTCCTTGCCATGCCTCTCATTAGAGAAACAGATTCCTATATAAAAAATCCTTGCAATGGCAACCTGTTTCCCTTATATCTCTTATGCACGTTGAAGACCAGGGTTTTTTACAGTTTTTTTATAGTAAGGCTCTAAAACAATTATTGCGGACCAACCAAGAAAAAGATATTAATTTCAGTAAATGGTTCACGAATCTAATTTTTTGAAATTGAGGCGAGGGTAAAAGTGACCGATACGGATAATAATAAGGAAGTAGAGGGCCAGATAAAAGTGATCGATACGGAAGGAATGTTGGGCAAGACTCTTGCTTTCTCCAGTAAACTCCAGGAATTATCCGAAAGTATGTGCAAAGACTTTGAGCCCCGTATCCCGGATAACTGTTACAGCTTTTGTAAGCATGCGACTTTCTGGATAGACGGTCAAGGTGAGCGCACCTGTCCTTTTGCACCATGTCCCTGTGCCAGCAACTATTCTCCTGTTCTGAAAGGAATATATTGTAGCATAAATCAAGTGGCGAATAATAAGCCGGTGTCTTCTTCTGCCACATAACCTCTCAAACATACATAATAAAGAGGGGGCTTTTCTTCCGAAAATATTCTTCAAGAGTTAAATCTTCGTTTTTCATAAATCCCAGCGATTTTTTTATTATTCTCTCGGAAAAGGGGATCCATGGTCCCAATGCAATTATATGACTATTGAGTCAGCTCCGCTTCGATATATAGTCTTTGATTATTGGATAATCCGTTATAATCAGCATATGATGCGGAGCTAACTCAATAGTCATATGCAAATTATTCAGCAAACCTTGGGGCCGGATGTTGAATTGTATGTTATTTTGATTCTGTAAGTGGTCCGGATTTTAATGTATTGTAAACAGATATGAGAGAAGGAAAAGGTGTTACGCAACAGGATACAGGAGGCTGTAGAGAAGGCCTATAGAGAAGGTGTTGCCGAAGGGACGTTTCCTGATGTGTCCGTATCGGCATCACATCAAGTTGTATCTCCAAAACAGGAAGTCCATGGCGATTTCGCCAGCAATTTGGCCCTGATTACCGCCTCCAGGACCAAGATGTCACCGAGGGACCTAGCCGGTTGTCTGGCCAAAACATTAAGGTTCAATCCCCTGTTTGACAAGGTCGAAGTGGCGGGGCCGGGCTTTCTCAATTTTTTTATAGCCACTACCTGGTGGCAGGAGAACCTGCGTGCCATTTGGGAGGCAGGAGATTCTTACGGCGAGTCCGATGCCGGTAACGGCCGGATGGTACTGTTGGAGTTTGTAAGCGCCAACCCGACAGGGCCGCTGCATGTAGGCCACGGTAGAGGTGCAGCCGTTGGCGATTCCCTCGCGAGGGTCTTGAAGGCCGCTGGTTTCAGTGTGGAAAGGGAGTATTACATCAACGACATGGGAAATCAGATGAGGACCCTTGGGGCCTCTGTTTACTTACGATATTTGGAACATTTTGGGCATGAGGTGGAATTTCCCGAAGAATATTATCAGGGGGACTATATCCGTGATATTGCCTTAAGTATTGCCCTGGAAGAAGGGGATAGATACCTGGATATGCCCCAGGAGTCCTGCCTGATATTTTTTATTGATAAAGCCGTAGAGATCATAGCCTCCGGCATACGCAAAGATCTTGAGGAGTTCAGGGTCCACTATGACAACTGGTTTAGTGAGAAAACCCTTCATGAAAGCGGGCTGGTTGACAGAACCATCTCGGAGTTACGGGATAAAGGCTGCATATTCGAGGAAGAAGGGGCATTGTGGTTCAGGTCCGCTGCCCTTGGAGATGAAAAAGACAGGGTAGTAAAACGTTCGAATGGAGCTCTTACCTATTTTGCCTCAGACATAGCATACCACAGACATAAGCTGGAGAGGGGATACGATCTTCTGGTTGACATCTGGGGTGCTGATCACCATGGATACGTGGCAAGGGTGAAGGCGGCAATAAGGGCCTTGGGTTATCAGGAAGATAAGTTGCAGGTTCTGCTCGTACAGCTTGTCAATCTTCTGGAAGGGGGAAAGATTAAGGCCATGTCAACCAGGAAAGGCGATTTTGTGACCTTACGGGAATTGCTGGATGACGTGGGCAGCGATGCTGCCCGGTTCATATTTTTGACCCGCAGATGTGACAGCCATTTGGACTTTGACCTGGATCTTGCCAGGAGCCAGAGCCAGGAAAACCCCGTTTATTATGTACAGTATGCCCATGCCAGGCTTTCAAGCGTTTTCAGGAATGCGATAGAGCAGGGCATTTCTCTCGCAGGGCCGAAGGATGTTGATGTCTCACTGCTAAACACCACGGAGGATATCAAGCTTTTGAAGCAACTGAGTGCATTCCCTTGCCTTGTGGCTGACAGCGCCCTTGCCCTTGAGCCGTATCGCGTCAGTTATTATCTTGCAGAATTGGCGGGTCAACTGCATGGCTATTATACGCGACATCGATTTATCGCCGATGATCCGGATCTGACTCAGGCCAGGCTCCTCATGGCAGATGTGACAAGAAGGGTGCTTCGCAAGGGCCTGGGGTTACTGGGGGTATCAGCTCCTGAAAAAATGTAATTTTTAGTTTAATATACCCTGGGTTGAACGGTTCAATGCTTACAGTTCCCGTAGGATATCAGTAACCTTTGAACCTTTGAACCCGGAACCGATCATTTTAGACGTATATAATTAAAGTTTGATGAATTGAATACGAGGTTTGAAGATGGCTCGGACCGGGAAAAAAAGTAGAAAAATACAGTTTCAGCTCAGTTGGGCAGGGCTTATTGCCCTGTCCGTATCTGGTGTATGTATTTTTCTGTGGGTGTTTATCTTGGGTTTCTGGGTTGGCCAAAAGCTGGTCGGACGCGGCCTGGAGGAGTCGCTTCGGCCCCGGGTTGCCGCAAGGGCAGTGCCTGAAGCCGCAAGGGTCATCCCTGCCGCTTCAGAAAAAACCATGGCTTTGGAGGATCTTAAACCGGATACCCAGGCAGTTAAAGAAAGGGACGGCGACACCAGTGATGTCAATATTTCTCATAAAAAAACCGGAGAAGCAAAGAAGAGGGACGTGTACTTTGTGTTGCAAATAGCTTCCTATGGAGAGAGGGGCCGGGCGGACAAAGAGGCCGGAAGGTGGAGAGATAAGGGTTATCGAGCAGAGGTCAGAAAGGCCGATCTGGGTCCGGAAAAGGGAATCTTCTACCGGGTCCATCTCGGAAAGTTCCATTCTGTTGAAGAGGCCACCAGCTTTGCAGAAAAACTGGCCCAAAAATATAACTTGAAGTCTTATGTCGTACCCGTAGTAAGTAATTAGGAAATATGACTATTGAGTTAGCTCCGCTTCGATATATAGTCTTTGATTATTGGATAATCCGTTACAATCAGCATATGATGCGGAGCTAACTCAATAGTCATATTAGGAAAAAATGATACGGAAGGCCAAGATATCTGATGCAAGGTCCATTCATGTCTTAGTGACACACTTCGCAGACCAGGGCCTGCTGTTGCCGCGCTCTCTCAGTGAGATATATGATCATCTGCGGGATTATACCGTAATGGAGGCGTCCGATAACAATATCGTGGGTTGCGTGGCCCTCAATATATGTTGGGAAGATCTGGCCGAGGTGAAGTCTTTGGCAGTGCGCGAAGACTACCAGGAACAGGGCATCGGCAGGCGGCTTGTGGAACATTGTCTTTCAGAGGCGATTGCTCTTGGTGTTTACCGGGTCTTTACCCTCACGTATCAACCAAAATTCTTTGAGAAATTGGGGTTCATATTGGTGGATAAGAGTTTACTTCCCCACAAGATCTGGGCAGACTGTATAAGGTGCCCGAAATTCCCGGACTGTGACGAAATAGCACTGCTGGTGGAGCTGTGATTATATGTTTGTAAATTTAGTTACAAAGGTAATTGGCACCAAACACGACAGGGAGATCAAGAAGCTACAGCCCATTGTAGATCATATAAATTCTCTCGAGTCAGAGATAAAGGCATTGTCTGACGCAGAACTCAAGGCAAAGACCCCTGAATTTAAGGGGCGGCTTGAAAGGGGAGAATCTCTGGATGAATTGCTCCCTGAGGCCTTTGCAGTGACACGGGAGGCAGCTCGCAGGGTGTTGGGGCTCAGGCCCTTTGACGTACAGCTTATGGGCGGGATAGTGCTTCATCAGGGCAAAATCGCCGAGATGAAGACCGGCGAAGGAAAGACCCTGGTGGCCACGATGCCGGTTTACCTGAATGCACTTACCGGCCGCGGGGTCCATGTAGTCACTGTCAATGATTATCTGGCAACCCGCGACTCTGAATGGATGGGTCAGGTGTATCGCTTTCTCGGCCTGGATGTCGGGGTAATAGTTCACGGCCTTGAGGATGCAGAGCGCAAGGCAGCCTATGGAGCCGATGTGACCTACGGTACCAATAACGAGTTCGGATTCGACTACCTCAGAGACAATATGAAGTACTCCCTTGAAGACATGGTCCAGAGGGAATTTCACTATGCCATAGTAGACGAGGTGGACAGCATACTTATTGATGAGGCCCGGACGCCGCTGATTATCTCAGGCCCTTCCGAAGACTCTACGGATCTTTACTACAGGGTCAATCAGATCGTCCCGTACCTGAAAAAGGATATCCATTATTCAGTGGATGAAAAGGCCAGGGCCGCCACTCTTACTGAAGAGGGTGTGGCAAAGTGTGAAGAGCTTTTGAAAGTGAAAAACCTCTATGATCCGGTCCAGGCCGAACTCCTTCACCACGTGCAGCAGGCCCTCAAGGCCCATGCCCTGTTCAAGAGGGATGTGGACTATCTGGTCAAAGACGGGCAGGTGGTGATAGTTGACGAGTTTACAGGCCGCCTTATGCCTGGAAGACGCTACAGCGAGGGGCTGCACCAGGCCCTTGAGGCCAAGGAGGGCGTAAAGATCGAGAGTGAGAACCAGACCCTTGCCTCCATAACCTTTCAGAACTTTTTCCGCATGTATGAAAAGCTCGCTGGAATGACGGGTACCGCCGAGACGGAGGCAGCCGAGTTCCAGAAGATTTACAACCTGGATGTCGTGGTAATCCCCACACACATGCCGATGATCCGCAAGGACTATCCGGATGTGGTCTTCAGGACAGAGAAGGAAAAATTCGAGGCCGCGGTCAAGGAAATTAAATCCCTTCATGATCAGGGCCGGCCTGTCCTGGTGGGTAGCTCCAGCGTGGACAATTCAGAGCGGCTCTCAAAGATGCTGAAGCGCCTGGGAATCAAGCATGAAGTCCTGAACGCAAAGCACCACGAGAGGGAGGCGGAAATCGTGGCCCATGCCGGGGAAAGAGGCCGGATTACCATTGCCACCAACATGGCAGGCCGGGGGACAGACATAGTCCTGGGCGAAGGAGTGGCCGATATGGGCGGGCTGCATATTCTCAGTATCGAGCGCCACGAGTCAAGGCGGATAGACAATCAGCTCAGGGGCAGGTCCGGCCGCCAGGGCGATCTTGGTTCCTCCAGGTTTTATCTGTCTCTGGAGGATGACCTCCTGCGCATCTTCGGATCAGATCGTATCTCCGGGATCATGAACAAGCTCGGCATGAATGAAGGAGAGCCTATCGAACATTCCATGCTGAGCAAGGCCATAGAGAACGCTCAGCGAAAGGTTGAAGCACACAACTTTGAGATCAGAAAGCACCTCCTTGACTACGATGACGTGATGAACAAGCAGAGAGAGGTGATCTACAGCCAGCGGAGGCAGATACTTGCCGGCAAAGATCTCAGGGAGGAAGTTTACGGTTTTATTGATGATATCTGTGCGGATCTGGTGGATACCTATACTGAGGAAAAAGGCCCTTCGGAGGGATGGGATTGGAAGGCCCTGGAGAAACGTCTTCTTCGCCAGTTTTCTGTTCATCTGGATATTTCTCAGGAAGAAAGAGAGGATCTTGATCAGGCGGGGCTGGAAGAGAGAATAGCCGGGACATTAAGAGAGGCCTATGATGACCAGGTAACCCTGTTCGGAGATGAAGAGATGGCCCGGGTGGAGAAATTCATAGTTCTCCAGACCCTGGACAACTTGTGGAAGGATCATCTCCTTAATATGGACCACTTAAGAGAAGGCATAGGGCTGAGGGGTTACGGGCAGAAGGACCCGCTTCAGGAATACAGGCGCGAGGGCTATGAAATGTTCATGGCCATGATCCAGCGCTTCAAAGAAGAGGCCGTAAGTCTCCTGCTCCGGATTCGTCCCATGCGGGAAAGTGAAGCTGAAGAGCTGGAAGCCCGGCGCAGACAGCAACAGCAGCGCATGAGCTACGGCCGCGGAGACGGCGATGAAAAGCCGAAGACTGTCAGGCGCAAAGGGAAAAAAGTGGGACGCAATGACCCATGTCCCTGCGGCAGCGGCAAGAAATATAAGAAATGTTGCGGAAGGAAATGACCTGTTTGGTCCATGGTTTTGAGGGTTCGGCCGTTTCAGCCGGTATCAGGTATCAGGGACGCCTTGATCTGGGCCTGATAGCCTCTGATGAGCCTGCGGTATTGGCGGCCGTATTTACCAGAAACGAGGTAAAGGCCGCCCATGTCCTTGCAGGGCTTGATCGTCTCAGCAGGGGCGAGCCTTATGTCAGGGCCGTTGTTGTAAACAGCGGCAATGCAAATGCCTGCACAGGAAATGAGGGCGTGGCCCATGTCCACGAGATCTGCTCTCTGGTGGCCAGGGAAATGGGTATCAACTCTGATGATGTAATGGTCTCTTCAACAGGTGTAATCGGCCAGTCTCTCCCCATGGGACGGATAGGAGATGCCGTACCGTCACTCGTGAAAGGTCTTTCTGAAAATGGGCTTGAAGCTGTGGCAGACGCCATTCTCACTACGGACACGGTTCGGAAGACAGCCGTCAGGTGCATTGATATTGAAGGTGTAGGGGTGACTGTTGCCGGCATGGCAAAGGGCGCCGGAATGATAGGCCCCGATATGGGTCCTCCCCGGGCCACCATGCTCTCCTTCGTCCTGTCAGACGCAAGGGTGGATCCGGCCTGGTGGCAGGGTGCGCTTGAGAGGAGCGTATCAGACACTTTTAACCGGATCTCCATAGACGGGGATACCAGCACGAATGACACCGTTATGGCCCTGGCCAACGGTCTTGCCGGAAACATGGAGATCAACGATACCCGATACGGAGAGTCCTTTGAAGCTATACTCAGAGACTTGCTGCAGGACCTGGCCCGGCAGATTGTCAGGGACGGCGAAGGTGTGACCAAGTGTGTAACCCTTGTCGTAAGGGGAGCGAGGACCAGAGGCGAGGCGGACAGGATAGCCCGGACTATTGCCGGATCTCCACTCGTGAAGACGGCCTTTTTCGGTGAAGACCCTAACTGGGGTCGCATACTTGCTGCAGCAGGCCGGGCAGGTTTCCCCCTGGACCAGGGGCTGATCAGTCTGGCCTTTGATGACATCGAGATCGTGAGAATGGGTACGGGTGCCGGCAAGGAGGCCGAGGACCTGGCCAAGAAGGTCATGGCTGCCGGAGAGTTCACGGTTGTTTTGGACCTGGGCCTTGGGCAGGAAGAGGCCCGTATTCTGACCGGCGACCTTTCAATTGACTACGTGCGGATCAACGCCAATTATCGCACATGAGAATTCGCCATTGCTGCAGCAGTTAAATACAATAGTTACTCTTGACAGAGATTTTACGATTTACAGGATAAAAGGTCGGAGGAAGTTTAAAACCATCAATTTGGGGTAAAACGTCCCTTATGCCCACCGTTG
>Ga0209834_10002209_pt1 | contig 10443 bp, 10 predicted proteins | sample Mar14236cmmetaG_FD_184134 | JGI IMG/M metagenome (GOLD analysis project Ga0209834, IMG submission 184134) | Marine hydrothermal vent microbial communities from Guaymas Basin, Gulf of California to study Microbial Dark Matter (Phase II) - Marker... ...
TTTTAGGGGAAAACACCCTTGTATAATTCCGAGAATAAGGCTCGGAAGTCTCTACCGGACAGCCGTAAACTGTCCTGGCTACAAGGGATAAATTTTTTGCTTGCCAATGGTAGAGACTTCTCTACCATTTTTCTATTTTTAGGAGGGATTGTATGCCACAAATAGCTATTGTTATGGGAAGTGACAGTGATCTTCCAGTAATGATGAAAGCGATCGCTACACTTGAAGAATTCGAAGTGGAGTACGAAGTGCGCGTTCTCTCTGCCCATCGCACACCTGAAGAAACCGCTGAATTTTCTAAGTCTCTTGAAAAAAGAGGAATAAAGATAGTGATAGCTGGTGCTGGGAAAGCCGCTCATCTGCCAGGATTCATCGCAGCATTCACAACCATTCCGGTTATAGGAGTGCCGATCAGCGCCTCTTTCGATGGAATCGACGCGTTGTTGTCAATTGTACAAATGCCACCGGGCATTCCAGTGGCAACCACCGCTGTCGACGGAGCGAAAAATGCCGCTCTCCTCGCGATAGAAATACTTTCCCTCAACGAAGAAAAACTGAGAAGCAAGCTGAAAGCGTACCGCAAAAGGATGAACCAAAGGGTAAAAGCAAAGAACGAGCAAATAAAAAGGGAGGTTGAAAAAAGATGCAAGCAATAAAGCTTCTATACGAAGGGAAAGCCAAGAAAATATTCGAAACCCAGGATCCACAATTGAGAATCATGGAGTTCAAAGACGATGCAACTGCATTCAATGGGCAGAAGAAAGGATCTATTCACGACAAAGGAAAAATTAACAATAGGGTTTCGGCAGCGCTTTTCGAACTTCTTGAAAGCAGTGGAGTCAAAACACATTTCGTGAAAATTTTGAATGACAGAAATATGTTGGTGAAAGCAGTTGAGATTATCCCACTTGAAGTGATTGTCAGAAACATCGTTGCTGGCAGTATGGCAAAGCGCTTTGGAATTGAGGAGGGGAAGCGCCTTCATGAGCCTGTGCTGGAATTCAGCTACAAGAATGACGAGCTTGGCGACCCCATGATGAATAGGTACCACGCTCTTGCACTTGGACTGGCAACAAGAGAGGAAATTGACTACATCGAAAAGACATCTTTAAAAGTCAATGAGATCCTCAGAGATTTCTTTGCGTCTAAGGATATATTGCTCGTCGATTTCAAACTTGAATACGGCAGATTCGGAGATGAGATTCTTCTGGCAGATGAAATATCACCAGACACATGCCGTTTTTGGGATGCCAAAACAATGAAAAAACTCGATAAAGACAGATTCAGAAGAGATCTTGGAGACATAGAACAAGCATATCTTGAAATCCTCGAAAGAATCAGCAAATGAGGGGGAACAGTAAATGAAAGTCAAAGTTGAGGTCTTTTTCAAAGAAGGAGTTCTTGACCCACAGGGAAAAACAGTGAAAAACGCTCTTCAACACCTTGGATATGACGAAGTTGACGATGTCCGTGTAGGAAAGGTTTTCACGTTATCTCTGAAAACAAGCGACAGAGAAGCAGCCCGAAAAAGGGTGGCACAAATGTGTGAAAAACTGCTTTCGAATCCTGTTGTGGAAACATACAGCATCGACACTGTGGAGGAAACAAGATGAAATGCGGCGTGGTCACCTTTCCGGGTTCTAACTGTGATCAGGACTGCTACCACGTTCTTAAGAGTGTTATGGGACAATCCACAGACATGATTTTTCATAAAGACACGTTCTTTGACGATGATTTTGATTTGATAGTTCTACCCGGTGGATTTTCATATGGAGACTACCTTAGACCAGGTGCGATAGCCAGATTCTCGCCTGTTATGAAAAGCGTTAAAAAGGCTGCTAAAATCGGAAAACTCGTGTTGGGAATATGCAATGGATTTCAGATACTCGTTGAGGCAAATCTTCTTCCCGGAGCGCTGTTGAAAAACATCGATCTCAAATTTCACTGTCATGACGTGTACATCAAAGTAATGAACAACGACAGTCCTTTTACAGCACTCTATGAAAAGGGCGAGGTCGTCAAAATGAACATCGCCCACGCTGACGGAAATTACTACGCCGATAATGAAACTTTTGACGAGCTTGAGCGGAATAGTCAAATCGTTTTCTGCTACTGCGACGAACGAGGTGAAATCAATGAAAATTGTAATCCAAACGGGTCTGTGAAAAACATAGCGGGAATCTGCAACGTTGAGGGAAATATCCTGGGATTGATGCCTCACCCCGAGAGATGCTCCGAAGAAATCCTTGGATCTGCAGATGGAAAAAGGATCTTTGAATCTATAATCACCTATTTTGAACGGAGGTATGCCTGTGATAGCAGAAACTGAACTCAAATTGCACGGGCTCTCAACAGAGGAATATCAGAGAATCACCGAAATTCTTGGAAGAGATCCTAATAATGTAGAACTTGGAATGTATGGAGCGATGTGGTCTGAGCACTGCAGTTATAAGAATTCAAAACGAGTTTTGAAGAGATTTCCAACCACGGGAAAAAGGGTAATCCAAGGACCGGGCGAAAACGCTGGAATCGTGGATATTGGAGATAATTTGGTAGCTGTGCTCAAAATAGAGAGCCACAATCACCCATCGGCTGTGGAACCATTTCAAGGAGCTGCCACAGGAGTTGGAGGCATAATAAGGGACATCTTTGCAATGGGAGCAAGACCGCTGGCTTTACTCGACTCGCTACGTTTTGGAGAGCTTGATGAACCAAGGGTCAAGTATCTTTTCAGCGGCGTGGTATCGGGAATATCTCATTACGGAAACTGCGTTGGCATTCCAACGGTTGGGGGAGAGGTGTATTTCGACTCGTGTTATCGTGATAATCCACTTGTGAACGTCATGTGCGTTGGTGTGGCCAACAAGAAAGATATAAAGCTTGCAAAAGCCGTGGGAGTGGGTAACTCTGTAATGCTCGTTGGTTCCTCAACAGGAAGAGATGGCATTCATGGCGCATCCTTCGCGTCTGAAGAGCTATCCGAAGATTCTGAGAGCAAAAGACCCTCCGTTCAAGTAGGGGATCCCTTTATGGAAAAACTTCTAATTGAAGCCTGTCTTGAAGCTTCAAAGAAGGATTTTGTCTTAGGTGTTCAAGATTTGGGAGCCGCTGGTTTAACCTCAGCATGCTGCGAGGCCGCGGCAAGGGCCGGAACGGGAATGGACATAGACATCTCTCTTGTTCCTCAGAGAGAAGAAAATATGAGTCCGTATGAGATCATGCTTTCTGAATCACAGGAAAGAATGCTTCTCATAGTCAAAAGGGGTTATGAAGAAGAAGTCTCAAAAATATTTGCAAAGTGGGATCTTCACGCGGTGAAAATAGGGACAGTTACCAATGACGGCATGATCACAGTTAGAAAAGAGGGCGTCAAGGTTGCACAAGTCCCTGCAAAATCGTTAACTGAGGGCGTTCCAGAAGTAAAGCGAGAATCTTCACAGCCATCTTATCTCAAGAAAACCGCTGTTTCTGTCAACACGGGCATCAACGAGAATCCTGAAAGGATCTTCTTAAAGCTACTCGGCTCACCAAATCTTTCAAGTAAAAGATGGGTATTTGAGCAGTACGATCACAGAGTAGGCACCAATACCGTTGTGAAGCCCGGATCAGACGCCGCCGTTATCAGAATCAAAGGTACCTCGAAGGGAATAGCTCTGACAACAGATTGCAATTCCTTGTACTGTTATCTTGATCCGTTGGAAGGAGGAAAGCAAGCAGTTGCGGAAGCCGCGCGAAACATCGTGGTAACAGGGGCTGAACCGATAGCAATTACCGACTGCCTGAACTTCGGGAATCCTGAAGATCCTGAAATCTTTTATCAGGTTGAACAATGTGTAGAAGGTATATCTCAAGCCGCCGAATTTCTTGGAATACCCGTTGTCAGTGGAAACGTCAGTTTTTACAATGAAAGCCCGCAAAGGACAATTTTTCCAACGCCAGTTATTGGAATGATAGGTCTTCTTGAGAATATAAATGAGCGCTGTGAAACAGGATTCAAAGATAACGGAGACATCGTGGTTCTTCTTGGGGAGGTTCAAGGTTCAACAGAAGCAAGTGAGTACCTCAGATATATTCACGATGTAAAAGCAGGAAAACCTCCAAAGATCAACTTGCTTCAAGAAAAGAAAATCCAGCAGTTGTGTTTGAGAGCCGTTAGAGAAGGCGTTGTCAAATCTGCTCATGATGTGTCGTTGGGTGGTCTCGCAGTGGCTCTTGCCGAATGCTGTGTGATTGGTAAGAAGGGATTCAAAGGCAATATTAACTGCAAAAATCTCGATGCGGCACTTTTTGGAGAGTCTCCGTCCAGAATAGTTGTATCAGTTTCACCAAAAAATGTGGAAACTCTGAAGCTCTTAGCAGAACAAATGCAGATAAGAATCACTGTGATTGGCACGGTGTGTGAATCACGAATGACACTTGCTTTTAACTCTTCAGTCGTTATCGATTTACCACTTGATGAAGTGATTGATGTCTATGAAAATTCACTTGAAAGAAGGATATCTGCTCAATGAAAGAAGCATGTGGTCTTCTGGGAATATACACAACTGGAAACGAGATATCTATTTCAACCACAATTTATTTCGGACTGCTCGCACTTCAGCACAGAGGCCAAGAGAGCGCCGGAATAGCCGTCAGTAATGGTAGATCAATAAAGTGCCACAAAGGTTTGGGCCTTGTCTCAGAAGTTTTCAGCGAACTTGAACTGAAGAAACTCGTTGGAAGTATTGGTATGGGTCATGTTCGTTACTCCACAACTGGAGATAACACTGTAGAAAACTCTCAACCACTTGTCTTCGGTTACAGCAAAGGACAAATGTCGATTGCTCACAATGGAAATCTGGTGAACACATCCGCACTTAGAAAGGAACTTCAAGAGCACGGATTCATATTTCAAACAACGACAGACAGTGAAATAATCGCGGCAACGATATCCAGGGAAATCAGCTGCAGCGCCGATTTGATTGAAGCTCTGCAGAAAGCGATGATGAAGCTGGAAGGTTCGTTTTCTCTCATTATTATGACAGAGGATAAATTAATCGCAGTACGAGATCCACACGGCTTCAGGCCTCTGTGTCTTGGACGACTCGACAACTGTATCGTTGTAGCATCTGAGACCGCCGCTCTTGACACTCTTGGTGCCAACTATGAAAGAGAAATCTCCCCTGGAGAGATACTGGTTATCGACAACAACGGAGTTCATAACCATATGGTGGCGAAGGAGACCAGGAGGTCTCTGTGTGTATTCGAGTTTGTCTACTTCGCAAGGCCAGACAGTACTATCAATGGAATAACCGTGTACTCATCAAGACTAAGAGCTGGCATCAACCTTGCGAGGGAAAAACCTGTGGATGCCGATCTCGTCGTGGGAGTTCCAGATTCTGGCACAGTCGCCGCTATGGGCTTTTCCCAGGAAAGCGGTATTCCCCTTGCCATGGGCTTGATAAAAAACAGATACATAGGCCGCACATTTATACAACCCATGCAGAGAATGAGAAAAATGGGCGTGAGGTTGAAGCTGAATGTTTTGAAGGAAGTCGTGCGCGGCAAAAGACTGGTATTGGTGGATGACTCGATTGTCAGAGGCACGACAAGTGCTCAAATAGTCAGAATTCTTAAGGACGCTGGAGCCTCCCAGGTTCATGTGAGAGTCGCTTCTCCACCTGTTACTCATTCGTGCTATTACGGTATAGATACTTCAAGCAAAAAAGAGCTAATAGCCGCAAACCATGAACTTAAAACCATTACAGATTTTCTCGGTGCAGATACTCTCGAATACCTCAGTCTCGAAGGATTAATCGAAGCAGTTGGCACGAATAGAGAAGAGCTGTGCGCAGCTTGCTTTGATGGAAAATATCCAACGAAAGTTACGGATACCGTCGGAAAAAGATTATTTGAAAAGTAGGATGGTGGCAACCGTGGAAAAGAAGCTAACATACAGAGATTCCGGAGTGGACATAGAAAGAGCTAACGCAGCCGTCAAGAGAATTGAGAAACTTGCGAAGTCTGTCCAAACAGAGGATGTCATTGGTGGTATTGGACAGTTTTCAGGTTTCTTCAAAATATCAACTGATTACAACGAACCTGTTCTTGTATCCTCAACCGATGGTGTGGGTACCAAGTTAAAAATAGCCTTCATGATGGATAAACACGACACAATTGGGATTGATTGTGTAGCAATGTGTGTGAATGATATAGCAGTTCATGGAGCTACACCCCTTTTCTTCCTTGACTATATTGCAACGGGAAAAATCGCGTTGAATACGGTTGAAGACATAGTCAGGGGAATAATAAATGGCTGCCAAGAGGCACAGTGCGTCCTCTTAGGGGGAGAGACAGCGGAAATGCCCGGATTCTACAAAAAAGGTGAATACGACATCGCAGGTTTCGCTGTCGGAATTGCGGAAAGGCAGAACCTTGTGACGGGATCAACTATTGAAGAGGGTGACGTGATCATCGGAGTCTCCTCCAGCGGTTTACACAGCAACGGGTTTTCTCTGGTAAGAAATATCATTGAGCGCTCTGGACTGAGCCTGGATTCGTATATGGAAGAACTGGGAAAAACCCTTGGAGAAGAACTTATCACACCAACGAAAATATACGTTCAGTGTATAAAAAAGGCTCTTAAACATGAGATTCACGGAATGGCCCACATAACGGGTGGAGGACTGCTTGAAAATCTGCCAAGAATTCTGCCACCTGGACTTGCCTGCGCTATAGACAAAAAAAGCTGGAAAACCCCAGAGATATTTTCCCTTCTTCAGAAACTCGGCAGAGTGGAAGATCGTGAGATGTTCAGAACATTCAACATGGGAATAGGACTTGCATTGATCGTATCTGTCGAAAGTGTAGAAAAGATCCTCGAAGAAATCAAAAGTATTGGCGAAACGGCATGGATAATAGGCCAGGTCGAAAAAGGTGAAGGGACGGTGAAATTATGAAAAAAATGAATATTGGAGTCCTTGTTTCGGGAAATGGTTCAAATCTTCAGGCCATTATCGACAGAACTAATGAGAAATCTTTCCCTGCAAAAGTCAGTACAGTGATCTCAAGCAAAGCACAAGCTTATGCTCTGCAAAGAGCACAAAAGCATGAAATACCCTGCTATGCGGTTAGGAGAAAAGACTTTGACAGTCAAGCAAGCTGGGAACAAAGAATTCTACAGATCCTTCACAAGCACGATGTAGAGCTGATTGTTCTGGCAGGATTTAACAAGATACTCTCAGCTTCATTTGTAAGGAAGTACAGATGGAGAATTATCAATATTCATCCTTCACTGATTCCGGCTTTTTGTGGAAAACACTTCTATGGAATGAAGGTTCACAAAGCAGTCATAGATTCCGGCGTGAAAGTAACTGGAGCTACCGTTCATTTCGTAACTGAGAAAGTGGATGCCGGACCGATAATTCTTCAAAAAGCAGTCCAAGTAAAGGATTGTGATACCCCTGAAACACTCTGCGAGCGTGTTCTGAGGGTTGAACACGAGATCCTTCCTGAAGCTGTGAGACTTATAGCAGAGGAAAAGATCGAAGTAGTTGGCAACAGGGTGAATATCAAAACGGAGGTTTGTGTATGAAAAAAAGAGCCCTGATTTCAGTCTACGACAAAACGCAAATAACTCCATTTGCAAATCAGTTGAATGATCTTGGATTTGAGATAATCAGCACTGGTGGCACAGCGCAACTCTTGAGGGAAAGTGGCGTTCCTGTTAGAAATGTGTCAGATATTACGGGATTTCCCGAAATGTTAGATGGTCGCGTCAAAACTCTTCACCCTCTTATTCATGGAGGAATCCTGGCAAATAGGAACAAAGAGTCCCACATGAGCGATATGAAAAAGCTAAACGTTGGAACCATAGACATAGTAGTGGTCAATCTTTATCCGTTCAAAGAAACTGTATCGAGAAAAGATGCCACAATGACGGATGCCATTGAAAACATAGATATCGGGGGACCAACCTTACTGAGAGCAGCCGCAAAGAACTTTGAGTTTGTGCTTCCGATCTGCGATCCAAGTGACTATGACTGGATCATATCCGAACTCATCACCAACGGCAGTGTGTCATTTCAAAAGAGACTGAAGCTTGCAAGAAAAGCATTTGAACACACAGCCAAATACGATGCTGTTATAGCAGAATATTTCAGTAAAATAAGCCAGTCAGACGAAATTCTTCCACAAACGATAGTTCTATGTTTAAACAAAGAGAAAGATCTCAGATACGGTGAAAATCCACATCAAAAAGCCGCTTTATACCGGGAAGCCGAAGAAACCTATGCAAAAATAGAACAGCTCAATGGGAAAGAACTCTCGTTCAACAACATCAACGACATCGATGCGGCTATCAGCATTATAAGAGAGTTCACTGAACCATGCGCTGTAGCCGTAAAACACACAAATCCCTGTGGTGTTGCTTGTGGAAAAGATATAAAAGACGCCTTTTTGAAGGCATACAAGGCCGATCCAGTATCAATCTTTGGCGGCATAGTTGCTCTGAATCAATGCGTGAATGAAGAAACAGCAGAAGAACTCACAAAGATCTTTTTGGAAGTGATTATCGCACCAGATTATACGAAAAAGGGATTGGAAATCCTTTCAAAAAAGAGGAATCTGAGGATTCTGAAATCCGATTTCAGCGCTTGTGCTCATTCACTGGATATAAGAGTTACCCAAAGTGGGATACTTGTCCAGCAGCCTGATCTGGAAGATTATTCATCTTTAACGGTCGTAACACAAAGAGAGCCAACAGTTGAAGAAATGAAAGATCTCGAGTTCGCATGGAAAGTCGTAAAACACGCAAAGTCAAATGCGATTGTGCTGGCCAAAGACCTTGTCACCTTAGGCATAGGAGCGGGCCAAGCGAACAGGATATGGCCAACTGAACACTGCGTATCAGTGGCAGGAAAAAACGCCAAAGGTTCAGTTCTGGCTTCTGATGGCTTTTTACCCTTTCCCGATGTAGTGCAGAAAGCTGCCCAAGCTGGTGTAACTGCTGTTATCCAACCCGGTGGATCAATAAGAGATGCAGAATCGATAAAAGCCGCAGATGAGAACGGAATTGCGATGGTGTTCACAAACTACAGGCACTTTAGACATTGAGAAGGTGATCAGATGAAAATACTCGTGTTGGGTTCCGGTGGTAGGGAGCACGCATTAGTTTGGAAACTATCACATTCTCCGGAAGTGGACAAGATTTTCTGTATTCCGGGAAACGCCGGAATATCGAGTTTGGCCCATTGTGTTGAAATAAAGGACATCGAAAGAATATTGAATTTTGTCAAAGAGAACAAGATAGACATCACTCTTGTAGGACCCGAAGCTCCCCTTGTTAACGGCATAGTAGACAAGTTTGAAAAAGAGAATCTGAAAATCTTTGGCCCCAACAAAGAAGCCGCCATGATAGAAGGAAGTAAAGTCTTTGCAAAGCTTTTCATGGAGAAACACGGTATTCCAACAGCAAACTTCAGAGTTTTCGAGTCCCCGAATGCTGCGGAGAAATACTTTCTCAGCACTGATTTTCCCATTGTGATCAAAGCAGATGGTCTTGCCGCTGGTAAAGGCGCTTTTGTTGTTAAAAACAGAGATGAAGCATTCGAAGTTATAGACAAAGTAATGAGGCAGAAGCTCTTTGGCGATTCCGGAGATAGAATCATAGTGGAGCGGTTTTTGAAAGGTAGAGAGGTATCAGCTCTTGCTTTTTGTGATGGAAAGTCAATAGTTCCAATGGTAAGCAGTATGGACTACAAAAAGGCGTATGACTCAGATTTAGGTCCCAACACAGGAGGTATGGGCGCTATCGCTCCAGCTCCGCATTATACCAAAGATATTGCCAGCATCACCGTCAGAAACATCTTTTTAAATGTAATCGAAGGCCTGCAACGTGAGGGAATTTCCTACAAGGGAGTTCTTTATGCGGGACTAATGATAACAGAGAACGGACCAAAGGTTTTGGAATTCAACTGCAGATTTGGAGACCCAGAAACTCAGGTAATTCTTCCGCTGTTGAAAACAGATTTGAGCCATGTGGTGCAAGCAGTGATTGAAGGAGAATTAGCTCACTGTCCTGTGGAGTGGTTTGATTCTGTATCACTGTGTGTCGTCGCGGTAAGTCAAGGCTACCCTTTGAAATACAGAAAGGGCTTCAAGATATTGGGGCTTAATGAAATAGATGACGACGTCATGGTCTTTCATGCCGGAACAAAAAGAACTGATCAGGGAATAGTTACAAACGGCGGAAGGGTGCTGAGTGTGTGCGCCACTGACAGCCACTTTTCTAAGGCGAGGGCAAGGGTGTATCGATCCTTGAAAAAGATACGATTCGAAGGAATGCGCTATAGAAAAGATATTGGAGCCAACCTTTCAGATTCATCGTCCGAGTTTCATAGAAGTGTTGAGGTCACTCCATGAGGTCGCTTTTGTAGTTCAAATAAAGAAATAGATGCTTTTTAC
>Ga0209834_10002210_pt1 | contig 10437 bp, 9 predicted proteins | sample Mar14236cmmetaG_FD_184134 | JGI IMG/M metagenome (GOLD analysis project Ga0209834, IMG submission 184134) | Marine hydrothermal vent microbial communities from Guaymas Basin, Gulf of California to study Microbial Dark Matter (Phase II) - Marker... ...
CCTTGGTACTGTTCCACACAGTACACACGCTTTCCAGGCGTGCACCTTCGGCCACTCGGTCACCTCTCCTTGTCGTGTAAAGAACCCTTCGAATTTCAGCGCCACAAAATACGAAAAAAAATAAAAAAACACACACATTAGTTCGTGATTTCTCCACGGAGTGATTTATTTAAAAATATTTTAATTTCTTCATTTGTAAGTTTCTGGCCCAGAAGGAACATCAGTTTGGTCAGGGCAGCCTCCGGGGTAATGTCATTGCCTCCAATAACACCTGCTTCCCTCAGTTTCCGGCCCGTTTCGTATCGGTCCATTTCCACTGTTCCGGCCGGGCACTGGGTGACGTTCAGCACGATCATGCCCCGTTCGATGGCCTTTTTGATCGGTTCGACAAACCAGTTATCCATGGGAGCGTTTCCCGTTCCGTACGTTTCCAGTACCAGTGCCCGAAGCTGACTCCGGCCAAGCACGGCATGCATCCATTCGCGGCTCATCCCCGGGAAAATTTTTAGGATGCCAACCCGGGGATCCAGTTGTGTATAAACCCGTAACGGCTGGTGCCGGGTTGGATAACGGATCAGTCCGTAGTGATACTTGATTTGAACACCGGCTTCTGCCAGGGGTGGATAGTTGTATGACCGGAAGGCGTTGAAATGTTCGGCATTATGTTTCCGGGTGCGGTTCCCGCGCAGCAGGGTGTTTTCAAAGTAAATGCACACTTCGGGGACCATGGGTTCGTTCTCATGGCTGGCAGCGGCAATTTCCACGGCCGTGATCAGGTTTTCCTTTCCGTCGGTACGCAGGGTCCCGATGGGAAGCTGCGACCCGGTGAAAATGACCGGTTTATGAAGATTTTCAAGCATAAAGCTGAGAGCGGAGGCCGAGTAGGCCATAGTATCCGTACCATGAAGTATTACGAAACCGTCGTATTTCTCGTAATGTTTTTCAATGAGATTGGCCAGCCGGATCCAGAAAGACGGATCGATATTGGAAGAATCGATCACCGGATCGAAACTCAGAGCCGAGAGAGAACAGCCGAACTGCTGTAGTTCGGGAACCTGACGGGCAATTTGGCTGAAATCGACAGGTGACAGGGTACCGGTGAAGGGGTCATGGGCCATTCCGATGGTTCCTCCGGTATAGATGATCAGTATGGATTTCCCCTCCCTGGTCATTCCTATTTTTTGAAAAACATCTTTCTGGCGTTGCGGGTAGTAACCTCTGCTACTTCCTCCGGGCTTTTATCCGTGATTTCAGCCACTGCCTCCCCAATCAGTTGGATATAGGAACTTTCGTTTCTTTTTCCCCGGTAGGGCACGGGAGCCAGGTAGGGGGCATCGGTTTCCAGCACCAGGTGTTCCAGAGAAACCTGTTTTACCACCTGCTTCAACTCCGAGTTCCGGAATGTGATTACCCCGCCGATGCCAAGGAGAAAGCCCATACCGATGGCTTTGCGGGCATGGCTCACATTGCCTGAAAAGCAATGTAAAATGCCTGTCAAACCCGGCTTCCATTCTCTTTCAAGCACTTCAAACACCTCGGGAAATGCATTACGGATGTGGATCACCGCCGGAAGGGAAAGTTCCATTGCCCATTGTAACTGCCTGGCAAAAGCCTCAACTTGTTCGTCCCGGTAGGTTTTGTCCCGGTAAAGATCGACACCGATTTCTCCTATGGCACAGAAAGATCCTTTGACCAGCCAGTTCCGTATTTCTTCCAGTTGCGTTTCAAACTGATTGTCCACCGACCCGGGATGAAGCCCCATCATGGGATGGCAGATCTTTGGATATTCTTTGGCCATAGACATAACAGAGTGAATCGAGCCGGTATCGATATTGGGAAGGAACAGATTTTGGACTCCGGCATCCAGAGCCCGCCGGATAACGGCTCCCCTGTCGGCTTCAAATTCCGGAAGATAAAGATGCGTATGGGTGTCGGTCCATTCCATGAACAGGGATAAAAGAGCATGCAAACATATGAAAAAGACCTTAATTGGTCAAGGAAGAGCCGGTACATGTGGAAGAAATCAGGACAAAAAAAGGCTGTTGGATACTCAACAGCCTCTTTGAGGGAAATATGCGGGATGATGATCAAACAACCCCCTGGGCAAGCATGGCATCGGCCACCTTGACAAAGCCACCGATATTAGCTCCTTTTACGTAATTTATAAAGCCGTCTTTTTCTTTTCCGAACTTAACACAGGTATGATGGATATTGATCATGATTTGATGCAATCTTTTATCCACCTCTTCCCGGTTCCATGGCAGACGCATGGAATTCTGGGTCATTTCCAGTCCTGACGTGGCCACTCCTCCGGCATTGGCGGCTTTTCCCGGACCATACAGGATATGTTTTTCCAGGAAGATTTCCACGGCTTCGGGAGTGGAAGGCATATTGGCCCCTTCGGAAACCACAAAACACCCGTTTTCTAACAGGGTTCGGGCATCGTCACCGTTCAGCTCATTCTGGGTGGCACACGGAAGGGCCACTTCACATTTGACCTGCCAGGGTCGTTTTCCTTCATAATATTCCACTCCGTATTTTTCGGCGTATTCTCTGATGCGTCCCCTCTTGATATTTTTCAGTTCCTTAACATAATTCAGTTTTTCCGCATCAATGCCGCTGGGATCATAGATGAAACCGGAGGAATCGGACAGGGTGACCACTTTCCCTCCCATTTCTATGACTTTTTCTGTGGCATATTGGGCCACGTTGCCCGATCCGGAAATAGCCACGGTTTTTCCTTTGATGCTTTCGTCCCGGGTTTTGAGCATTTCTTCTGCAAAATAAACCGTTCCGTACCCGGTGGCTTCGGGGCGGATCAAACTACCTCCGTATTCAATTCCTTTTCCTGTGAGTACGCCGGTGAATTCATTGGCCAGGCGTTTATACTGTCCGAACAAAAATCCGATTTCCCTGCCGCCTACCCCGATATCACCGGCAGGTACATCGGTGTCGGGACCAATGTGTCTGAACAGTTCGGTCATCAGGCTCTGGCAGAAACGCATGACTTCGTTGTCGGATTTTCCCTTGGGATCAAAATCTGATCCTCCTTTTCCCCCACCCATAGGGAGGGTGGTGAGGCTGTTTTTGAAAACCTGCTCAAAAGCCAGGAATTTCAGAATACCCAGGTTCACAGTGGGATGGAAGCGCATGCCTCCCTTGTATGGCCCGATGGCCGAATTCATTTCGATGCGGTATCCTCTGTTGATCTGCACTTCGCCTTTGTCGTCCAGCCATGGGATACGGAAGATAATGATCCGTTCGGGCTCAGCAATACGTTCCAGAATTTTTGCATGCTTGTACCTGGGATTTTCTTCGATAAACGGGATCAGCGATTCGGCTACTTCCTGCACTGCCTGGTGAAATTCTGTTTCTCCGGGATTTTTGGCCTTGATCATAGCCATAAATTTTTCAACTCTTGGATCCATAGGAATAAAGGTTTTGGGGTTTTGGAATGTTTTTTTTCATTGATGATGAGGGAAGCAAATATAAATTTTTTCGTAAATGAAAAATACGTTATAGAACAGGTCTGCCTGGAAGGTGAGATTTTCCAGGGAGATCAGTGGTTCAGTCTGTACAGTTTCCCGGGGAGGCAACGTACCAGGCCCGTGAATTCGAGGTTCAGCAAAAGGCTCGATGCCTTGCTCACCGGCATTCCGGCAGCCCTGGAAACCTCATCGATGGTGAGAGACTGGTCTTTTAACAGTTCTGCCAGCATTTTTTCCTCTTCGTTCAGATCGGCAAACAGACTGGTTTGTACAGGCCTGGCGGGAAGATTTTCGTCCCATCCCATCAGATATTCGATATCCTCCACTTTTTCCAGCAGGGCCGCCTGATTGGTTTTGATCAATCGGTTGCACCCGCGTGACATATCGTCGGTTACTCTTCCGGGAACGGCAAACACATCCCGGTGGTAGCTGGCAGCAATCTCGGCAGTAATAAGAGCCCCTCCCTTTTCATCGGATTCGATCACAATGGTGGCATCGCTCAGCCCGGCAATGATCCGGTTTCTTTTGACAAAATAGGGAGGTTCGGGCTTTTCATAGCTGAGAAATTCGGTGATCAGCCCTCCGTGAACCACGATTTCCCTGGCAGTCCGTGCATGTGATGCCGGGTACATGAATTCAAACCCATGTGCCAGCACAGCCACCGTAGGGAAATCTGAATTCAGGGCAGCCCGGTGGGAGGTGATGTCGATTCCAAAGGCCAGGCCACTGACAATGAGCACCTCATGATTCTTTTCCCTGAGTCCGGTTATCAGCTTTTCGCAAAAGGCTTTTCCTTCGTATGTGGCTCTTCGAGTGCCCACAATGCTCAATACTTTGGGTTGATTCAGATCAGCTTCTCCCTTCATGAAAAAGAGAACCGGTGCATCAGAACAGTCTTTCAGCCGGGAAGGGTAATCGTCATCAAGGTAGAAAAAGACCTTTATACCGTTTTTGGTTGTATATTCCTCTTCCAGTGCTGCCAGTTCAAGAAGGGCAGGATTGGCAATATTTCCTGCCAGGGTGTTTCCCACGCCAGGTATTTTTGTCAGCGCGCGTTTTTTTTCGTAAAAGACACCTTCCAGGCTTCCTGCATAGGCCACCAGTTTTTTGGCAAGAATATTCCCCACTCCGGGGATCAGACTGAGCGCAATTTTGTATGTCAGGGGTGAATAAGACATGACTACCCGGCCGCCGCACTTTTTAGCAAAAATAAAAATATGAACCCAATAAATGCAGTGGTTCAGGAATTTTTATTACCCTGACAGTTTAAGGTAATGCAGAAGCTGATGAAACCAGTATTTTCCCGCCGTGTGATGAAAAAAAAGAGGCTGCCCTATGCAGGGCAGCCCCGGGATGGTTTGTTGGTCAATATATTAAACCAGGCCCTGGTCGAGCATAGCATTGGCCACCTTGAGGAAGCCGGCCACATTGGCCCCTTTGACATAATCTACATATCCGTCGGGAGTGGTTCCGTATTTTACGCAGGCTTCATGAATGTTTTTCATGATCTGGTGCAGTTTGGCATCCACTTCTTCCGCCGTCCAGTTCAGCTTCATGGCATTCTGTGTCATTTCCAGTCCGGAAGTGGCCACACCTCCTGCATTGGCTGCTTTACCGGGGGCAAACAGTATTTTGTTTTTCTGGATGATTTCAATGGCCTCCGGGGTGCAGGGCATGTTGGCCCCTTCCGTCAGGCAGAGGCAACCGTTCTTCACCAGGTTTTCAGCGTCTTCCTTATTCAGCTCGTTTTCCGTTGCACAGGGCAGAGCCACATCGCATTTTACCTCCCAGGGATGCTTGCCCTGATGGAATTCGGCCTCTGGGAATTCGTAGGAATAGGGTTTTACAATGTCTTCGTTGGAAGCACGGAGGTCGAGCATGAAATCAATTTTCTTTCCGCTTACACCCTGAGGATCATAGATGTACCCGTCGGGACCGGAAAGGGTCACGACTTTGCCTCCCAGTTCGTTCACTTTTCTTACGGCTCCCCAGGCCACGTTTCCGAAGCCGGAAACAGCCACCGTTTTCCCTTTCAGAGTTTCCCCTATTGTTGCCAGCATTTCCTGGGCAAAATATACCACACCGAATCCGGTGGCCTCGGGCCTGATCAAACTGCCGCCCCAGTTGATTCCTTTACCGGTGAGAACCCCGGAGTTTTCCCGGGCCAGTTTCCGGTACATTCCGTACAGGTAGCCGATCTCCCTGCCGCCGACGCCGATGTCACCGGCAGGTACATCGGTCTCGGGTCCGATCAGTTTCCAGAGTTCCAGCATAAACGACTGGCAGAATCTCATGATTTCAGAAGGAGATTTTCCTTTAGGGTTGAAATCCGATCCTCCCTTGCCTCCGCCCATCGGAAGGGTGGTGAGTGCGTTTTTAAAGATCTGCTCGAATCCCAGAAATTTCAGGATACTCAGATTCACACTGGGGTGAAAGCGCAAACCTCCCTTGTAAGGCCCGATAGCATTGTTGAATTGAACACGGTATCCCAGGTTGACATGGATGTTCCCCTGGTCATCGGCCCAGGGAACTTTGAAGGTCAGTATCCGGTCAGGTTCAATCATCCGTTCAATGATACTGGCCGACTCAAACTGAGGGTTTTCATTGTATACCTCTTCAATGGATTCAAGAACTTCGCGAACAGCCTGAAGATACTCCTTTTCACCGGGATGTTTCTTTTCAAGCTCGTTCATCAATTTATCAACGTTCATTTCTGGTGCTTTTAAGTGGTTAACCTATAACAAGTTGTCAGTATTAAAAAAATGTTGAAACAAATTTCTCATTCCCTGCCATTTAAACCTATGATTTTACTCATGGTTTTTTCCTCCATCTCCCGGAATGTACTTAACTGGCTGAATAGCAACGCAGTACAAAAATTCCGGCAAAAGATGTTTTATAACCTGTTATCCGGTAGCAGGCACTTTAATTTCCGGTTTTGACATACCTGTCCAGGCTTTCTGTCAAAGCCCTTCTTTGTTTTCTGGAGAGGGCCGCCAGGCTGACTGGCGGATACCGTCCTATTCCTTTTTTCATATTCAGATACAGGATGAGCTGGGGTTTCAGCCAGAAGAAGGACTTTCGGATTTCATATCGCTGAAAATCTTTTTTCGGGATTTCCACCGAGTGATGTTTTTGAGAATATATCTTGATGGAATAATAGCGGAGGATAATTTTCGGCCCCTCGTCAGTGTAAATAATATAATTCAGATCCAGGCCGAAATGATACACAATGAACAGCACATAGATAACCAGAAGGCATATTCCTATCTCATTCCGGTTGAGGCCCAGGAGAGGGGTGGGAATGAGGGTGGTGGCATAGAGCAGGGCAAAAAGGGAAATAAAAAAAATGGTTACTATGAGTTGCCTCAGCTTAATGGAAATAACATTCCGGCTGTTGTTTATAGTCATGGCAGTTTATTTTTCAGCTTTTCTTCGGTTCCTTTCCCGGACAATCAGGTCCAGTTCCCGGTTGCTCTGTCCGGCCACCGAGGTGTTTTCTTCGGCCCTTCTCAAAAGGTAGGGTATGACATGCCTCACAGGCCCGTACGGAACGTACTTGGCTACCAGGAACCCCCGGTGGGCAAGATTGAAACTGATGTGATCACTCATGCCCAATAACTGGGAGAACCAGATCCTTTCATCGTCGGGAGGAATGCCGTGTGTTTTCATCAATTCGGCCATGTATGCCGAGCTGTTTTCATTATGAGTGCCGTTGAAAATGGAAATCCGGTCGATATGCTCCACAGAGAATTTCAGTGCGGCATCATAATCCCGGTCAGTACTTTCCTTGTCAGGATGAATGGGAGAGGGATATCCCATTTTCTGAGCTCTCTCGCGTTCTTTCTCCATATATGCCCCCCTAACAAACTTGGCTCCCAGGAAGTACGATCCTTTCCTGGCTTTTCGGTAGCTCTCTTTCAGAAAATCGAGCCGGTCGGTACGGTACATCTGAAAAGTATTGAAAACAATGGCTTTTTGCCGGTTATACTTTTTCATCATTTCTTCCGCCACCTCATCGATCAGGTGCTGGTAATGGCTTTCTTCGGCATCGATCAGGATAGGAATGCCGTGATCGAAGGCTTCCCGGCAAAGCCGGTCGATCCTCTCGCGCAAACGGTTTGCCTCGAGGTTTTCTTCCTCCGTCAGGGGGTGTTTGCTTCCGGCTGCTTCCAGCAACCGGGAGGTTGTAAAAGCGGTGGGTTTGAATACGGCAAAGGGTATGTGGGGGCTGGTTGCAGCAAAACGAATGGAACGCAGGGTTTCATTCAGAGCCAGGGAAATACCGGCCTCCGATTCACTTTCTTCCACTGAATAATCCAGGATGGATTTCACCCGGTGAGCAGCCATTTTTTCCACAACCGGTAAGGATCGCTTCAGGGTTTCTCCACCGCAGAAATGTTTGTAAACGGTGGGTTTCAGTATCCATTCCACGGGAATATGCCACCTGACGGCCAGAGATACCAGACGGGTACCCATTTTTACCAGCCAGGGGTGAGAAATGGTTTTAAAAAGCCAGTATGCTCTTTGCAGATCTCTGTCTGATTTGCTGATAAAAGCGATTCGGGTATCTTCAAAATGCATAGGGGCTGATCTTCAAAAGGAATACCGGCATAAAGATAACGGATTTTCCTTATCCCCGGGGTTCAGCAGAGACAGGTATTAGAAATTGAAAGAAGCCAAAAGATTTATTTACCGGAATCCGGGATTTCCTCCTGCATCAGTTGATTGTAATAAAATACCACTTCCCCCAGATCCACATCATTCCGGATATCCAGTCCGCTGGCTTCCAGAAAAGCTTCGATTTCCGTTTTTTTCTCTTCCAGGGCCTTCAGCAGACTGCGTTTTTGCTTCCTGACCGGGATCAGGTTCTGACCGTCCTTTGTGATGTAATAATCTTCCGTGATCCGGAAGTAATTCCGGTAATTGACCTCACCGAAATTGGATACGGGCATTTTTTCCGATTTGATCTCGGCATACCTTTTGACCAGCAGCCTGGCATACCCGTCGGCCAGCACCTTGAAATAACCTTCTACCGGCTTTCCCTTGAGGAAATATTTTTCGTAAATAAACCGGTGATTACCGAAAAACACATATTCCAGATCCCGTGGATTGACAAAGGTCAGGATTTTGCCCTCGTCTTTGAATTCAATCTGATTGGTATGCATGTTGTACCGGAAGCCGATGTTTTCGAAGATCCTTCCGTTTTTCATCACAACGGTTCCCGGCATGAATTCGTTTTCCAGAAAGGGAGACCCTTCAATTTCATCATAGTACACAGGATTGATTTCTGTTCCGCGACTGAGCAGGTTATCAAACTGAACATTGGATGACCGGGGGGATACAAGCTGGGCCATGGACGACGGCACCTGCACCAGGAATACTGAGCAGACCAGAATAACTGTGATACATGTTTTTTTCCTGTTCATAATATGTTTTGATACTTGTATATCAAATATACAAAAAAAGCAGTTACCATTTTTTGTTTTAAAACAGGATCGTGGTTAACGTACGACAGAATAGGGGTGATGGGAATTCATTTTCTTCTGGCATGGAAAAACTTTTCCAGTACCTGCCGGGATTCTTTTTCCAGAATTCCCGAAGAAACAAGGGTTTTCGGGTGCAATACCCGGGAAGAAAACCGGGTGAATCCTTTTTTAGGGTCAGATGTCCCGTATACAATTCTCTGAATCTGTGCCCATCCCAGTGCGGAAGCACACATGCTGCAGGGTTCCAGAGTGACATAAATGGTGCAATCGGTTAGATATTTTCCTCCCAGGTATTCTGCTGCTGCCGTAATGGCCTGCATTTCAGCATGAGCGGTTACATCGCCCAGGATCTCGGTCAGGTTATGTGCCCGGGCCACAATTCGGTTTTTACAAGTGATGACGGCTCCCACGGGTATCTCATCTTTTTCCAGGGCTTTCCGGGCTTCTTTCAGGGCTTCTTTCATGAAATACTCATCGGAAAAAAAATCGGGCAGGGATCCATTGATCGGTTCGTCCATGAATAACAAAAAAACTTAGTATTTTCGCAAGATAATAAAAACTACTCTTATGTACCGTACGCACACTTGTGGCGATTTACGAAGGAGTGATGCCGGCCGGCAGGTTGTACTCAGCGGTTGGGTGCAACGATCCAGGGATCTTGGGGGAATGACGTTCGTGGACCTGCGTGACCGATACGGCATTACACAGCTGGTATTTAATATGGAAACCGATCCCGGGCTGTGTGAAAAAGCCAGGAAACTCGGCCGGGAATTTGTCATCAGGGTCAGTGGCCCGGTGGCAGAGAGAAGCAATAAGAATCCCCGTATTCCTACCGGCGATATCGAAATACTTGTCGAGGAACTGGAAGTACTGAATGTTTCCCAGGTACCTCCTTTTACAATTGAAGAGAATACCGACGGGGGGGATGATCTGCGCATGAAGTACCGCTATCTGGATATCAGACGTCCTCAGGTGAAGGACCATCTGATCCTGCGGCACCGTATGGCCCAGGAGGTAAGGAAATATCTCGACGGGCAGGGATTTATTGAAATAGAAACACCGGTGCTGATCAAGTCTACCCCCGAAGGAGCCCGCGACTTTGTGGTTCCCTCGCGCATGAACCGGGGCGAATTCTATGCCCTCCCCCAGTCGCCGCAAACCTTCAAGCAATTGCTCATGGTGGCAGGGATGGATAAATACTTTCAGATTGTGAAATGTTTCCGTGACGAGGACCTGCGGGCTGACAGACAGCCCGAGTTTACTCAGATCGATTGCGAGATGTCGTTCGTGGAACGCGAGGATGTGCTGAATACATTTGAAGGTCTTGCCGGACATTTATTTCAGACGATACTGGGAATTCAGGTGCCGGTACCGTTTCCCCGCCTGTCGTATCAGGAAACTATGGAGAAATACGGTACAGACAAACCCGACCTGAGGTTCGGAATGGAAATACACGACCTGTC
>Ga0209834_10002211_pt1 | contig 10436 bp, 12 predicted proteins | sample Mar14236cmmetaG_FD_184134 | JGI IMG/M metagenome (GOLD analysis project Ga0209834, IMG submission 184134) | Marine hydrothermal vent microbial communities from Guaymas Basin, Gulf of California to study Microbial Dark Matter (Phase II) - Marker... ...
ATGGGAATTGCAACATTACTTCTTATTTCCCATTGGGCAACCCCGCAACATCTTTTTTTGGAACTTTCTATTATTCCAGACCAAGTACATTTGAGATCACACTCCGCTTCCTGCCCCAATAAAAGAAAATAAACGAAATTTGGGTCTTTTTTTTCAATGAGTTTAATTTGTTTTTCATTTGCAGTCTTTGCAAACTTTATATATTCCTCTTTTATTTTGTTTGAAAAAGAATTTGGAATGACAAATCTCGCCTTTTTTGCGATTCTTTCCATTGGTTCTATATTGCACAAAAACTGCCTTTCCCTCACCAATTGCGCATACATAGAAAGGCTCCCTTTAATATTATAATTTGTATAATTTAAAGAAACTGTTTTTGTTTTCTCCAGATAATTCAGAGCAAATTCGTTTTCATTATTTTTAACTTTTTCATCCCAGATTTCCCAGAAACTTGCGGGAATTTCTTCTATATCCGTTTCAAAACCAGATTCTCTCACAACTTTTTTAAATCCTTTGCCTATTTCTCTGAGTTCTTCAATGGGAGAATTATTCAGTATATTGTACAATTTCAAAAGATAGCGGGGCTGAATTGCAAATATTATCCTCGTTAGAGCCCCTTCCAGGATAATATATCTTGCATCCTGTGGTGGAATTTCTTTCTCCACAAATTCGTTGTATAATTCAAAAGAAAATTTCCAAAAATTACTCACAACTTTATTATATCTGATTGGTTTTATTACTCTAAAAGAAGCCTCTATCCCAGCACCCGGAATTAGATTCAGCGCATTTATATTTCTCCACAAATACAATGCGGCGAACCTTGAAATTTCATCAACCGTTATCACAAATGGAGAAAAATCTAAGAGAATATTGTGATGATGATTTTTTATAATTGAGTTAACTATCTTTTTTGCTTCTCCTTTATTTTCTTTGCATTCTCGATATAATTCTTCAATGTTTTTTTCAAAGGAACTTTGAGATATTTTTACTCCAAGAGCGGCAAGTATATAAGGTTCATCTTTCAGATAATTAATTTTTACCATATATATAAATTAAGAAATCAATATTTACTTGTCATAATTTGATAAATTCATAAGATTATTGGAGAAATTAATCAATTACTTATACTATTTTACTCGTCCTTATATAAATAAAAAAGATTTATATATATAGGAATTCGCATATATGATGAAAGTTTCATAACCTTCAGTATGAGAAAGATTGCAGTTGTGTCTGGAAAAGGAGGAATAGGAAAAACAACACTGGCAATAAATCTTGGCTATTTATTGCATAATGAATTTAATTTTGATACAACAGTTGTAGACTGCAATTTAACAACACCTCATTTAAGTATTAATTTAGGCGTCTATAACAAAAACAAAACATTGAACGATGTTTTAAAAGGCGAAGCTAAACTGGAAGAGGCTTTGGTAAAACATCCCGCTGGAATAAAAATACTGCCAGCTTCTATTGAATTAAATGATTTAGAAGGAGTGGATATAGGAAAACTATCAGATATTTTGCAAAATCCAACTTCAAATTTGATTTTAGATTCTGCCCCCGGGATTGGAAGGGAGGGAATGGCAACAATTTCCGCTGCCGATGAAATTCTTTTTATCACACAACCTTATACCAGCGCAGTAATGGATATATATAGATGTAAAAAAGTTGCAGAAAAACTAAACAAAAAAATATTGGGCATAGTTGTAAATTTTAGAAAAGGATTTAAACACGAATTAAGCAATACAGAAATAGAAAAATTTACAGAACTTCCGGTAATTGAAACGATACCATATAATATTGAGATAGAGAAAAGTGTTGCGGCAAAATTACCTCTTCCGTTATATAATCAAAAAGCAAAGGCAAATAAATCTTTTTATTCTTTGGCTTCGCAAATATCCGGGTTTGAAATAGAAAGAAGAAGAACTTTTTTGGATATATTGTTGAATATATTTAAAAAATAAAATTAGAGTAAATTTAATCTTGCAATCCTTGCACTAATTGCTCTGGCTATGGTGCTTTGTTTCTTTGCTCTTTTTATTCGATTTGCCAATACAATATCTCCGACCACATCTCTGATCCAATTTTCAAAATCATTTTTTTCTTCATTTACATGGTGCAAAAATGTTTTTGCATCCATATCTTTCAAAGCCTGCGCAAGCTCTTCCAACTTTCTAAAAACTCTTCCATCTTTGCAATAAAATTCACTTCCCCTTGGAACTTCTTCAAGAAATCTTTTACTCATATAATTAGTTTTTATTTTTTTAATATATTCTAATCTTAATTTAAGATCATTTAAGGCATTCATAAAAATGATAAAACAATCATAAGGAGTTTTATATGGATTGAAGTATTTGTGAATATCTCCGTCGGCAAACCATTTCGTGCACATATAATAGAAATGGTCCGAAATCTGCAATTTTCTCCAATTATCTATTAGTTTTCTGTCTCCATATTTTAAGGCTTCTTTTTCCAATCTATAAATCTCCGATAATGCAGTTTGTTGCATTCTGTTTCCAATCCATGCACTCAAGTCTCTTTCAGTATCTGCCCAGGAAACAATATTTTGGAAATCTATTTCGGCAACAGGTTTAAATTTTTTTATGCTTTCTGCAGTAGTTACAAACTCATTTCCCCTTTCAAGAACTTTTAGTGGAAAATGTTTTAGAAATTCAAAAATTCCGGTTTCTTTCCATTGATGTTCTCCAAAAGTTTCATAATCCATGAATAAATTTATTATATTTCCATTTCCGTTATGTTTATCAATCCAATTCGAAAACTTATCTGCTGTTAATGGCCATCCCCCCCATTTTCTTTCAGAAAATCTAAAGGCGATATCATCACTCAATTTATAGTGTTTAAGCAAAACACATATATTGCTGTCTTTTCCTTTATAAACAAAACATGGACTTCTCCATTCCAGAACTTTATCCCATCCTTCAGCGAGAATACCCTTATAACCAAGACCTTCTACAAATTTACCAATTTCGTTCTGATATACTAATTCGGTATTTCTGAAAATTTTTGGTTTAATTCCAAAAACTTCTTTTAATTTTTTTTCCTGTTTTTTTATTTGTCTTTCAAACTCATTTAAAGAAAATACTGAAGCAAGAGAATGGTAATATGTTTCTCCTACCAGATCACAACAACCGGTATCTACTATCTTTTTAAAACTTTCCAAAACTTTTGGATAATTCTCAAGTTGTTCAAGCAGGACCCCTGTTATCGAAAAACTAACTTTAAATTTTCCATCTGTCTTATGTATTAAATCGAGCAAAATCTGATTAGTTGGAATATAGCTTTTTTTTATTATTCTCTCAAGATACATTCTGTTTCTTTCTTCATCAAAATAATTTTTTTCTTTTCCGATATCAAAAATTCTGAAATTTTTCAGCCTGAGCGGTTGATGAGTGTGCAAATAAAAACAGACAGACACCATATTAATTTATAAGAGACCTGTAAATAGAAACAATTTTGGAAGCCCGTTCTTTCCATGAGATATTTGTTAATTCACGATAGGCATTGCTTGTAATTTCTTCCCTTAAAGGAGAATATCTCAAAGCAGAGATTGCTTTGTTTGCAATTTCTTCTATATCCCAAAAATCAACTCGAATACAGTTTTTCAAAATTTCCTTTACACCCGAATTTTCCGAAACAATAACGGGAACTCCATTTGAAGCCGCTTCAAGAGCGGAGATGCCAAAAGGTTCAGATACTGAAGGAAGAACATATAAATCAGCGGATTCATAAATCTTTTTAACTTCTTCATCTTTCAATCTTCCGGTAAATAATATTTTATCTCCAATATCTAAATTGCAAGCCAGCTCAATCATCTCTGGCAATAGTTCTCCAGAACCAGCCATAACAAACAAAACATCTTTCATGTATTCTGAAATTTTTTTTGCCGCTCTGATAAAATAATCTGGACCCTTATGCATGCTAATTCTTCCAAGATATAGAACAATTTTTTTTCTGTTATACGGTTTGTTTTTTTTATTTCCGTCAAATTCTATTGCATTGTGCACAACTTCTATTTTATCCTTGCTAATATTGTAATCTTTTATTATTCTATTTTTTGTATAATTGGATACTGCAATTATTTTATCCGCTTTGTTGAAAGCTTCTAGTTCAAGATTATAAACAAAAGGATTATGACTGCTACAACTTCTATCCAATTCGGTTGTATGAACATGTAGAATTAAAGGTTTTCCAGAAAATTCTTTTGTTTGCATTCCGGCGGGAAAAGTCATCCAGTCATGGCAATGAATTAAATCAAAATTTTCATGTTTTGCAATTTTTACTCCTCTTTTCGTAAATCTGTCAATTTCTTCCTTTAAGTTTGTTCCGTATATTTTTGCTTCCTCTTCGCATAATGAATATTTGTACTGATATGTTTTTTCATTTAAATAGGGACTTAGCAAACTTTTAATCCCCTTAATAGAAACAAAATTTGTGGGTATTATTTTTAATTTGTTGCTTTCTCCCTTGATCGGTAAAATTAAAGTTATCTTTGTTCCAAATTTTGCCAGAGCATTACAAAGATTGTAAGTAACATTCCCAAGACCTCCAACATTGTATGGAGGAAATTCCCAGCCAAACGTAAGAATTTTTAAAGATTTCATAATTATATTACCTTATAAAACAAAATGTATTGCCGCTTTCTTAATTGAAATTGAAAAAATTGACTGTAACGGCAGAAGAACTTTTGGAGAGGAGATATGACTCCGAAGATAAAAATCAATAATCAAATTGAAAGGCCGCAAACAACTGAGGAAAAGAAACTTGGACTTCTCTTATTTATCGGAAAGAGTCAAAAAACATTATGAAAAATGAAAAAATTTAATTTTTAGCAATCAGATATTGGATTAAATATTTATAATAATTATGCCGGAAATTTTTGTGCAGAAAGCAACGGAAGTGCTTCTTAAAAATAATATAGGCATCGGAATTAAAGCTGGAGATTATTATCCAGATCTCTGGGTCAGAGATGCTTTGATTTCTTCTTTGGGGATGGTTCTTTCAGAAGATAGAAGACTTATAGAACTGGCAAGGAGGTCAATAGACACAGTTTCAAAATATCAAAAGTTTACTGGGCAACTTCCAAACAAAATTTCTCAGGATGAAAAAATTGTTTGTTTTGGTGAGGGGGGTTGTGTTGATTCGAGTTTGTGGTATCCGATTGCTGTCTTAAATTATTTTAACAAAACAAAAGATTTAGATTTTCTCGAGAGACACTATAAAAAAATAAAAAAAGCAGTCAATTGGGTTCTTTGTTTGGATCAAAACAATGACTGGCTGATTGAAACAAATGAAGGTTCTGACTGGATGGATCTGCTTCTCAGATCAGGAAGAGTTTTATATGACAATGTTCTTCTTTATAAATCTTTAAAAGATGCAGCAGAAATATGCAATATTCTCAAAAAAGAAGAGAAATTTGATTTCATTGCGGAAAATTTGAGAGAATCAATAAATTTGTTCTTCTGGCCGATAAAAGAAAACTTAAAATATGTAGAAGAAAAGTATGGATATACAGGGATTGAAAAAGATTTTGAGATCATTTTTCAAAATAAGGATGATGGAAAAAATTATTATATTGCGGACCTTGGTTTTAGAAAATATGATCCAAGATTTGATTCTCTTTCCAATCTGCTTGCAGTTTTGTTTGATGTCGCAGATGAAAATAAAAAAATTAAAATTCTTGATCACATCAAAAACGAAAAAATCAATACTCCTTATCCGTTAAAAGTTTTACATCCTCCAATATCAAAATATGATCCTTTCTGGAATTTTTATTTCAGGCGGTCTGAGTTGCCTTATTTGCAGGAACCTGGAAATTACCATAACGGAGGAATCTGGCCTTTTGTTGGCGGTTTTTATATTGCAACTCTAAAAAAAGAAAAAAAATCTTATAATAAGGAATTTGAAAAATTAATCGAAAGTTGCAAATTGGGGAATTGGAGATTTTCCGAGTGGCTGAATTCAGAAGGAAAAATAAGAGGGTCTGCAAACCAGAGCTGGAGTTCCGCAATGTTACTTTATGCTTATTATTATAGTTAGATTATGAAAATCGCTTATTTTGTTTGGGAATATCCTCCTTTATTGGTGGGAGGTCTTGGAACTTACGCTTCTCAAATAGTTCCAAGACTTGCAAAACTTGGGAATGAACTAACTGTTTTTACTTTGAATGATGGAAAATTAAAGACGAGCGAAAAATCAGGAAAAATAGAAATACACAGGCCAAAAATTATAGAAGGTACTAATGCAATAAGTCATATATCTAATGAAGATCTGAGAAAATGGGGAGAGCATTTAAAATTTTTTAACAATATTTTTTCTTATAATTATTTATCTGCGGCGAAATTTATCAATGAAATTTCAAAAAAAAAGAAATTTGATTTAGTTGTTATAAATGATTGGTTGTCATGTATTGCGGGATTGATAATAAAACAAAATCTAAACTTACCAATTGTTTTTCATATACATTCAACAGAGCAACAAAGAACAGGTGACGGGAGCCAAACAATAAAAACATTGGAAAAAGAGATGGGCGAAAAAGCCAATTCAATAATTACGGTATCTTATTCTATGAAAGAACATTTAATAAGTTTGGGTTATCCGCAAGAAAAGATAAATGTTGTTTGGGATGGTTGCGATACAGACAAGTACAAATTAGAAAATGTAAACTGGAGATTGGTAGAGGAACTAAAAAGGAAATATAATATAAGAGAAGGAGAAAAAATAGTATTCTTTATTGGAAGACTTACCTTTGTCAAAGGTGTTGAAAATTTAGTTTTGAGTTTTCCTTTAGTTTTGAAAGAGTTCCCCAACACTAAATTAATTATTTTGGGCAAGGGTGAAGAATATAACAGCATAGTTGAATTGATAAAAAGATTCAATATTGAAGATAAAGTTATAATCAGATCAGAGTTTGTTTCTGAGGAAGAAAGAATCGCTCATTATGCTTTGTCTGATGTTTGCGTTTTTCCAAGTTTTGCAGAACCTTTTGGCATAGTATCTTTAGAAGCCATGGCCATGAAAAAACCGGTAGTTGTTGGTGCGAGCGGGATTTCTGGATTTAGAGAACAGGTTATTCCAGAAGGAGAAGAGCAGACGGGAATTCATATCAATGGAAAAAATCCCGAAGATATTGCGTGGGGAATAAAGGAAATTTTGAAGAATCCGGAAAGAGCAAAAAAAATGGGAGAGAATGGAAGAAAGAGGGTAGAAGAAACATTTAATCTGGATGTACTTGCAAGAAACACCCTGTTTCTTTATGAAAAAATTACAAAGAACTAATTAATCCTGCGCTGGTCGGGATTCGAACCCGAGTCATAGGCTTGGCAAGCCCATATCATAACCAGCTAGACCACCAGCGCATAATTTACTATATCTTAAAATTAATACATTTTTATGGGGTTGTGGTGTAATGGTAGCACGACTGGCTCCAGAGGAACTGCAGATAGTTCCGTCATTTATCATATCTTTGCCTTTGGCTCGATATGCTTTGGAATGGAGTTTTGATGCTTTTATGGCAGATGATTTAAAAAAGAAACCAGTTAATTGGGGTTCGAATCCCCGCAACCCCACTTTTATAAATAACTAATTATTATGGTAGAAACCAAAGTAATTAGTATTCTTTCTGGAAAGGGAGGTGTTGGCAAAACGACATTAACATTTAATTTAGGTACTGCTTTGAATGATTTTGGAAAAAATACTTTAATTGTAGATGGAAATCTTACAACGCCCAATTTGGGAATTCATGCGGGAATTCCTTTGTATCCAACTACTCTGCATGATGTTTTAAAGGGAAAAGTGGATGTGTATGATGTTATGCATGTTTTGCCAAGTGGTTTGAAAATCATCCCCGCTTCAATAAACTTAAACGACCTGAGAGGAGTAGATCCAGAATATCTCTCTTCAACTCTAAGAAATTTAATTGGAAGATTAGATTTTATTTTAATAGACGGCGCTCCCGGACTTGGAAAAGAATCTTTATCTGTTTTGAAATCTTCAGATGAAGTTATTGGAATTACCATCCCGGATCTATCAGCTCTGACAGATTTGCTGAAATCAATTAAACTGGTAGAAAAATATAAAAAGAAATATCTTGGCAGTATTATAAATATGGTTAAGAATAAAAAATACGAACCAAAAAAAGATCATATTATGACTATGCTTGGCGAGACTGAAATTCTGGGAGCAATCCCGCATGATGAAAATGTTAGATATGCATCAGCAAGGAGAATTCCAGTCATCTATCACAAACCAAATTCAAAAGCGAGTTTAAAAATAAAAAGTATAGCAGCAAAGTTAGCCGGAAAAGAATTTAAAATTCCCTGGTACCGAAGATTGTTTTAATCTTATTTTACTTCACTTTTCCTTATTTCAACAACACTTATAGGATATATTGTATTCAATATCTTTTTTGCATCCCGTTGCAATTCATCACTTAAAATTTTATTTATAATCTGCTCAAAATTATTTCCGGAAATAAATAATTCCAAAAAATTTTCCATTTTTTTTCTAATATTCTTCGCAATACTTGTCTGGACATTTTTTGCCGTCACCACTATCGGTTTTAAAATCAGTTTTTTGCCATCTTTTGTTTCTTCTTTTATATATCCATCTATCCTTGTTGAGAATTTTTTCACATTTCTCGATATAAAACTTCTTGAAACCTCATGTCCCGCAATGGTTGTTAATGCTCTGTCATTTTCAACTTTATTGATTTTAAAATAAAATTTGTAATAATATTTTTGTGTTTTTTTATCTATATCTCTAAAATACACAGAAAATTTTCTGCCAATTACTTTGTCTGGCTTATCCGCCATTGTTTTGCCTATAACCTTCTCTCCAAAAATTTTCGGTAAGATTATCTCATATTCCTTCTTTATTTTGCCTTTCATTTATTTAATTGATAATAAATTTAAGAAGGCATTATTTAAGATTATATTTTGTATTTGCTTCTCCTCCAGTTTTTGGTATTTGTCCGGATTCTTCTGGTTCTTGCCCTCTTTAATCCAAATTTCTTTATATCCGCCCATCTTGGAGCAGGTCTTTTTGAAACCGAAATAAGTTTCAGTTTTTTCTCCAGAGTCTTTTTACTTCCCATAAATCTTTTATTGATTAAATTTAATAAATATTTCGCCATTTTTAGAGAAAAACGGTCTCTCTTTGTCCAAAAAACTGCAAACTCAGCATTGTCTCATTTTTCGAACAAAAAAGCGGGAAATTAATATTGAATCGGTCAATATGCGGATTTTTCTTTTTAAAAAATTACAAAAAATAATTTTATAAAAATATTTATAAAAAATATCAAACAACCATTATGCCGAATAAAATAAAAATAATTCTCGGAAACTCAAAGATTGAGGCTTTTCACTTTAAGACGGCTTTCCAGTTAATTTTGGGTTTGATGTTCAGAAAAGACGGAAATGCGCTTCTGGAGTTCAGAAAGGAGAGAAAACCAAAAATCTGGACGCTTTTTATGAGATATCCCTTGAATTTGGTCTTTTTGGACAGAAACAAAAAAATAGTTGATTTAATCGAAGAAGTCCCTCCAATTTCCTTTAATCCCAAAACGTGGAAAACCTACTGCCCGAGAAAAAAGTGCAAATATGCGCTCGAATTAGATGCGAGAAAAAGAATTAAGATTGATTCTAAAATTGAATTCATCTAAAAAGGCAATTCTTTCCAATTGTACTGTTCGTAAAAACAAATGTCTGCCAGTCTTTGATTATCTTCGAAAATTTTATCAATTATTTTCGGATAATCTTTGTCTCTTTCTTTTTTGTGAGGGTTGATAACAATTCCTTTAGTTGACTATCTGAAATTGGTTCATTAATCTGGCCCTGCTGATAAATCTGGATTAAATATAATTCTATCTGTTCCGCAAGTTGAGGATTCGCAATTCTAACATTTGACAATCTTTCCCTTGCCTCTTTTGTAAGACATTCGGATAGAATTTTCGCTTTCATTTCCTCCAGTTGTCTTAACTGTTCCTGTTGCATCTTATATTGATCCCACATATCCACCATAAAGAAATAATTTAATAATTAATAATGTTTAAATGGAATAGAGATAAATGTTTAAGATGCGGGGGCTGTGTTTCTGTCTGCCCAAATAACGCTCTTGAATTAACTGAACATGGAATTGTCAGAGATGAAAAAAAATGCATTGAATGCGGGATCTGTGAGAAATTTTGTCCAGTTGGGGCTATAAAAATTAAAAAGAAGCAAAACTAAGAATTGTAGCAAAAAGACATATTAGATCATCAGGATGTATAATGGAATATCTCTCAAAGCTCCATTCTTTATCGAGCGTTTCCTCTTTTATTGTTTAGATAACATAGTTTTGCTCTTCCTATTTCTCTTATTTTAATCTTTCCTTCTCCCTGCAATCTGTATATATATTTTGTCAGGGTGTGCCGGTGAACTTTG
>Ga0209834_10002214_pt1 | contig 10429 bp, 9 predicted proteins | sample Mar14236cmmetaG_FD_184134 | JGI IMG/M metagenome (GOLD analysis project Ga0209834, IMG submission 184134) | Marine hydrothermal vent microbial communities from Guaymas Basin, Gulf of California to study Microbial Dark Matter (Phase II) - Marker... ...
CGGGTACAACGTCGGAATTCTCGTGGATCAAATCCTGGAGGTTGAGGTGATTAAGAAGGCTGCCCCCAGGGAGGAGCTGAGGTTTGAGGAGGTATTCCCAAAGAAGCCCGGCCTTCCAAACGTCGCGATAATCGGAACCGGCGGAACCATAGCGAGCAGGATTGACTACAAGACCGGCGCCGTTCACGCGGCCTTCACCGCCGAGGAGCTCGCCAAGGCAGTTCCGGAGATATTCGACATAGCGAACATAACACCGAAGCTGCTCTTCAACATAATGAGTGAGGACATGCGCCCGGAGTACTGGATTAAAATAGCCCACGAGGTAGCCGGAATGCTGAACAACGGCGAGGATGGAGTTGTCATCGCCCACGGAACGGACACGATGGCCTACACCGCCTCGGCGCTCAGCTTCATGCTCCGCGATCTCGGAAAGCCGGTTATTCTCGTCGGCTCCCAGAGGAGCTCAGACAGGCCGAGCAGCGACGCGGCGATGAACCTCATCTGCTCCGTCAGGATGGCGACCGCCGACTTCGGTGAGGTGGCCATCGTCATGCACGGCGAGACGGGCGATACCTACTGCCTCGCCCACCGCGGAACCAAGGCCAGGAAGATGCACACGAGCAGGAGGGACGCGTTCAGGAGCATAAACGACATTCCCCTCGCAAGGATATGGCCGGAAGGTAAGATCGAGTTCCTCAGGAACGACTACCGCAGGAGAACCGAGAGCGAGGTCTGGGTGGACGACGAGATGGAGGAGAAGGTGGCCATCATCAAGGCCTTCCCGGGAATTCAGCCGGAGATAATCGATTTCTTCGTCGACAGGGGATACAAGGGGCTGGTCATCGAAGGAACGGGTCTCGGCCACGTACCCACCTACGTCATCGATTCGATAAAGCGCGCCACGGAGGAAGGCGTCGCCGTCTGCATGACGAGCCAGTGCCTCTACGGCAGGGTGAACCTCAACGTGTACTCAACCGGAAGGAGGCTCCTAAAGGCCGGCGTGATTCCGTGCGAGGACATGCTCCCAGAGACGGCCTACGTCAAGCTCATGTGGGTTCTCGGCCACACCGACGACCCGAAGGAAGTGCGCGAGATGATGCTGACGAACTACGCCGGAGAGATAACGCCGTACACGAGGTTTGACACGTTCCTGAGGTGATGATGATGGCTGAGAAATTCAACTACGAGGAGCTTGGCCTCAAGGTGGGCCTTGAGATACACAGGCAGCTCGACACCAACAAGCTGTTTTCACCCGTCCCCAGCGAGATGAGCGATGAAGTGGACTTCAAGTTCCAGCGCAGGCTCAGGCCGACGATAAGCGAGCTCGGCGAGATCGACCCCGCCGCCCTTGAGGAGTTCAAGAAGGGAAAAACCTACATCTACGAGGGCAACTACAGGCTGGCGGACCTCGTTTACATGGACGAGGAGCCCCCACACATGCCGGACGAGGAAGCGTTGAAGGTTTCCCTCCAGATAAGCTACCTCCTCAACGCAACCCCCGTTGACGAGGTTCACTTCATGCGCAAGATAGTCATAGACGGCTCCAACGTCTCCGGCTTCCAGAGGACGGCGATAATAGCCATGAACGGAAAGGTGGACACCCCCTGGGGAAGCGTCGGCATTCCGACGATCTGCCTTGAGGAGGACGCGTGCCGCATCGTCGAGAGGGGAGAGAAGGAGGTCATCTACCGCCTCGACCGCTTAGGCATTCCGCTGGTGGAGATAAGCACCACCCCGGATATACACCACCCGGAGCAGGCAAAGGTCGTCGCGAAGTACATCGGCGACGCCTTAAGGGCGACGAGAAAGGTCAAGCGCGGCCTTGGGACCATCAGGCAGGACCTGAACGTCTCGATTAAGGGCGGCGCCCGCGTTGAGATTAAGGGTGTCCAGGAGCTGGACATGATACCGCTCATCATCGAGCGCGAGATAGAGAGGCAGGTGAACCTGCTCAAGATACGGGACGAGCTCAGGAAGAGAGGCTTAAAGCCCGAGGACATCAAAGAGGAATTCTATGACGTCACCGAGATATTCGAGAACACCGGCTCAAAGATAATAGCCGGGACAATAAAGAGGGGCGGAAAGGTTCTCGCCGTCAAACTCCCCAAGTTCCGCGGGCTCATAGGCAGGGAAATCCAGCCAGGAAGGAGGCTCGGCACCGAGATGGCGGATAGGGCCAAGAAGTACGTGAAGGGAATCTTCCACATCGATGAACTACCTAACTATGGAATTACAGAATCAGAGGTTAATGCGGTTATCGAAAAACTTGGTCTCGGCGAGCAGGACGCGTTCGTTCTCGTCGCGGCCGAGGAGGAAACCGCAAAGAACGCCCTCCGCGAGGTCGTCCAGAGGGCAAGGGAGGCCATCGAAGGAGTTCCCGAAGAGACGAGGAGGGCCCTGCCGGACGGCAACACCCAGTACATGCGCCCGCTTCCAGGCAAGGCGAGGATGTACCCTGAGACGGACATACCGCCAATACTCATAACGGCCGAGATGAAGGACGAGATACTGGCGAACCTGCCGGAGCTCCCGCAGGAGAGAGTTGAACGCTACGTCAGGGAGTACAAGATAGACAGGAGCCTCGCCGAAACCCTCGTAAACGATGAGCGCGACGAGCTCTTCGAGGAGCTGATTGAGAAGGGAGTCAAGCCCTCACTGGCAGCATCAGTCCTTGTGGTGGTTCTCAAGGGCCTCAGGAAAGAGGTTCCCATCGAGAACATCACAGACAAGCACATCATGGAGGCCTTTGACCTCTACCTCGCTGGAAAGATAGCCAGGGAAGCCTTTGAAGAGATATTCAAAGAACTCGCACTCCACCCAGAGAAGAGTGCCGCCCAGGTAGCGGAGGAGAAAGGCCTCACCCTCCTCAGCGAAGAGGAAGTTGAGCGCATCATAGACGAGGTCGTCCAGCAGAACATCGAGGTCATAAAAGCCAAGGGAATGGGAGCGATGGGAATGGTCATGGGCAGGGCCATGGCAAAGCTCCGCGGAAGGGCGGATGGAAAGCTCGTCAGCTCTCTCGTGAGGAAGAAAATCGAAGAGGTTGCCACTTAATACCCCTTCTTCTTTTATATCCAAAGAACTTACTCAATTTGAATTTAAGATAGCCAAAGAACACCTCCGTCAAATAAGCATCTGCAGTGTGGACCGAAAGCCCTTTTGCCGTTCGATAGCTATCAAAATGGAGGATAGCCAGCTCTTTGAAGTTTTCTTTGCTGAAAATGAGAATCGCGTTCCCCACAACCTTTGAGGCGAAGGAATTAACCGGATTGTAGCGTACCTTTATGAGTTTTCGAGGGGCCCCTAATTTAACCCTCTGGTAATTTCGGGCTATAATTTCGTCAAAGAGTGTAAAAACACCTTTTCGGAACCCGGCGGGATGTTCTTTGACTTCTATCCTTGTAGGCTGGATTATCCTGCCGAGCACGTAATAGTCCAGGGAGACTTTTTCCAGAACCTTGGCCGCATCAAGGATGTTGAAAAGGGCCAGGAGGTAGGTGTCAAGAACCATTTCGGGGTCAATATCCTGATGTGCGAGCTCGTCTAGAAGAGCCTTTTTTCCTTCAGGGCATTCCATTCGCAAAATCTTTGTTCCATGCGAATCCACAATGTATACTCCGCTGTCCACAAGGTAAGTGTGGTACCTGAGCAACTGGAAATCTTTGTCACCAAATAGGAACTCGAACAGTTTTGATGTTGAACTCAACGACACCGATTCGCAATTATCACCGTTGATTTTGAGGGTGATCATTATAACTCCCCATATAGTACTTGGAAAAATTCCTAATTAACTTTTCCTCTGTTTGATACGTGCATCACCTCTCATACCTCCAGTGGAGTATAGTCACAACAAGCCAACCAAATAGGAAGTTCGATAAAAGGACCTCCACAAAGTGCGCTCTTCTTATGATGTCGGGCATATATGGATTGGGAAGTAAGAGGAGACCAGCCATGAGTACTGAGTAGAGCAGAGCCACAGCCAAGCGGGCTTTCTTCCAGTCATCAATCATCTTGACTACTGGGATCGCCAAAAGGCCCCATACTATACCCCTTAAGATTTGAAATGGAAGTACCCATGTGGGCATCTGCAGGTTGGCGTAATATTCATCAAAGGCTTCTCCCGCCAAGGGTTTAAAGACAAGGGCCCCAAAAACAATGTAAATGAACATGTAAACAATTCCAATTAAAAGCAATTTCCAAATCCACGTCTTTAGAGGGAGGGAAAACTCTTTGACATGTTCCTGAGAAGTTTCTTGCATTTTATTGTGAAGTGCCACCGCTATCGGAGAGAAAACCGCCGCGACAATAAAGCCCTCTACAAAAAGCTTTGGAATCATCTCAGTAGGAACCATCTCTTCAAAGTAGGTTAAGAATACAACGGTCTCTACCTGGGTCAAAAATGTTGTTACCCCATAGAACACTGCAAAAGTTGCTAGAACAAGCTTCCAGCCGCCCCACCGGGAATTAACTATCATGCAGCTCAGCACTAATGCATCAAGGAATGCAACTGGGAGCCAGTATATCAAGTTCCCAACCTCTGATGAGGCCCTTATCTCAGGAATAGGGAGCCAATACAGAAGAGCTAGGAGTAGTGCTAACGAAATACTCTTCAACAAGAAATTTTGCAAATTCATTTTTATCAACCCCTTAATGTTCTTTTACAAAGTTTTTTCATATTTTTAACTCCAAATATGCAATAGGCAAGATACTTAAAAATCTTGTTGGTATAGCCTAAAAAAGAACTCCAGCCAGAGCTCCTTGTAGTCAAAAAATAGAAACTGGCACACTATTTGATAGTTCTGGGAGTTAACAAAATTTTAAAGATGTAAGAGAGTCAGAGCATCGGCTCCTCATCACTGCTCAGAGTGAGGGAAATTGCTCGTCATCCCCATACCCTTTCAGCGTGATCTTTTTAAAGTCTGTCTTACCTCACGTAGGCAAAAATTATTTAAGGTATGGAGTTGTTCTCCCCCCATGAAGCTAATCAATGCAGTCTCGGTTCTTTATTATCAGCTGAGCGTCCCTCCAGAGCGGGTCAGGAAGGTCTTTCCATCCGCCCTTGAGTTCAAGAACCCGGCTGAGGAAAGCTTCTCAATAATCGAGCCCCCAAAAGGAAATACCGAATTTCTAGTGATTGACCTTAAGGGAGAAAACCGCCACGTATTCGTCCTTCCCGTTGAAGACAAGCTGATTCTAATTAATGATGTCCTCCCGAGAGTTTTTGTAGTGCCGCGTAGGGGCCTTGGCGATTTCTTCAGGGCACTTGCGGAGGACAACTCGGCGAAATCCTCGACAAAGGCCTGAGAAAGAAGGGCAAGAAGTGGCGCTTCCTCATAGACTTCATTGCAACGCTTGCAGTAGTCTCCATTGGAGAATACTTCGACCTCGAGCTGGGAGTCTGGGGCGCCGTGCTCCTCGGCGCAGTCTTTGGGGTTGTAGAATACTTTCTTGGCCCTAAAACGGAGAGCTTCCGTAACATGGCAACGGAGCTTAATGAAAAGACCGTCAAAAAGGTATACGAAGTCTCGGAAAAGAATGGGAAAGTCTTGAAGGTGTCCCTTCAGCGCCCAGCCCAGTAGGAAAACTGTTAGGAGGCTGAAAACAAATAGGGTGTCTTTATCTATACTGAGACCTATCATAGAGAGACTTTAAAAGAAATCTGGCATGTTCCTCGTAGGGTGTTCCATTGAGTTTAAATTTCTCAATGCCCTCTTCCATGACGTCATATATGGGGTAAATTTCATTGGCACAAATTTTCTTTATGTACCACCTCGCCAGCGACATAAACTTCTTTTCAAGGTTATCTGGAATCTTCTTGGTGAGAATTAACATCTTGACTGTCATCTTTGCATCGTTCACCAATCTCTGCTTGAACGCCCAATCGGAGGCTTCCTTAAATGCAATCTCGTACGCGACTGTCTCTGGGTACCCGAGTCGCCGGTATTCTGCAAACAACTTAGCAAACTTTTTATCCCGATCAACATAAACTGGAATATTAAAAATAGTATGGGGGGAGTCCTTCTTTCTTTTTCTTCCCATATTCACCCCCTCTGAAAGCTCATTTTTCAGCGCCCCAGCTCGGCGTGGGCCTTTGCCAGGTGCTTTGCGGCTATAGCAGCCAGGAGGGAGAGTTCTCCTGCTAAGACCGCACCTGCAACTATCTCGGCGAACTTCTTGGCGTTCGTTCCGGGCGGGTCTCCACCGCCGGCGACCCCCATAATCGAGAGGGCCTCCCTCTGGGTCGGGACGCGCGTTCCTCCACCGACGGTTCCGATTTCGAGGCTCGGCATCGTCACGCTGATGTAGAGGTCTCCCTCGGGGGTGACCTCGGCCAGGGTTATGCCGTGGGAGCCCTCGGTAATCTGGGCCTCGTCCTGTCCGGTGGCAAGGAAGATTGCACCGACTATGTTTCCGAAGTGAGCGTTGAAGCCGTAGGAGCCTGCCTGGGCCGAACCGATGAGGTTCTTCCTGTAGTTCACCTCGGCTATGAGCTCCGGAGTGGTTTTCAGCTTTTTCTCAACGATTTCGCGCGGGATTATCGCCTCGGCTATGACGGTCTTTCCGCGGCCGTTGATGAAGTTCATTGCGTTCGGCTTTTTGTCAACACAGAGGTTGCCCGAGAGCGCGAGGTACTTAACGTCTGGGAACTTCTCCTCGATGACCTTCATTATCTCCTCGCTCGATATTGTGACCATGTTCATTCCCATGGCATCGCCGGTCTCGAACTCGAAGCGCAGGTAGAGGTTGTTGCCCACGATGTAAGGTTTAACGTCGCGAAGCTTTCCGTGTCTGGTAACCTTGCGGACGGCATTCTCCTGGAGGTAGTCTATGTTGGCCTTAACCCACTCGGCAACTTCCCTGGCGCGCCTTGCGTCCGGGCACTTGAGGAGGGGCGCGCGGGTCATCTTGTCGTCTATGAGCGTTGTCTTGACACCGCCTGCCTCGGTCAGGGCCGAGCAACCGCGGTTGACGCTCGCAACGAGTGCACCCTCGGTGGTAGCGAGCGGGATGTAGAATTCACCCTTTGCATACTCGCCGTTTATTTTCAGCGGGCCGGCAACGCCCATAGGTATCTGAACGACGCCTATCATGTTCTCTATGTTCTTGCCGATTAGCTGTTCGGGGTCTATGCTGTAGTGCCCGATATGCTCAAGCTTAACGCTGAGCTTCTTTTCAAGGGCCTTTCTCCTGACTTCCGTCGCGGTTCTCTTGTCGGCATATTTCTCGACTTGGTGGAGTTTTATCTCCCCACTAACGACTTTCTCAACAAGCTCTTCAAACTCCATTCCAACACCCCCAAAATTAGCCGAATATCCATCCCTCAAGTACCTCTCCGGCTTCCCGGAATGCTATCGCAGCATCACTCTTTGGACTGTACTTAACAATGGGCACTCCGGCGTTAATGGACTCGGGAACCCTGTTATCAAAGGGTATCCACCCGATAACCGGGACACCGAGATCCTCTTCCACCGTCTCTACAATCTTCTCTACAACATCCTCCGACTCCCTGACTTTGTTCAATACCACACCGATATTGAGGCCGTACCTCTCACCGAGTGCCTTCAGTTTCTCTATCTCATTTTCAACCATGGTCTCAAAGGAGTATATGGGCGAACGCTCTATTTCAATGACTATGAGCTGATAGTTTGCAATCTCAAAAGTCGGGAGGGTATCAAAAGGTATGCCCGTCGGCGAATCAACAAAAACGACACCGAATTTGTATTTCAACTCATCCAGGATACGCACGAGTCTCTTGGGGGAGATACCCAGAACGTCCTGAAGCCGGGTGCTTCCGGGGAGCACGTAAACCCCCGTTTGGGGATGGCGGTAAATCGCCCACTCGGGGTCTACATCGGGGTTCTTTAGGAGTGAATGAAGGGTATACTTAACAGTGTCAAGGGCAAAGTGAAAGCCAAGGTTGGGAAGGTACAGATCGCCATCAACGGCCAGGACACGATACTCTCGCATAGCAAGAAACGTGCTGAGATTTGCAACCGTTGTGGTCTTTCCGGCACCGCCCCTGCCGGTCACTACTATAAGCACCATCTCTAAACCTCCTACACGGGAAACATGCGCAAAGAGGGATATAAGGTTTCCGATGGAAATAGGAACACTCCCCCGATTGCCGCCGCGCAAAAGGTTTATATCGTCCCCCGTTCAGATATCCATGTAAATGCTAAGGAGATGATTGCCATGGCTGAAAAGATGCCGGCTATCATGAAAACGAAGCCCGCTTACGGTGCCGAGCTCGTTGAGGTTGATGTCCCCAAGCCAGGGCCGGGAGAAGTTCTTATCAAGGTTCTCGCGACGAGCATCTGCGGAACCGACCTGCACATCTACGAGTGGAACGAGTGGGCCCAGAGTAGGATTAAGACACCCCAGATCATGGGTCACGAGGTGGCCGGAGAGGTCGTCGAGGTCGGACCCGGCGTTGACACCCTCGAGGTCGGCGACTACATAAGCGCCGAGACCCACATCGTCTGCGGAAAGTGCTACGCCTGCAGGCACAACCGCTACCACGTCTGCCAGAACACCAAGATTTTCGGCGTCGATATGGACGGTGTCTTCGCCGAGTACGCGATAGTCCCGGCCCAGAACGCCTGGAAGAACCCGAAGGGCATGAAGCCGGAATACGCCACCCTCCAGGAGCCGCTCGGCAACGCTGTCGATACTGTTTTGGCGGGACCGATAGCAGGAATGAGCACGCTCATAACCGGTGCCGGCCCGCTTGGACTGCTTGGCATTGCTGTCGCCAAGGCCTCCGGAGCTTACCCGGTTATCGTGAGCGAGCCGAGCGAGTTCAGGCGCGAGCTGGCCAAGAAGGTCGGTGCCGACTACGTCATCAACCCCTTCGAGGAAGACCCCGTCAAGGCGGTCATGGACATAACCGACGGGGCCGGCGTTGAGGTCTTCCTTGAGTTCAGCGGCGCGCCGAAGGCCCTTGAACAGGGGCTTAAAGCGACAACCCCCGGAGGAAGGGTCTCACTCCTCGGCCTGTTCCCGAGGGATGTCACGTTTGACATCAACAACCTCGTGATCTTCAAGGCCCTCGAAATCCACGGCATAACCGGAAGGCACCTCTGGGAGACCTGGTACACGGTCTCAAGCCTAATTCAGAGCGGCAGGCTCAACCTCGACCCGGTCATCACCCACAAGTACAAGGGCTTCGAGAAGTTCGAGGAAGCCTTTGAGCTGATGAGGGCCGGCAAGACCGGTAAGGTCGTGTTCTTCCCGAAGGGATGAAAGGCCTTTTCTCTACTTTTCTTGCAGTTTCTGATGGAGTTTGGACGCATTTCATCGTCCCATAGGCGTGATTTGTTTACTGATTTTCTAACGTCCTTCCCAAAGTGCCATAGTGTTAGGTTGTTGTAAACGAAATACTTAAAATATCTGGAGACAAGTTTAACCATAGGATAGTGAAAGATAGGAGGCTCATATAATGGGCAACCGGACTTTACTGGCGGCTTTCATCTTTGCGGTGTTGCTGGCAGGATATGCGGCTTACTGGGTGCACGAATCCGACCATAAAACGGAGGAAAGCGGGCTTTCTTGCGCCGCTGGTAAGAGCCTCCAGGTTTTCGTTGATGTGTATTATCCCGGGGAGCTTAGGCCCGGTGATTATACCATGGGAGACGACAGGATAACCCTGATTGGGCACTCTCCCTCGCCTATGGTTGATTCCCTTCCCATCCATTCCTGCTTTCCGTCGGTGTAAACTATCCTGACCCAGTTCCTTTCCCCTATGACCTGGGATTTCACGATAGCACCACCGTCCCCGCCTCAGGGGAGATGAAGAGCATCAGAGTGCCGTTCTCAAGTTTCAGCCCTTCAAAGGAGTAGCCTTCAGGGGGCACGATGAGCGCTACCTCGCTCAGGTTGTAGGGGCTCGCTATGTAGTAAATGCTTAGAGAGGTATCATTACCTCCGGAAGGTACCGGTGTTGTTATCAAACCCTCACACGAAGGGGAGAAGACCCTCTCCCCAACCCGGATTTCAAAGAGTTTGGGGCTTACATCTCTCGGCGCACAGGGAAGGGTAAAATTCGCACGGTTAACCTGCAACTTCCCGGAGTCCGGGTCGGAGTAACATGAAGGTTCTGTAGAACCTTGAGAGATCGAGGGGTTTGTTTCCTTTTATTCCACCGCAATTCTTAAGTAATTTCCTCCACATTCACCACGGGAGGTGGCACTATGGAACTAAGCTACCAAGAGAAACTTACCCTCATCAAGCTCAACGAGCTGAAAAGGGCAAAGTTCGAGGAGCTAGTTGAGAAGACGGGACTTGAACAGGTTGCCGTTATGCGAGCGGTTCTCGGCCTGCAGGCAAAGGGCCTTGCCAGGCTCCACGAGAGAAGCGAGCGCGTTGTCAAGCTCACCGAGACCGGAAAGAGGTACGCCGAGATAAGTCTCCCCGAGTGGAGGGCGCTGAA
>Ga0209834_10002215_pt1 | contig 10428 bp, 10 predicted proteins | sample Mar14236cmmetaG_FD_184134 | JGI IMG/M metagenome (GOLD analysis project Ga0209834, IMG submission 184134) | Marine hydrothermal vent microbial communities from Guaymas Basin, Gulf of California to study Microbial Dark Matter (Phase II) - Marker... ...
CGTGGCCGACCTCAAGTCGGACATGAAGCTCCTCGTCCAGGAAGACCGCATGATTTCCCTGGGAAAGCTGGTGGCCAGTTGCGTCCACGAGATCAACAATCCGATCCAGGGGCTGCTGACCTTTTCCGAGTTGATGCGCCAGACGCTGGCCCAGGAAACGGTGGCGCCGGCCCAGCTCGAGGAGATGCGCCAGTACGTGGATCTGATGTGCGAGGAGCTGGACCGGTGCGGCAAGATCGTTTCCGGATTGCTCTCCTTTTCCCGCGAAGTTCCCAGGGCTTACCGCGAAACGGATCTCAACGATGTGCTCGGATCGGTCATCGCCCTGACCCGGCACAAGATGCAGCTTCAGGGGATCGCTTTGGAAACCGATCTGGCCGACACCCGGCTGGCCGTCCGCGGCGACAAGAATCTCCTGCAGCAGTGCTTCTTGAACCTGGTGTTCAACGCCATCGAGGCCATGACCGGCGGGGGGCGGCTGACCATCAGCTCGCGCCCCGACCGGTTCCGCCGGAGCGCCTGTATCCGCATCAGCGACACCGGCACCGGCATCGCGGCTGCAGACCTGGACAATATCTTCGATCCCTTTTTCACCACCAAGCCCTTTGGCGAGGGAACCGGGCTGGGGCTGTCCATCGTTTACGGCGTGGTCAAAGACCACGGCGGACGCGTCAAGGTGGACAGCCGGCCAGGAGAGGGAACGCAGTTCGAGCTGTGCTTTCCCCTGATCGATGACGCCGGCCGGCCGCCGGCCGGGGAGGCGGAACATGGACCATAAGCTGCGCATCCTGGTGGTCGACGATGAGCGCATCGTGCGCGAGTCGTTCAAACACTGGTTCGCCAACGCCGGTCACGCGGTGGGGACCGCCGCCTCGGCTGACGAGGCGTTGGACCGGCTGGAAAGCGAGGTTTACGACCTGCTCTTTGTGGATATCAAGATGCCCGGCAAGAGCGGCCTGGAACTGCTCGAACAGGTGCGCCAGGAGTTTCCGGATGCCTCGGTGGTGATCATCACGGCCTATGGGTCCATCGAATCGGCCGTGCAGGCGATGAAGATAGGGGCCAGCGACTACCTGCTCAAACCGTTCAAGCCGGAGCAGCTCAACCTGGTGCTGGAAAAAATTGTCCGCCAACGCGAGCTGTCCGAGCAGTGTCGCTACCTCAAGGGGACCCTGGAGCAGATCACGCGCTTTGACGACATCATCGGCCGCTCACCGCCCATGCAAAAGATCTTTTCCCTGATTCCGGAAGTGGCCGCCAGCGACGCCTCGGTGCTGATCATGGGCGAAAGCGGCACCGGCAAGGAACTGGTGGCCAAGGCGATCCACGCCAAGAGCCGGCGCGTCCACTATCCGTTCGTGCCCATCAACTGCGGCGCGATGGCCGAATCCTTGCTGGAAAGTGAACTTTTCGGGCACCAAAAGGGCGCCTTCACCGGGGCCCAGCAGGCGCGCAAGGGGTTTCTGGAGGTGGCCGAGGGCGGAACCCTCTTCCTGGACGAAGTCGGCGAGATCAGTCCCAAGATGCAGGTGGACCTGCTGCGGGTCCTGCAGGACAAGAAGGTGACGCGTTTGGGTAGCCGGCAGGCCATTGCGGTGGATTTCCGTCTCATTTCGGCCACCAGCCGGGACTTGACGCGCCAGATCGCCGAGGGCGCTTTTCGGGAGGATTTCTTTTACCGTATCAACGTCATCCAGATCGACATGCCTCCTTTGCGCCAGCGCAAGGAGGACATTCCGCTGCTGGTGGCCCATTTTTTGGAGAAACTCGGCCATGAGACCACGCGCAAGGTCGATCGCGTCTCAGCCGGTGCCCTGGAGGTCTTGTCCGCCTACGATTGGCCCGGCAACGTTCGTGAGCTCGAGAATGCCGTGGAGCGGGCCGTGGTCCTGGCCAAATCGCGTACCCTGGGCCGATCCGATTTCGCTTTTCTCCAGGCCTCGGCGGCTGGGGTGCCGGCGGCCAACGCCACCCTCAAGGAGGTGGTGGCGGCTCACATCCGCAAGGTGTTGGCCGATTGTGACGGCAACGTCACCCGGGCCGCCCGGGTGTTGGGCATCAACCGTGTCACCTTGCACAAGAAGATCAACCGGCTCGGGCTGTGAGACGGCAAGGCCGGGCAAGGGGCGGGCAATGAAGTCGGGAGGTGGCCGTGAGGCGTGCGTCGGTGTGCTCCCCATGGGCGAGGAAACCCGGTTGGCCGCCAAGGTGATCGCAGCCCACGTGGAAGGATTCATGAAGATCGATTGCCGGGTGCTCGATCCGTTGCCGCGTCCCGACTTCGCCCTCGATCCCCAGCGGTTGCAGTGCGATGCCGGGCGGATCATCGAATATCTGGAAGCCCGTCCCCATGGCAGGTGCGCCAAAGTGGTGGGGGTGGCTGCGGTGGACCTGTTCGTTCCGGTCTTCAGCCACGTGTTCGGCGAGGCACGGTTGGGGGGCAGCGCTGCGGTGGTTTCCCTGCACCGGCTGGCTTCCGGCGGAACCTGTCGGCGCCCAGCGCCGGAGCGCGTATTGGAGCGCGCGGCCAAGGCGGCCCTTCACGAATTGGGCCACCTTTTTGCGTTGACCCACTGCTCCGATCCGTCCTGCCTGATGCATTTCTCCGGCGATTTGGACGGCCTGGACGCCACCGGTCTGCTTTTTTGCCGGTACTGTCGCGACTTTCTGGCCTCTGCCGCCAGGGGTCAGGTCGCCCGGGCCGGCTGGGTGTGAAGAAACCGTTTAACCAGTTCATCCCAAGCCACATGGGGAAAGCGGCCGGGGACGTCGCGTATCAATTGACCACCGGTGGCGGCCAGGTCGACGTAGTCCGGTGCCACCATCTCCAGCAGGGCGCGCTGCTCCCGGTCCATCCAGCGCTCGGCCTCCCTGCCGAAGTAAAGTTCCTTGAGGTTGCGCCGGGGCATGTCCGGCTCGACGATGAAAAGCCAACCGTGATGGTAGGGGGCCTCGCGCATCAGTTCGGGATGGTCCCGGAGCTGGTGGTTGACGGCCAGGACCCGGCCGCTGACCGGCGCCAGCAGGGCTGCCATCCGGTCCTGGCGAGCCATGCTCCATCCCACCTGGCCCTGGTAGACCTGGGCCCCCAGGGGCGGCAACTCGGCCGGACGCAGGTCGCCGAAGACCCGGGTGACGAAATCGTCGCAGCCGATGCGCACCCGGCCGCTGTGCTCGAAACGCACCCAGGCGTGGCCGAGGTGGTAGTAGTATCCGTCGGCCATCTGGACACCGTTCACCGCTCGGCAGCGGGGGGCATCTATCTCCATGCCCAGGTCGATGTCGTCGAGCATCTGGTCGAAGGCGCAGTGGTAGCACTCGTAGTTCTGGGTGCAGATCTTGGGCCCGGGAATGCGGCCGGTGAGCACGTGCCGGCAGGGGCGGTTGGCCCCGTCATAGCGGCGCTGCAGATGGCTGACCCATTGGGGCGCCTCCCTGCGGCTGTCCCCCTTGGCCGCCATGTCCATGGCCCGGCGCATGGCCTTTTCGAAGGGGCAGGTGTGGCAGTCATAGTCGTTGTCGCAGAGGCGGAAGTTGATCACCCCCGCTTTCATCCAGATGCACTCGTTTTCGAGGACCTTGAACCCCTCGATGCGGGGCTTGGCGTTTTCGCGGTTCATGGCATCCTCCTTCCCGGCGGTTCAGGCCGCCGCAGCGGGGACCGCCGTCACCTCGGCATGGCACGCTGCGGTGCCCACCGGCCGCTCGGCGTCCATCAGCTCCAGCCACTGGGCGAACCCGCAGCGGCTGCAATCCACCAGCCCCAGGCACAGCTTTAGCGGGCCGTCGGCGGTCGGATCGACCAGCGTGCACCAGCGGCAACGGGTAATGACGGGAGCAATGGGGAATCGATGGCTTTTCATGGCGGTCACCTCCTTGTGATCCGTTGCCTTCAAGACAAAGCAAGGGCGGTGCCAAGATGCTGGGTTTTCTAAAAGAATATGATTTTCAGTATCTTACCTTTTGGCGGGACGCGCCGGAGAAAGCGAGAACCTGTAGCCGAAAGCAACAGCCGACTTGACGGATATGGGCAAACAAATGATATTCTAATTAAAATCGGTGGGATAAGCAGAGTGTAGCCAGATATTCGGCAGCTGTAGCCAAAAGCAACATTGGCGGGTGGATACGCCGCGCGGGGCTTGGAAAAAATGATCCGGATTCGTCACAGCCTGGTGTCCAAACTGATCTTCTTCGTCGGCGCCGTGCTCTTGGTTTCCATGGCCGTGTGGGCTTCGTTGAACATCCGTCATCAGCGCCGACGGGTGATGGAGAACATCGTGGCCGGCACCGACCGGCTCACCAACACGGTGCGCCTGGGCGCCCACTATGCCATGATGCTCAACAGCCGCGACGACATCACCCAGATCATCACCAACATCGGGCGTCAGCCGGAAATAAAGAACATCCGCATCTACAACAAGCAGGGGCAGATCAAGTTTTCCAACCGACCCGAAGAAGTCGACCAGGTGACCAACATCAAGGCCGAAGCCTGCGACATCTGCCACCGCAGCGAACCGCCCCTGGACCGTCTCAGCCTCGACCAGCGGGTACGCATCTTCCGTTCGGACAAGGGCTACCGCCTGCTGGGAATTATCACCCCCATCGTCAACGAGCCGGCGTGCTCCACCGGCGGCTGCCACTTCCACCCGGCCGACAAGAAGATCCTCGGGGCCCTGGATCTCGTTGTGTCCCTGGCGGACGTCGACCGGGAGATTGCCCACACCCAGCGGGTGAGCATCGGCCTGTCGGTCTTTGTCTTCCTCGTCACCTCGACCATCATCCTCGTCTTCCTGCTGCGCTTCGTCAACCGACCGATCCGTCGGCTCATCGCGGGCACCGACCGCATCGCCCGTGGGCATTACGACATGGCCGTGGCAGTGGACCAGGAAGACGAAATGGGGCAGTTGGCCGAGGCCATCAACCGCATGAGCACCCAGATCAGCCTGAAACAGGCCGAGCTCAACAAGCAGCGCGACGAGTACCAGCGCCTGTTCGAGGGGGTGCCCTGCCTGATCACCGTGCAGGACCGCAACTACCGCCTGGTGCGCTATAACCGCCTTTTTGAGGAACTTTTCCATCCCCGGGAGGGGGACTTCTGCTACGCGGCCTACAAGGGCCTGGACCACAAGTGCGAGCACTGCCCGGTGGAGAAAACTTTTCAGAGCGGCCAGCCCCACTGGGCCGAGGAGAGCGGCGTGGACAAGGACGGCGCGCTGAAGCACTGGATCGTGCGCAGCTCGCCCGTCTACGACGAGGCCGGGCAGATTGTGGCGGTGATGGAGATTTCCCTGGACATTACCGCGCGCAAGCAGCTCGAACTGGACCTGGAGAAATCCGAGCAAAAATACCACGCTATCTTCGACAACATCCCCAACCCCGTTTTCGTCCTTGATCCCGAAACCCTGGAGATCATGGACGCCAACCACAGCGTGGAGCTGGTCTACGGTTGCACGCCGGCGGAATTGATCGGCCGCTCGTTTCTCGACCTGTTCGCCGAGGCGGAACGGCAGGAATGTGCTGTACGGATGCGCGGCGGCCGAACGGTGGACCGGGTGCGGCAGAGGCATTTCGGCGGCGGCTGGATCATCGTCGACATCCGCATTTCACCGGCCGAGTACGCCGGGCGCCAAGTGCTGCTGGTGACCACCAGCGACATCACCAAGCGCCTGGAGGCCGAGCAGCAGTTGATCCAGGCCAGCAAGATGGCCACCCTGGGCGAGATGGCTACCGGGGTGGCCCACGAACTCAACCAGCCGTTGTCGGTGATCAAAACGGTCAGCTCCTTTTTCATGCGCAAGCTGGAGCAGGGAGGGGCGATCGACCCGGCGGTGCTCGACGAGATGTTGCGCAAGGTCGACCGCAACGTGGACCGGGCCAGCAAGATCATCAACCACATGCGCCAGTTCGCCCGCAAGAGCGACCAGACGATGGAGCGGGTCCAGATCAACCAGGTGGTGGAAAACGCCCTGGACATCTTCAGCCAGCAGCTCAAGGTGCGCGGCATCGAGGTGGCGCGGGACATGGCCGAGGACCTGCCACCGATCATGGGGGATCCTGGGCGCCTGGAACAGGTTTTCATCAACCTGCTGCTCAACGCCCGTGACGCCATCGAGGAAAAGGCCGCCGCCCAGCCCGGCGCGGAGATGGAGCGCCGCATCACCCTGCGTACCGCCCGTAGCGGCCGCCAGGTGGTGTGCCAGGTCTGCGATACGGGCATCGGCCTGGCCCCGGAGATGGCCGACAAGGTCTTCGAGCCGTTTTTTACCACCAAGGAGGTGGGCAAGGGGACCGGCCTGGGCCTGTCCATTAGCTACGGGATCGTCAAGGAGTGCGGCGGCGCCATTCGGGCCGTTTCGCGGCCCGGCACCGGTGCCTGTTTCGAGGTCACCTTTCCTGTCGAGGATTCCCATCATGACGGACACGAGCGATAAGCCCACCATCCTGCTGGTGGACGACGAGGAGGACATCCGCGAGGTTCTGCGTATGTCGCTGACGGACATGGGCTACGAGGTGGTCTTGGCAAAAGACGGCCAAGAGGCGCTGCGCCGTTTCGATGAGACCCGGCCGGCCATCGTGATGACCGACATCAAGATGCCGGTGGTGGACGGCATCGAGGTGCTCAAACGCATCAAGCGCATCGATCCGGAAACCGAGGTCATCATGATCACCGGCCACGGGGACATGAAGCTGGCCATCGAAAGCCTGAAAAACGAGGCCACCGACTTCATCACCAAGCCGATCCACATCGACGCCCTGGAAATTTCCCTCAAGCGGGCGAGGGACCGGATCCTGGTGCGCCAGCAGCTCAAGGACTATACGGCCGGACTGGAGGCCCTGGTGCGCGAGAAGATCGAACTCCAGGACCACCTGTCGTCGCTGGGGCTGATGCTCGGCTCGATTTCCCACGGGATCAAGGGGCTGCTCACGGGGCTGGATGGCGGCATCTACCTGGTGGAGGCCGGGTTCCGGCACCAGGATCTCGACCAGGTCCGGGAAGGATGGGCCGCGGTGAAGCAGGTGATCGAGCGGATCCGGCGCATGATCGCCGACATCCTCTTTTACGCCAAGAAGCGGGAGTTGCGCTGGGAGCGCATCGATGCCCTGGCTTTCGCCGAAGAGGTGGCCGCCGGCTTCGAACCCAAGGCCGAGGCCCATGGGATCGTCTTCGAGCGGCGCTTCGATCCGGCCGGCGCCACCTTGAACATCGACCCGGGCTATATCCACTCGGCCCTGGCCAACATCCTGGAAAACGCCATCGACGCCTGCCTGCGCGACGAGTCCAAGTCCGAGCACCGCATCGTCTTCGGCCTCCAGGCCGACGGAGACGATGTCGTCTTCAGCGTTCATGACAACGGTATCGGCATGAACGCCGAGACCCGCGAAAAGCTCTTCACCCTTTTTTTCACCTCCAAGGGCCGCAAGGGGACCGGCCTGGGGCTGTTCGTCGCCAACCAGATCGTCGATCAGCACGGCGGCACCATCAACGTCGATTCGGCACCCGGCCGCGGCTCGCGCTTCGTGGTGCGGATCCCCCGGGCCGACGGGCCGGCGGCGGGAGCGGGGGGGTAGACACTTTCGCCATTTGCTTCAATACGGGGAGGAACGCTTCATGTCCATGGGGCCTGCTGCGGCTGGTCCTGGGGGCCGGCCTCGCCTGAGCGCCGGAGCGCCGGTTCGAGGAAAGGGCTCGACCTCCGACCGATCAGGTTCCGGCAGACGATGCCGAGGCGTCAGGGGATTTTTATTCGGGTTCCGGTTGTCGGCTTTTTAAGGGGTATGGTAAAGTAAACTTACTTTTGCCAATCAAGGAAGTGGGCTCAACGGAGAGAACCCGGCAGGGGGGGGAACCACGTGATCCGGTCCAGCTTGTCCCTTTTTCGAAAACCAAATCGGATGCTGCGCATCGGATTGTGCCTGCTGGGATTGAGCCTTGCGGTGGCCGGCTGCGGCCAGGACCCGGAGACGGCTTCCCGATCGTCGGACGGTGAGGCGAGGCTCGAAACTTTCACCTTTTTCGGCCTGGGGCGCCAATCGGCGCTTGACGAGGCCGCCCGCGATCGGCTCGGAAAGGAGCTGGGCGCTGCGGCCGTGGCCCGCCGGGGGATAGTGGACCTGGGGTTTCAGCGCCCCGGATGGCTGGCGCGCTACCTGCCGGATCTCGATCGGCTCAACCGGCGGCTCAACAACGATTTTCGCGAACGTGTCGAGTACGACGTGCTCACGCTGCGTTACAACTATCCCACCCGCAGCAGCCCGGCATTTGAAAAAGTGCGCCTGGTTTTTGACGGCAAGACCCGCCATCCTCTCTACTTTGAAATTCTGGCCAACGCTGCCGGCGCCGAAATTCTGCAGGTGCTCGAGGACAAGTACGGCCCGCCGGCGGACCGGGGCCGGGAAGGGGAAAAGGTGCTGCTGTGGGAAAAGCACGGCGACCGGCTGGTGGTGCTGCCGCGCACCAACCGCCTGGGGCGGCCCGAGTACCTCATCGGCATCTATTTCGTCGGCCGGATCGAATCGCTGCTGAAAGACCGGACGGAGGACCGGGGGGGCAAAACAGGCGGCGGGGTGGCCGACGCTTTTTGACTCAGGCGGCAGGCTCCTGGCCCTCGGATTTCCGGCCCTCTTCTCGGCCACTGTAGAAGGCTGAAAAAAAGCATATGCCATTCCGGGACGCTTGCGACGAGAAATCTCAACCAAAGGACAAGGCGCCCCAATACTGGTTCATGCGCGACCGGATGCGCCCGGATGACCGGGTGCTCATTTACCACTCCAACGCCAAGCCGCACGGGGTGGCGGGGCTGGCCCGGGTCTGCAGCGCCACCTATCCCGATCCCAGGGCCCTGGATCCGGCGAGCAGCTATTACGATTCATGCAGCAGCGCCGATGACCCCGTCTGGTTCCTGGTGGACGTCTGCTTCGAGGAAAAATTTCCCCGCCTCATCAGTTGGGCCGAGATGCGTACCGACCCGGCGCTGGAAGGCATGGCCCTGCTGCGAAAGGGCCAGCGCCTGCCGGTCATGCCCGTGGAGCCGGCCCATTTCGCCCGCATCCTGGCGCTGTCGGGCTAATGCCCACGTTTGCTCTTCAGAAATGCCAGCCGAGGTTGAGAAAGAAGGTGATGTCGGCGCCGGCGTCTACCGAGTCGATGATGTCTTCCATGGTGCCGGCCTGGACGAAAAAGCCACCGGGACGCTGGTAGGTGACGCCGAGCAGCAGGTCGACGATGCGCCGGTCGAGCATGGTCAGACCGGTTCCGGAAAACGGGCGGGACGTGTAGGCCACCTGGGCGCCGGCCGACCAGGCGTCGTTGAAGGGATAGCTCAAGCCGAACATGGCTTGATAAAATGTTTTCGTATCCACTTCCGGATCGTCGATGGAGCCGGGAAAGATGACATCGGCGTTCAGGAAAGCCGCCACCGGTCCGAAATGCTTTTCCAGCAGCAGCCCGAGGCCGACGTCGGTGCCGCCGCTGCCCAGGCTGCGGCTCCGGCGCCCCGTGGGCAGCTTCAGGCCCAGGCGGGTGGCCAACGCCGGCGTTGATTCGCCTTCATGTAGAAGTAGGGCCTTCAGGCGCACCGCCAGGTCACCGGGGCCGGTGGCCCGATCGTCGCTGCCGATAATGCGGCGCCCGCCGCGGCGGATGTCGAAGTGATACTGGCCGGGGGACTCCTCTTCGCGCACCTTGCGCGCATTGCCGAACGCCTGTTCCACATCCAGGATCATATGGTCCAGGATACCGCTGCCGGACATGGCCAGGGGCATGGAAAGGTTCAGCTCGAACCGGTCGGAGAGGCCGTAGTTGAAGTCCACCGTGGTGCGCAGCATCTCCATGTCGATGATGCCCGTGGCGGGGCCACCTTCTTCGACGAGCAGGGTGTTGGTGAGGCTGTTGGACACGGTGAGCCGACCGGCGCCCCGCGGCAGGGTTTGGGCCCTGTCCGGCGGGGCCTGCAAGAAGAGCAACTGCGTCGGCGAGGGGTTGACCAGCGAGATCGGGGCGGCGTGAACGCTGGAAGCGTCGGCGCGAGGAACGGCGGCAAGCACGGTCATCAGGAAGCCGACACATGCGATCGTGGCGGTCGTTCTTTTCATCGGAAGCTCCCTGTTTGATTTCTTTCTGTTGCCTCTCTCCCAACTACAGGGTACTCGAGTTGAAGTAACAAGGCGTGGAAGTAGGCGATGTCCCCCTCTCCCTGGTCGAGGGTAATGCGATCTATGAATTTGCCGATGAGCGGGCCAGTGCTCATGGCCATACCATTTTCATTCTTTCCGCTCAACGCTCGCAGTGACCCAAGGGGCGTGTCCGCCATTTCTTCAGCTCTTCGTCAAGCAGGCTTGCACAGCGACTCACATCGAGAGTTTGCCGACACGGGTGTTGAGCCTCCATGCCGTCTTCAATTACCGCTTCCAACATCTGCCCGATTGCCG
>Ga0209834_10002217_pt1 | contig 10426 bp, 10 predicted proteins | sample Mar14236cmmetaG_FD_184134 | JGI IMG/M metagenome (GOLD analysis project Ga0209834, IMG submission 184134) | Marine hydrothermal vent microbial communities from Guaymas Basin, Gulf of California to study Microbial Dark Matter (Phase II) - Marker... ...
ATTTTAGATTTGTTGGTTATAATTGAATTGTAGGGGCACAATGAATTGTACCCTCGCTATATTGTTACCCATTTTTTCTGTGGGCACGATGCATCGTGCCCCTATATTATATTTATTTACTTTTTGGGTTGTAATCATATTGTTTTATATTCATAATATCAATTATTCTTACTCTTTATTTATTTTTCTTCCCTAACACACCAAGTTCAACCGGGTATAGAGGAGGCCGAACTGTGTCGGACAAAATATCTTCTTTTTTGTCTCCGGTCATCTCAGCAATAATATCGCGGATTAATGTACTACAGGTTCTCCCCTGACAGAGCCCCATCCCTGCTCTGGTTCTTCTCTTAATAGATTTGATGGTTGTATATCCCTCTCTAATTGCCTCTCTTATTTCTTCTTCGGTAATTTCTTCACATCTGCAAATAATCTTTTTAATAGAGTTTTTTTCATTATCTTTAGGCATCATCTTTTATCCTTTCTATAAAGCGAATCTGGTTAATACATTTTTTATCACAAGCTATGGTAATTACCGTAGTTTTATCAAAATTAGCCCTTTTATCAACTTTAACTATTTCCACTTCAGCAACAGGTTCTCCTTTTCTGTTAACCCCCACAGCTTTTCCCCCAATTTTTGGATAAGGTAAATATTCATAAGGAAAAGAGATGGCAGCTTTTTCAGAAGAGTAATTATAATTAAGCACGAAAATCGCCTGTCCGGGGCAAGAAGCGATACATACCCCGCAGCCTTTGCATTTGTTTTCATCTAAATATGGTAAATCAGTAATATATGGATTTATATTTATTGCTTTAAATGGACAGGCAGCAACACAAGGATCGCAAGGGATTTCCTGAATACATTCAATGCAGGCCACCGCTCCCTTTTTAATTCTACTTAAGGAGGGATAACCCGGAAATTCTTGAAATTCTTTCAAAGAAGGAATGCTTTTATAATTTTTTAATTTAGTATTTTCCTCTAATTCTATACAATCTCTTTCTTGATCCCTCATTTCTTTTTGTTGTGATGATAATAAAATCCTTTTTTTCGCAATAGAACGTTTATACCCAAAAGGTCCTCCTCTTAATTTATTAAGTCTATCCCAATAATCTTCTTTTAATTTTGCAAATCTATTACTATCTATATATCCTAAGGATGCTGCTACACTAATACCCGCGAGACGCCCCTCATCAAGTGCGCTGTTGGCCTCCTCAATTCCGGATAAATCGCCGGCAATATAAATTCCCTTTTTGGTAGACTCCATATTATCATCGTGTAAAGGTAAAAAACCGCCTAATTCCGGAAAAAACTTGAATTCGCATCCTGCCAAACTCGCTAATTGCCCATTGGGGTTTAATCCTACCGAAATACATACCGTATCTGCAGAAACAGTTTTTTCTGTTCCTTCTATGATATTCCATCTTTTATCCAGGGTAGTAATGACTGCCTCTTCTACACTTTTTTTTCCTCTTACCTCTTTAATAGTATGACTGGTATAGATAGGAATCCCTGCCCTCATAACCTTCCCGGCATGAACTAAATATCCGGTTATGGATGGTGCTGCTTCGACAATACCCACCACATCGGCTCCGGCTTGTAGTAATTGATAACTTATAATTAAACCAACATTACCAGAACCTACCATAAGAATTCTTTCTCCCGGCAACACTCGTTCAATATTAATTAAAGTTTGGGCAGCTCCAGCGCTCATAACCCCCGGTAAAGTCCAGCCCGGAAACGAAAGAGCTTTTTCGACCCCCCCCGTTGCCAAAACTATCCTTTTGGCTTTTAATAATTTCATTTCTTTTTCTTCAACTAATAATGAGATGATGCCCTTTTCCATAATTCCCAAAACTTTTGTCTGAAGAGAAATTTCCACACCCTGAGAATCTGCCTCCTTAAGTAAATGTAAACCAATATCAAAACCTCTGGTACCCGCCAAATGTTCTTTTGAACCAAAAAACTTATGAATCTGTTTAAAGAGCTGACCACCCGGTTTATCTTTATCATCTACCAACAAAACTTTAACCCCGTAACGACTGGCCTCTATAGCCGCCCCTAAACCGGCTGGACCTGCACCGACGACTAAGAGTTCAACTTCTCTCATTCTTTTCATCCTTATCTCCATATCCGTATTGTGTTTCAATTATCATCCCTTCTTCAACTCTGGTAACGCAAGTCCTGATATTTGGCACTCCGTTTACAATCATAGAACAATCGGTACATTGTCCTACTCCACAAAAAAATCCGCGAGGGAGATTAAAGCGATGAGTGTAGCGAAAATCTCTATAGCCATTAGCTATTAAGGCAGCAGCAATAGTTTCTCCTTTATAGGCAAATATATTTTTTCCGTTAACAACAATTTTTATTTTTTTTCTTTTCTCTTCTTTTCCTAAAATTGGGTGTTCTTTAATTCTTTTCATGCTAGAACCTCTTATTCACTTCTCGCGTAGTATAAATTTATTTATAACTAAAAGATATTTGTTCTTTAGTCGTAAACAAATACCAAGTTTATTTTTTTGATTGTATTTTTTTGATTTACAATTTACTCTTATGCTTTATCGAAATTAATTTCTTTTAAAATTTCTTCGCCTTTTTTAATGCCTTCTCTTGTAAGACTTTCTTCATCAATAGTAAGAATTTTTCCCTTTTCCATAATTATTCTTCCATTAATTATAGTAGTCTCCACATTACTATCTTTTGCACAATAAACAATATTCTGTATTACATTATTAACCGGGGCCGAATGCACTTTATTTAGATCAAGGATAATTAGATCCGCTAATTTCCCCTCTTTAATCGTCCCGGCATCTATTCTTGCTGCCTTCGCCCCATTTTCTGTTGCCATCTTAAAAATCTCCTGGGCACTGATTGCTCCCGGATCTTTATGAAATACTTTTTGTAATAATGCTCCAACTCTCATCTCTTCAAACATATCCAATTGGTCATTGGAGGCCGGACCATCTGTACCTAAAGCTACCGTAACTCCTTTTTCTAACATTTTCACTATAGGTGCAACTCCATTACTTAATTTCATATTACTTTTTGGATTATAAACTGGTACTACACCCCTTTCGGCAGCTATATCGATTTCCTTATCGGTTAAATATATACAATGGGCAGCTGAAATTGGCCGCCTTAATAAATTCATTTTTTCTAAATATTCAAGTGGGGTGGTTTTAAATTCTTTTAAGGCATCATTATTCTCCCATTTAGTTTCGGAAATATGAATCTGAAAACCCAAATCATATTCTTCGGTTTTTTCTACTAACCACTCCATCAATTCCGGAGTACAACAAAACAATGTAGATGGTGCTATAAAAACTTGGATTAAACCGTTATCCGAAGAACCTTGATGCCATTCTTTAATATATTTTTCAATTCCCGTTTTTATTGAATCATCATCACTGCAAAATTCCTTGGGAATCCAGCGATTCGCCACAGTAATAGCAGCAATTCCGCGCATCCCGATATCCTGCCAGGCTTTGAAAATATTATCTAAACTAAGATCCATATCGATACAGCAAGTTATCCCATTGTGAATCATTTCTATGGAACTTAACATTGACCAATAATATCCGATCATTGTATTTCCTTTTTCCCGACGTTCCTTATAAACCATATCTACAAAAGGAAAGGTCACCTTCTCGCACCAGGGGACCAAAGTTAAATCATCTCGGCATCCTCTTAACATGGATTGGTATAAATGTGTATGGGCATCTATCAATCCCGGCATAACCACTTTTCCGTTGGCTTCAACAATTTTACAATGAGCGGGTAAATCTTCGGGTAAAATAGTACCGACCTTTTTAATTTTATTACCTTCAATTAATATATCTTTGTTGTTAAGTATATGATAAGCATCTTGGATTAAAGTGCTTATATTTTTAATTAAAATATCCATAGCTTTTCCTTTTTATGTAATTAGTAATTTTTTATTTATAAAGAATAAATGTATAGAAAATAATATCTTCCGGTTAATTTTTTACATAGTGCTTACCCAATGCACTTGGTCCTCTTACTTTGCCGACTACCCCGATTAGGGCAGCAATAGTTAAAATATAAGGCAGCATTTGCACTATTTGGATAGGTATTTTTACGCCCATTACTTGTAATTGTAACACCAGAGCAAACCCTGCACCAAAAATCAATGATGCCCATAATGTTCCCCACGGCGTATATTTACCAAAAATAATTACTGCTAAAGCTATCCAGCCCCTCCCATCAGTAATATTTTCTGAAAAACGGGTAACTTGGGTTAAAGTTAAAAATGCACCACCGGTAGCCGCCAATATTCCACTGACAATCGCCGCTACATATCGTATTAGATACACATTTATTCCTGCAGTATCAGCAGTTTCGGGACTTTCTCCTACAGAACGAAGACTTAAGCCGTAAGTTGTTTTATAAAAAAACCAACTTACAAAAATTACCAATAATATGGCTAAATAGGTCAAAAAATTATGGTCAAAAAAAATCTCACCTAAAATTGGTAATTTACTGAAAAAAGGTATGTGTATTGAAGAAAAATTTGCTGTCTTTGTTGTATCAGTGAGTAATCCGGCACTACAAAGCATGCGGTAAAAAAAACCAGTTAAACCTAAAGCAAAAAAATTCATTCCTAATCCTATTACTAATTGGTTTCCCCCTAAAGATACTGTTACATAAGCAAGTAGTAGCCCTAATACAGCTCCACCAATTATTGCTAGCAAAAGACCTACCCAAGGGCTACCAGTTATCAAAACTCCATAAAAGCCTAAAAAAGCACCCGTTAACATCATTGCTTCTAAACCCATATTAAATACTCCGGTTTTAAATAATATAAGCCCGCCTAATGCTGCAAAAAGTAAGGGGATAGACAATCTAATTGACATTGAAACCCATGATGCTATAGTAATTAAATCCATCTACGCCCTCCCCCCTATTAAATTAGTTGAAAATTTATTACTTAAATATTCACTACCGGTAATTAAAATCATTATTATTCCTTCAATTGTCCAGGATATAGGCAGGGGTACGCCGACTCCCCTTTGCATTGCTCCGGCACCTACACGTAAAAGAGCAAATAAAAATGCAGTTAAAATAATTCCCCATGGATTATTCCTGGCCATTACCGCCGCACCGATACCCTCAAAGCCATAACCGGGAGAAAATGCTGGAGTTAATCTGTATTGTGTCCCCATCAGCATGCTAGCACCAGCTAAACCGGCAAGCCCTCCAGATATAATAATTACAGTCATGGTGCCTTTTAAAATATTCATACCTGCATAATTAGCTGCATCGGAATTTTCTCCGATTGCCCTTATTTGATAACCATATGGGGAACGATAAAGAAAGTAATAGATAATAATTACTGTTAATAAAGACAAAATTACTCCTAAATTTATTTGTGTGTGGGGAATCAATTTTGGGAAATATGCAGATTTGGCAATTTTTTCAGACTGACTTATATAAGAATTGGCTGGTTTAAGAAAATACATCACTATAAAATTTATTAAAAGAATAGCTAAATAACTAAGCATAATGGTGTTGAGAATTTCATCTGCACCTAATTTAATTTTTAAAATTCCCGCAATCCAACACCAAAAAGCTCCTCCTATAAATCCAGTCAGCAATACTAAAGGAATGTGCATAAAAGCCGGCAAGCCCTGAATATATACTCCGGCTAATGTTGCTGTCAATGCCCCAAAATAAAGCTGGCCCTCTCCGCCAACATTAAAGAAACCGCCTTTATAGGCTACAGCAAAGCTTAAAGCACAAAAAACCAAGGGAACAAAGTGAGTAAAAACTTCGCTAAAAAGGCGTATGTTACCAAAAATACTTTGCAACATATAACTATAGGCTTTCCAAGGATTAATTCCTGCAAAGAATATAAGTACTCCTCCTATAAATAAAGCAATAAATAAAGCTAAAAAGGGGATGATTGCGTAAAATACTTTATATTTTTTTTGATTAATAATAGAAGAGCGGAAATCAAACAAATTAATTACACCTTCCTTTCAAGTAGTAAATAGGGCATAATACGTGCCCTATTTACTACTTCTACCATCTAAAGATTATGATTAAAATTTAATATTTTGTTTTTTGAGTTCTTCTTTCATTTGTTCTAAAGTAATGTCTCCATCTACAATTTCTTGTCTTAATTTCATTACTTTCTCTTCACCATTCTCTGGTAATTTATCCTTTAATAAGGGATTAAAAGTTATTTCTTCTGCCCCATCTTTAATTCCCTTTACTACACGACCACCCTTTAAAGTACCTTCTACCATTTCTTTAATTACTCCATATACCAAATACTCTGTAGGAGCTAATGCGTTAGCAATAACTGTTTGAGGAGCCACATATGACATATCTTCTACTGCTCCAATAGCCCAAATTCCGGCTTCCTCACATACTTCGATAACTGCTCGATTTACTACTCCGCATTGAGAATAAATAACATCTACTCCCTGTTTTATCATTGCTTTGGCCAATTCTTTTCCCTTTACTACATCACTCCAACTACCTACAAATGTAGTAACAACTTCAGCTTCCGGATTAATCCTTTTAGCTCCATATATAAAACCAGCATTTAAAAAATTGTGTGCTACCGGACTATCGTTCGAAATTATAAAACCTACTTTATTACTTTTTGTCATTAGCCCTGCCACTGCTCCAGCTAAAGAATTTGCCTGCCAATTAGTACCACTTGTTACGGCTACGTTATCAGCAGCTTTAAAACCATAAGTTATTGCAAACATTGTATCCGGGCTTTCTTCCGCTACCTCAAGAGTAGGATCATTATAGCCCATTTCGTGCACAATGATCAGGTCATATCCCTCTGCAATATAACCTCTTAATGCACCTTTTAATTCTCCTTCAGAAACATTCTCCTGGTAACTGGTTTCTATATCAAAATCTTCTTTAGCCTTCATTAATCCATCAAATCCGCTTTTAGTCCAGCCTTCACTAGTTATGGCGTGGGGAAGTATTATGGCAATTTTTAAAGGTGCAGTCATAGCGAGGGTACTAAAAATCATTAATATTGCAAATGCCAAAACAAAAACTCTTAAAAATACTTTACTCTTTTTCATTTTCATATCTCCTTTTATTTTATTTTTTACTTTTTGTATTTTGCAAAACTCAAACAGTACTTATTCTTATTAATTGTAACCATTCATCATCCCCTTTCTATCGCATTGGCTTTTTTACGTTTGGATCCAGCCATCATTAAACCAATTTCTCCGACATCAGTACTTCTGGGATCTACTTCTCCCATAATTTCTCCCTCGTATATGACCGCTATACGATCGGAAAGATTCATTGTTTCGTCTAAATCTGTAGAAAACAATAAAATTGCAACACCTTTATCTCTTGCCTCTAAAAGCTTGTTATAAACAAATTCACAAGCTCCTACATCCAGACCTTGGGTCGGCTGCATTACAATGAGCAGTTTTGGGTATTTGCTTAATTCTCTTCCCAATACTACTTTCTGTTGATTTCCACCTGATAGTTTTTTTATTTGCACAAGATGAGAAGGTGTCTTAATGTCATAAGTTGCAATTACTTTTTTAGAATAATTATCAATATATGCACTATTTAAAAATAGACCACGGGTAAAAGGCGGTAAATAATAATCTTTTATAACAATATTTTCTGCAATATTAAAATTGGGAATTAATCCATACTTTTTTCTATCTCCTGGAATATAAGATAAGCCTTGCTCATATAATTTTCGTGGATTACTTTCGGTAATTTCTTCATCTAATATTTTTACATTACCTGAATTAATTTTTTGTAATCCACAGATTGCATCTGCTAATTCTTTTTGACCGTTACCATCCACTCCCGCAATTCCTAATATTTCGCCAGCTCGAATATTCAGACAAATATTTTTTAAAATTTTCAATCCCTTTCTGTTTTGCATAAAAACGTCCTGTATGCTTAGAACTTCTTTTCCGGGATTGCAATCCTTCTTTTTAATTGTAAAAGAAACTTCCCTTCCTACCATTAATTTAGAAAGCTCTTGCGGGTTAGTTTCATATTTTTCCTTTGTCCCGATAACCCTACCGTCCCTTAAAACCGTAATGCGATCACTTATTTGCATAACTTCTTTTAATTTATGAGAAATAAAGATAATGGTACAACCCTGTTCTTTTAAAGCCAATAGGTCATTAAACAGATTCTGTCCTTCTTGTGGGGTGAGCACTGATGTTGGTTCATCCAAAATTAGAAGATCTGCCCCCTGGTAAAGAGTTTTCAAAATTTCTACTTTTTGTTGGATTCCTACACTTAAATTTTCTACGGGTATATCTAAGTCCAATTTAATACTAAATTTTTCAGCAACTTTAGCAATTTTTTTATGAAGTTTTTTCTTTTCTAATAAAGGAGGTTTTTCAGAAGCTTGCCCTAAAATAATATTCTCAAAAACTGAAAACCTGGGAACAAGCATAAAACGTTGATGAATCATCCCTATTCCTAAACTTATTGCATCTCTCGGAGAATTTATTTTTACATTTTTACCGTTAAATACAATCTCTCCACTATTTGGACTATAAAGACCGTATAAGATATTCATTAATGTAGTTTTTCCGGCTCCATTTTCACCTAATAAGCTGTGAATTTCCCCTTTATGTATTTCTAAATTAATGTGGTCATTAGCAACTACCCCGGGGAAAGTTTTGGTAATCTCTTTCAAACTTAATATAATTTCATGAGCCATATAAATCCACCTCATTTTTAATAATCATCTAAAATATTTTTAGCGATGAATAAACTTTTCGATCTTGCGATCTAATTCTTTTTGATTGGAAAAACCAGCCAAAATGGCTCCCTCTATCGGTTCGGTTAAATTTACTAATCCGACTTTAAGAATTTTAGCAATTAAAGCTACTCTTCTTCCCAATATCCTTACGGAATCCATGCCTTCATCATCTTCTTTGGCTCCCTGTTCTTTTTTATCATTCGACCAAACAGCTGCACCATTGTAGGCAAAGATACCCCCGCTAACTACATTCATCCCGGTACAAAAAAAGAAATTATTTAAGGCTTCAAGGGTAGTTTCCTGACCGCCATTTCTTGTTCCACCTACTGCAATTGCTCCCCCCACTTTAGTAGCCCAATGTCCCTTAGTTATGTAGCGGCCTAAAGGACGTAGACGATTGATAAAAGCCTGTATTTGAGCAGTAACATTCATTTGATAAACCGGGGAACCTAAAATAAAACCATCTGAGTGAAGGATAATTTCGTAGTAAGCACGCATATCATCGGAAAATGTCGGACAGTAATCTACTTGTTTTTTAATGCATTGATTACAGTGAATGCAAGGATGAATTTCTTTTCCTCTTAAATCAATAAACTCAGTACTAACGCCAGAAATACCGGTTGCTGCTAAAAGCGCTTCTCGAACACAATATTGAGTAGCTCCTTTTCGCGGGCTTCCACTTACCCCTACTATCTTAACTTGTATATTCATTGATGTCCTCCTAACTGTTAATTGTTTTAAACCATCTTTATATAGCTATATAGCTGGGTTTATATTTTTAAAAATACTTTCATTATTAAAAACAACAAGAGCTTAAATAGTGAGCAATTATTGATTCAGTTTGTGAATCATAGTAAGACTAATTAAGTGAGGATGAAAAAAAATTTCAGAATAACAAAGCAATTTATCAAATATTCCATAATAAAACTCTTCTCGTTTAATCATTGGTTCGCTTTCTTTAATTTTTAATAATTTACTTATCGTTTGATTAGCTTTACCTGGAGCATATTTACTAATCGAATGAGAAATTTCTTCGTCAGTATATTTATTTAAAAAACTTAAATATTCTTTAAAACTATCGAAGGGCATTTCTTCACTTTGGGGGGTTGTATTCAAAACAGATTCGGGGATAATATTTATAGCTAATATTGCGGGTTGGCTGTTAGCTAAATAGAGAAATTCGATTAAAAAATATTTTTTATCTCTAAAAGAGGAAGGTATTTTTGTATCAAATTGAGTTAATTCATCTGTCCATCCGGACTTAATTCTTTTTACCGTTGCCGTATAGCCACCATCTTCTAATAGTTTAAGAAAATCTCGGATTAAATCAATTCTCATTTTAGTTTCCAGGGTGCTTCTATGAATTAAATTTCCTATTCCTTGTTTTTTGGTGATTATTCCTTCTCGATCAAGAGTTATTAAGGCTTCTCGGATAGTTGAGCGGCTTATTCCTAACATTTCAGAAAGCTTATCTTCCGGAGGTAATTTATTATTTTTAAAATCACCTTTTTTAATCATTTTTATTAATTCTATTTTCGCTTCCAGGTAAAGAGGAGAATACTTAATTCTGGCCATATTCATCATACCTCCTACAATCATACTTATTATTATAAAGACCAATTTATGACTTGTCAAACAAATTCTTAAAATTTTATCTAAAAATTAAAAATAGATACCTTCAGAAA
>Ga0209834_10002221_pt1 | contig 10423 bp, 10 predicted proteins | sample Mar14236cmmetaG_FD_184134 | JGI IMG/M metagenome (GOLD analysis project Ga0209834, IMG submission 184134) | Marine hydrothermal vent microbial communities from Guaymas Basin, Gulf of California to study Microbial Dark Matter (Phase II) - Marker... ...
CTGAAAAGTGACCAACTTGTCTTCTACCGCAGGAACCCAGTAAGTAGAACCGGCCAGATAAATCCCGGTGTCGCTGATAATTCCGGGTGATTCGGCAAAACCCCGCTGGTAGTTTTCTTCGCTTTGCGAAAAAGGAGCACTGATTTTCCCCTCATAATGAACGACAAAACTTTCCGTTCCCTTTTTTAATTTTAATTTCCATTTATTAAGACTGAGGCCGCTTTTACCCCCGCTGTCATCCCTGTCCATGCCTACATCCTCAGCTTCAACATTGCCAGCTATCATTTCGGCTTTTACGTTTTTAGAAAAGAACGTCGGGGTAAGTGAGGCATTCAGGCTGAATATCATTTCATCCGGCCCTACATTGAAGATAGAATCAATTACTGTAATGTGTTCAGTATCTGGTGTTATTTGAACGTTCAGAACATGATGAACAGCCTCATTGCTTTGTGAAAAGACAAATGAAGCTAAAAAGAAAAACAAAAATGTAACGGAATATTTTTTCATTGGGAGTATATTATTTATTTGGAATTATTCCGCAAAAATAAGAACTCCTTTCTATAATTAACCACTTTTACCAAACTTTTTTATCGAAAAACGATAAGTTTTTACTTTCCGTTCAAACAGTTCTTCTGTTATACTCAACATCCCGCTGATTTACAGGTGGTGCAAATATGTATTGCTTTGCAAGCTCATTCTCCCGGTATCAAATTTAACAGGATAGAATCCAATTGTTGGGGTTTACTCTTGATCCGAATCTAAAATGAAGCCGGTTTATTCCGCAACACCATAAAAAATACCGCGTTTTTCCATCATCCTTATTATTTTATTTTCATTCTCCAAAACATCCAGGTATTTGTTCACCTCATTGACATGCATACCCAGAATGTCTGCCAGATCATCCAGCGTACAGGGCCGTCGCGCAATGGTTCCCAAAATAGCCGATTCGGTATCAGAACGGTAAGATTGAATATTTTTACGTTGTGGGGCAGCAGCAATGATTTCCACATTGTCCAATTTCCAGAAATCAACGATCTGCTGTAGTTCGGTACGGGTAGCTGCCCTGAGGCTCTCAACTATGCCGGGACGGTCAAGTGTGTTCAATTGAATACTGTCAGGTTTAATCTTTTTAAATGCTTCTTTTAAAGCAGTCAAATCAGACGGGCTATCGTTATAACCAGGAATAATAAGCACTTCCAACCATATCTTTCCCTGGAATTCTTCTCTGAAATCAACCAAACCCTGAATATACCCGTCAAGTTGCAAGGAAGGTTCAGGCCTGTTTACTTTTTGAAATGAGCTTTCTGTTGCGGCATCCAGTGAAGGCAGCACCACATCTGCCTTCAGTAACTCAGACCGCACCTGCTTATTCATGAACAGCGTACCATTTGTCAATACCGCTACCGGAATACCCGGTTTTCTCTTTTTTATAAAGTCCAGTACCTCACCAATCCTGCTGTTCAGGGTTGGTTCGCCGGAGCCCGAGAAAGTAATGTAGTCAGGATCAGGGTTGTGATGAAAATAATGTTCCAGTTCTCCCACAACCTTATCGTACAAAATATACTCTTTACGCTCGGTAGTCAGTTTGGTAGTATGTCCTACTTCGCAATAGACACAATTAAGCGAGCAAACTTTTTTTGGAATTAAATCCACGCCCAGCGACATACCGAGGCGGCGTGAAGGTACCGGTCCGAAGATGTATTTATACATCGTAAGTTGAGTTAATTATAAGCTATACGTGTTTTTTCATCCGCCATAGTGGGTTTAATAAATGCTTCCCATTCAGGTGTATTCCATGTGCCCAGTTTTTCATGAGTGATGCGGTATTTTTCCGGAATGGGATGGGTTCCTACAACCACCTTCATATCAAATTTCTCTTCGATAAACCTTTTGAAGTGGTCGATATAAGGACATGGTGGATAACCCACTACAAAACCCGTCGCAAAATGAATCACTTCGGCGCCGTTTTTCTTCATTTCTTCCGGAGCATATTCAATGTTGCCTCCCGGACATCCACCACAACCCGTATAGCCGACAATTTCTACCTCCTCATCTTTTTCATATATGTCAAACGCTCCTTCCCTGTTTTGCAACGCTCTGAAACATTTTCCACCGGCACAATTCCGGTAGCGGTCGCAGATGATAATTCCGATTTTTGTTTTCATTTTATCCCATATTAAATAATTACCTTTTCAAGCGCACTGTCCAAATCGTTAATCAGGTCTTCTACATCTTCTATTCCTACCGAATACCTTACCAAACCATCTGTGATGTGCGCAGCAAGTTTATCTTCTTTTGAGACCCCGGCATGCGTCATTGAGGCCGGATGCTGTATCAGTGTTTCTACTCCACCCAGCGAAACAGCCAGTGTAGCCAGGTGAACATTATCCATCAGCGTTTTTCCTGCCTCATAACCACCTTTGAGCCCAAAACTTATCATACTTCCAAAACCTGTCATTTGTTCTTTGGCCAGTTCGTGTTGTTCGAATGATGTCAATCCCGGATATTTTATCCACTCTATCTTTGGATGATTTTCCAGAAATTCAGCAATTTTCATTGAACTTTCCTGGGCTTTGTCAATCCTCAGAGACAATGTTTTTACACCCCTGATCACCATATACGCCTGATGCGGATCCATATTTCCACCCAGGTATGTCATTGTTTTACGAATTACGTTATACAATGCTTCATCTTTTGCCACAATAGCTCCGCCTACAATATCAGCATGCCCGTTAATAAATTTGGTCAGAGAATGCAACACAATATCGGCACCAAGATCCAGTGGCTTTTGGAGGTACGGACTGCTAAACGTATTGTCAACACAAACCAGAATGTTGTGTTTGTGCGCAATTTCAGATGCTCTTCTGATGTCGGTTAACTGAATCGTTGGATTAGCTGGTGTTTCTAAATAAAGCAGCTTTGTGTTTGGCTTGATGGATTTCTCGATGAGATCAAGGTCGGACGTGTCAATATATGAATATTCGATGCCGAATTTTGCAAAGTGAGTTTCCATCACGCCACGACTGGGCCCGTAAACGGCGCTGGTGCTAATCATATGGTCACCTTGTTGTAATACTGACATATATACTGTTGACACAGCAGCCATTCCTGAAGCCAAAGCAATTCCCCTGTACCCGTTTTCGAGTTCTGCCAGTTTATTTTCAAGCACATTTATTGTCGGATTGCCAATACGGGTATAGATGTACCCTTTTTCTTTCCCGGCAAACAAATCAGCACCATGCTGCGCATTCTTAAAAGAAAATGTGGAAGTTTGGTAAATTGGTGTTACAGCACTCCCGAATTCATCCCGGTAATCGCCGGCGTGGATTAACTTTGAGTTAAATCCTAAATTTTTTGTGTTCATTGATTTGAATTATTTATTGATAATTTTATTTAAAATATTCGATTTTTTACTTATCTATTGATGCTTTTAGTATCCCTGCTTTGATTTTAAACAGTTTAAACCCTTGTTTATTATTTCCCCATTCATCCTCAATCCAATGAATATGATGATTCAGAATCTCCAGTACATCATCCGAATTTTCAGTAGTAATAATGACCGGTATAAAATGCTGGTTAACCATTTTAATATTCTTTCCGAATTGTCGAGATACCAAAACATTTACTTTCTTGCTTTTCAGAAATTCAATAATGGCATGTCCTTTCCGCTGTGATCCGTGTACCTTTGTCTCATCCATATCTTTAAAACCGTTGACTTCTTCAGATAAAAACATAAGCTTGTCATCAATATGTTCATAGATAAGGTATTTGTCCGCATCTCCAAAATGTCTTTTTTCAAACTGCTTGTCGCTGCTAACTGCCAGTGCAAATCGTACGTTCATGATTGGTTTATTTTTCGCCAGCTTCCGTTTTTACCGCTTTCAGTAACCTGACATATTTTTTCATATAAAGTGTTTCTTTAAAATTTCCGAAACCATACCCGGAGAGGATCTGTTTCCAGTCACGCTCAACAAAATCAAAAGCATATTTACATTCTATGGTTTTGAATACAAACCGGTGAAATGCCGGCATTTCGGCCATGTTAAACTCAGCAAAATCCAGAATAAAAAATTCACCTCCGGGCTTCAGGTGACTGACCACATTTTCCAGCACTTTCAACCTTACCTCATGCGGAAACCCGTGGATGACAAAACTGATCAATATTTTATCAAATTTTTCACCCAGGTTGAAGGGAATATCCGCCCGTTGCCTGACGAAACTGACACGCGGATCGTTTTTAAACTTCCGGTTAAATTGCTTCTCCATCACTTCCGACAGGTCTACTCCGGTTATCTTTCCCTTCTCCGACAGGTAACCGGCCATCAAAGCCGCATTGCGCCCTGTTCCGCAACCCAGGTCAAGCAGGTGATCTTCCGGTCGGATAGCCATGTTTTTGATAGCCTTTTTGATAAACCCCTTATATAATCCAAAAGATGCTGCATTCATAACAGAATCATAGTTTTTGGCTATAAACGGTGTCAGTTCCACTCCCGAATCGGGATATATTTTATTGGTCATATTTTATTTTTTTATTTTTCTTATTTACCATATTCGGACACTCCCACAATCAAAATTTACTGGAAAGTCTGAATAATTTTTATAAACTTATTGCCAGTTCGTAAGCATCATGGATAGCGTCCTGTGCTTTACCTACTTTTTGTGCATCACCCACAAAATAAACCGGGATGGACCCCGCTTTTTCAAAAGGCACAAAACTTTTCATACCCGCTGCTACCACGATCTTATCAACTCCCTCAATCACTTTAGCGCCCTCTTCTCCTTCAATAATCACCTGGTCACCATTCACCTCCACTACCTTATGGTTCAGGAATATTTCTGTGTTTTTGGATTTTATTTTTTTAACCGTCATGGCCTTTTCAATCATTTCCATGCCTCGGGCTATTTCATCCAGCATCTCAACGATTACCACATGGTTGCCCGCATCCACCAGTTTAGAAGCCACTTCCATTCCAATCAGGCCGCCACCTATCACCAGCACTTTCTGATCTTTCGGCAAGTGTTCGTCTTCCAGAAATTCCGTCCAGTAAAATTCTTTCAGTCCTTTAATCGGCGGTACGGCAGGTACAGCACCGGTGGCTATAATCACTCCGTCATAACCTGCCCTTTCCAACATATCAGCTGTAGCTTCTTCCCTGATCACATTAACTTTTGGTTCTTGCTGCTGCATAATCTCCTCAACAAAATAATCAACAATCTCTTTCAGATTTGATTTATTCGGAGGAAGAAAAGCGAGGTTAAACTGGCCTCCCAGTTCATTTTTCTCAAATAAATCCACCTGGTGACCTTCATCATGCAATGTGATAGCCACTTCCATACCCGCAAGACCTCCTCCGACAACGGCAAAACGCTTAGCCGATGAAGTTATGGTGACTTTCTGCAGTCCTGTATTAACGCGTGGATTGACCACACAGCCCAGGCCTTTTCCTCCCTTCACACCGCCAAGGCAACCTTCGGCACAGGCGAGGCACGGCCTGATCAGCCCGTCCGTTTCTCCTAAATATTTCCCAACAAAATCGGGATCGGCTACCAAGGCGCGCCCCAGCGCCAGGTATTCGGCTCCGTAACTATTTTCGATAAACTTTATGTCTTTGGCCGAATTTATCTTTCCAACGAAAATGACGGGCATTTCCAATTCCTTTCTCAGCTTACCGGCCATTTCCCATGTTTTTCCTTTAGGGATGAACATATGCTGAAAAAACCACGGAGGTGTTGAGCAGGCAGAACCCGCCGAAACATGCACGGCATCCATACCTGTTTCCTCCAGCATTTTTGAGAATGCTACCATTTCCTCCAGATGAAACCCGTTGGGTATCATCTCATCTCCGCTGATACGGGTAATTATTGGAATTTTTACTGCTCCGCGAACAGCCTTAGCTACTTCAAGCGGAAATTTAACCCTGTTGTTAAAACTTCCACCATATTCATCCTCCCTGTCGTTAACAGCCGGCGATATAAACTGAGCTAACAGGTAACCATGTCCGAATTGCAATTCGATCATATCAAATCCGGAAGCTACTGCCCTTTTAGCACTGTCAACAAACAATTTAATGACGACATCCATTTTTTTTCTGTCCATTTTTTCCGGGATTGCTCCTCCGTTTTCACAGGGTTTACTGGTAGATGACCAGAAGAAATTCCCCGGAATTTTAGGATTAGCCATCCTTCCGGGATGATTCAGGTGCGCAATGGACTTTGCTCCATACTGATGAATTACTTCATTCATACGTTGTAAACCGGGGATTTTATTATCGCTGTCAATACCTATTTGTGTGGGAATTTCCCGCAATCCCGCATCCATATACAAAGGTTCGGGTATGATTGCGCCAATGTGTTTATTTCTTTCCCCATAGAAATCAAGATGTCGTTGTGTAATAACACCCGTTCCGTCGCTGTAACCCAACTTAAGGGGAGCCATGATGAATTTACTTTGTAACTGCAACATATCTTGTTTATTTTTAACTAATTATATTTTATTAATGTTTACATCTTAAATTAATGACGAAATACGCTGAGGCCAGAATCACCAGGATAAATAAAACAAAAAAAGGTTTAAATCCGTATTGTGTAATGATCCACCCACCCAATAATGGAAAAAGAGCAGGCAGTATATTTCCTGCGCCTGTAATCCCCGTGTAAAGTGCCCGGTTAGTCGTGTCCGACACTTCCAGCAAAACACCATTCATAGTGATGCTGTACGTAGCAAAAATGATCCCCCCGATAAAAAACATCAGGAAGAAAGGCGGATAATCGGGCAGTATAAGTATAAGCATTGCCAGGAGAACAGAAAGAAAAATATTCAGATAAAGCAAATTACGGTATCTGAATCTTCCTTTAAGAGCAAATAAAAGTAGTCCTGTGACCACACTTCCTATTACCTTGAAAAGTAAAAAATTACCCGTCTGATCGCTTTGCAGGTCAAAGTTTTGCTTGGCATACAAAATAACAAACGGTAAAAAAGAGATGGCTATGCCCTGTGTATTGATGAAACCAAGAAAATAAACCAAGCGTTTGTTTTGCTTTAGTTCATGCTTCACCAACTGAAAAAAATGAGTTGGGTTTTTAACCCGCATCTTTGACGGCACTACTTCTTTCAGGTTCCAAAAACCCAGTGAAGCAATCGCCAGAGCACCAAAGCCAATAAAAAACATATAGGTGTAATTCACAGGATAACCGGCAGAAGAAAGAACAAAGCGGGCTAAAAAAACAGAGCCTAATAAAATAATCCCCGTCAATACCTGTTTGATGGAAAAGAATGGTTTTCGAGCTTCCGGAAGCAGCGATTTTCCCATAATATCCGTATAGCTGATGTTGGCAAAAGCGCCTCCCAGGGAAAACACAGTGACTAGTAAAAAGATCAGTATAACCATATAGCTTCCGTGAAGCCGGGAAGAATAATAAAGCAGAAGCCCCAATGCAAGCAACGCCAGAATCCTGGAATTAATCCCCAGTAACAGAAAACCTTTTTTGTACGAGTAATTGCTGATGAAAGGAGCGAAAATCAATTGCGTAAAGCTGGAGCCTCCCAGCATAATAGCCGTCAGCACACCCACATGCAAAGCTGTCCCGCCGGCATCCACCAGCATGGCAGGAATAACCGTATCCACATCGATAAAGTTCCGTGCAAAAGCCAGAAATCCTGCATGCCAAAGCAGCGAATAATAATTTCTTTGCGATATGTTACGTGTTAACTTCATTCCCGCATTTTCATCCTAAAATCCTGCTAAATAACCCAACATGCCAAATAATAATGCTACACCCACATTGATTAATTTCACCACCAGAAAACCGCGTTTTGATTCGGCCAGTAACGGCAGCATCCCATGTCCGTCTTGTGAGATGGAACTGGCTAATAATATACTTAACGGGATGGTTCCCTGTGCAAATAAAGTAACAAAGATCAGATGCGGGCCCGATTCGGGAATTATACCTGCCAATACGGCCACTAACAATACGATGAGTAAATTGTCAGAAAGCCACGATTGTATGTCGATGTAATTCATTAAAAAATGAATGACCAGGAGCGTTCCGAAAGTCCACAGAAATATCCGGGGGATGTGCACTTTGATGATATGATTCCAAATATGTTCTTTCAAGAAATGCTCCGGAACACTGACCACTATAAAAAAGGAAAAAGCCAGCGAAAGCAGCAAAGTCACCCGTAACCATATCATTTCTTCGCCAGCAAGCACTCCTGTAATAACTGCTACCATCAACAAAAGCACCAGGACAGCAACAATAAACCGGTAAACCGATGGTCTTATCAAATAATCGAGCAACTTATCCCTTTGAAAACAAACACAATGGTGCTCCTCATGCAGAGGCAACTTTTTCTCACTGAATTTTTCAGTCACCCACTTCGGATTGTAAAACTTATCGGTGACATAAGCTGCCAGTATACCGATCACAAACAATAAAAGTGTGATCAGTAGCGCTTTCTGCGGAAACATGGCAAACATCACGAAAGCTTCATCGCCACTGGTAGCAATCATAGCAGCCACCAACGCCCCAAATGAAACCAGCCGGTGCGAAAAAAGAGCTACCACCGTAAATGCTCCCAGGCATCCGGGTATAGCTCCCAGTACTGCAGAAATCAAATATTGCCGCCACCGGTTTCCTTTCAGTCCTTTCTCCCAGATTCCTTTCGTTTGCACATTCACATATTCGATAACCAGCATCATCACAAAGATGAAGCCGGTGATCTGAATGGCGCCCAATAATATGTTGGTTATGTCTTTAAGCATCCATTACTTTTTAGCTATTTACAATCCCGGTATTCTCGGCATTTTCTTCAATTTTGAATTTTTATAATAAAAGCCCCAGCCTTTCTTGAGCCAATGTCCGATAACTGGTAATGGGATAATAAAATCCCGTTTATGATTTCGCACCACAAAGGCAGCTCCATCGCCTGAGTCCATAACACAAACAATATGTAACTTCTCCCAGTAACTCTTCCGTTTCCCTTTTCCCGCTAACTCATTGTGTACGTTATACGTACTTACATCTGCCATTACCTCGGCAATATGTCCCTGTTTGGCAGCCCAGTCATGGCCAACAATCTCGGCCACATCACCAATAGCATAAATATTCCTGTGGCCTTCAACCCGGCACAATTCATTGATTTTTATAAATCCGGCATCACTTAAAGGCAATTCCGAACCCTTAATTACTTTGTGCCCGTCACCTCCCGGAATATAGATGATCAGGTCGCTATTCAGTTTCGAACCGTCATCAAAAACAACGGCATCTTTTTCAAACTCCTTTATTTTTTTCCCTACCTGTTTACTGATGTGGTAATGTTTGAAAAACACATCCATTTTGTCCAGTGCCTTCTGTCCCATTCGTTTCCCGGGCTCTTTCATAGGCGCAAAGAAAGTCAGTTCAAACTTTTCGCGCAGGCCTTTCTTTTTCAGATAATGGCTGATGTTAAATATCAACTCAAATGCCGGGCCTCCCCTTACGGCTGTTGCCGTTGGATCTATTGGGTTTCCTCCAAAACCAACAGCAATCTTTCCATATCCCTGTTGAACCAGCTTTTCCAGTTCTTTTTGAATGTTCACCGCTTCTTCAGGATGCCCGCAAATGGAATGAGTAAATTCAAGTCCTTTGGCCATTACCTTGTGCATGCCCATGGCGATAAACAGGTAATCGTATGTCAGTGTGTTTTCAGAGAGCGCAACCGTATTGTTATGAATATCAATTCTTTTTACCGAATCAACAACCACGTCAAAACCGTGTTTTCCCTGCAAAGCTGATAACGGAATTTTCACATCATCAAATGATTTCTTTTTAGTCGGCACCCAGATTGAGACAGGATAAATGAACAGATAATCACGGTCAGACACCAAAGTTACGTTATATCCGTATTTCTTCAATCTTATGGCCGCTTCAACCCCTGCAAAACCACCTCCAAGTACCACGAACTTTTCCATCAGATTATGCGTGAATGATCATATTAGAAAGATTCGGATCTGCTTTTAAAATTGTTTAAGCCTATTATCTTTATAAGCTTTATAGGCCTCTTTTGCGGTCATATCGCCAGCCCCGACATAAATTTTTACGCCCGTTTTTTCCAGGACTGCGGCTGCATTTCCTCCGGGACCGTTACCTGTGATCAGCACGTCGGGGCTATATTCAAACAGTTTTTGTGCTGTTTTCGGACCGGCACCGTGCGCATCATTAGCTGCTGCCCGATTATCATAAGCAGATAATTTATCTTTCTCCTCATCAAAGATCAGAAAATATTCTGTTCTTCCAAAACGCGGATCCATAGCAGACCCCCAAGAAGTACCTTTTGTAGTAAATGCTATTTTCATGTGTTTAAAATTTGTGATTTGTTAAATATGAAGCAATTCCAAAATTTTCGCACAGATGGAACCACTTTACTCTCTTAGAATTTTTTTAA
>Ga0209834_10002229_pt1 | contig 10401 bp, 10 predicted proteins | sample Mar14236cmmetaG_FD_184134 | JGI IMG/M metagenome (GOLD analysis project Ga0209834, IMG submission 184134) | Marine hydrothermal vent microbial communities from Guaymas Basin, Gulf of California to study Microbial Dark Matter (Phase II) - Marker... ...
AGTAGGGGCAGCCCCGCGAGCCGATGACTGACGTGCCGGTCAGATTGGGGTCGGCAGAGGTGAGGCTGTACCAGGCGCGGATGTAAGCGTCCATCGGGATCAAGTCGCGGGCCGGGAAGGGCAACCGCGAGATGTCGGCGATCATCGGCCGGGGCGGATTGCGCACTATCTCGCCGTCTGCACGACACCACATTCCGGCCACGTCCTGTGGATCTCCCCCCCGTTGGATCAACTCCAGGAAAGTTTCCTCTCCCTCGCCCAGGCAAATGGCGTCTACCTCGGGATAGCCCATCGTCTGTTCGGGCATCACCGTGGGATGTGGCCCGCCCCACACCACCAGTGGGTCGTGTGGCAATCCTTTCGCCACCCGCGAGGCAAACAGCGCCTCGTTGAGCATGGGAGTCATCACCGAGATGCCCACCAGGTCGTAAGGTTTCGCCTTCAGCGCCGTTTCCATGTAAGCCAAAGGATGATGCTCGAAGGTGGGGTCAATAACGTCAATCTCGCAGTCCACGTGCTGCCGCAGGTAAGCGGCCAGGTAGAGAATGCCCAGGGGCGGCTGCCCCGATGGATAACGAGTTCGCGGAAAGACCAATGCAATGCGCAATAGACAACTCCTTTTTCGTGAAGCGTAAAAACGTGATCCGTAAGGAGACCGTCACGTTTCACGTTTCGCGTTTCAGCCCCCGTGCTCCCTCAATGGCGTACATTAGGCCGCCGATCAGCCCGGTGAGGACGGTGATGGCGTAGTAAGCCAGGGAGAGAGCCACCGCTTTCTCCGGCGCGACCCCCGCCTGGCCAAAGAGCAGCGCGTAGGTCCCCTCGCGCACGCCCAGCCCGCCCAGCGAGATGGGCAGCGTCAGCGAGAATGAGACGAGGGGTACGAAGGCGAAAAAGTACCAGGGTGAGAGGTGCTCGCCCAACGCCAGGGCGATCAGATAGTTGACCAGGATGTTCACCAGATTGAAGATCACGGAGACGGTCAGCGCCCGGCCCAGTGCCCGACGCCCGCAGCCACCGACGGCGCGGTAAAGCTTTTCCAGCTTGTCCTGGGCGGGCAGGAAGGGCAGCCGCCGCCCGATGCGGCCCAGCATATTCCCCTGCAAAAGCAGCCATCCACCGGCCAGTCCGCCCAGGGCGATGACCACGATAGCCACCGTCACCTCCGGTTCCACCAGGCGAAAACTGAAGGGCAACGCAGCCAGGGCAATGACAAATAGAACTAACAAGCCGGTCAGCCGGTCCACGAACACCGTGCCTACCGCCTCCGCCCCGTGGCGGCTGTCCTGGGTGAACTCGACCGCGCGCACCACGTCACCACCGACGCCAGTGGGCAGGAAGATGTTGAAGAACGTGCCCACGAAGTAGAGCACGGTCAGGCGGGAGATGGGCGCGTGCACTCCCAGCCCGTCGAGCAGGGCTTTCCAGCGGAAGGCCCGCAACGGCAAGGTGAGGACGAAGAGCGTGAAGGCGACGGCCATGATCCCCCAATGCGCCCCCCGCAGCGCGTTCCAGGTCTCCACCAGGTTAATCCTGGTGAAAATAAAGGCCATCAGCCCCAGGCTGACGGCAATTTTGAGCACGTTGAACAGGCGCTTACGGGTCATGGTTGTATTCCCCTGGCCCCTTGCGAAGGTTGGGCAGCAGCTTTCAGGCCAAAAGCATCTTCGCTCACCAGAAATCAGCCCATTAGCAGGGCTATTCGCAACCTTCGCAAGGATGTGACTGTACCACCTCAATCGGATGCAAAAGCAGGCGGTCTGCGACGGCCTTTCCACGGACAAGCACCGGCAGCCGGGCCAGCGTCGCCCGGTCGTACCAGCCCAGCTCTAGGTAATGCGGCCCCGGGGTCGCATCGGCGGCCACGGCGAAGCGATGCACCTGGACCACTACGTCACCGGCCCGCCAAGTGGTGGACGGCACGTGCAGTGCGTCCTGTCCGCCGTGCTCCTGGCTCTGCGCGTCCAGCAGGTGGGCGAAGATGGCTAAGTCTTGCTGAAAGGTGTCCTCCACTCGCCAGTAAGCGACCAGTTCCACCGTATCGCCCGGGGCAAAGCTCGTGCCGTTAAGCCGGTAAGCCAGAAGCGTCACCTGATCGTTGAAGCTCACCGGCAATGGCAATTCCTGCCGCACGCCCGGCGGTGGGTCGGTGGCGAAGTTCACCTCCGCGCTGACCCACACTGGCGACGTCTCCGCCAGGGCCGCAATCCTCTCCTCCAGTTCCGCTTGTCCCGTCCAGCGATAGACCCGGAACCAGGGGTTGAGGTCGTTGGAACGCAGCGTCCGTTCGGCGAGCAGTGTGGCGGCCGGCCATAAATCCGCGCCCAACGCCGTGTCCAGGTCCGCGCGAGCGGAGAACACGTAGCGCACTTCATCCTCGTCTTCGTCGTCCGTGGGGAACGCGGGGAAGAGGAGTCCGCCACGCCCATCACACCAGCGCACGTCCATGTCCTGGCGACGCAGCACGGTCTCGAAAATGTAGGGGTCGTGCCAGAAAGAGGGGTACTCCGTGGAGATCACCACTGTGCCCCCGGCGGGCTGGGCGTCCAGGTAACGGGCTATCTCGCGGAGGTTCGTGTGATACACCTCGCGCACGTCGGGCTCGTTGGCCCAGACGAGAAAATAGTCGTGAGCGGTGAGCCAGCCATTCCACACCAGCAGGAGGGCTAGGCCCAGCACCGCTGTCCAGCGCAGCAAGTGCCCGCGCTGCCAGAGCCGCCGGCCGAGCTCCACCACGCTCAAACCCACCAGCAGGTAAGCTACCGGCTGGGTGGCGATCAGGTGAATGGTGTTGTGCTCCGCGCCGGTGATCAAGCCGGGAATTATCCCCACCGCGAGCCAGCCGACCAGCAGCGCGTGGCGCGGGTCACGCCAGCGCCACAGGGCCAGCGCCAGCCCTCCGTAGAAGAACAGCGAGGTCAGCGGGTCGAAGATGGGCCGCCCGGGCAGGTTATATCGCCATCGCGGGTCTCCTCGAAATGAAAACACCCCCAGGCCGGAGATGGCGTTACTCACCACCGGGCGCGGATTTCTTCGCGCCAGCTCTTGCAAAGGATCGCCTAACTCGCCGATGCGGCCTTCAGCGCCGGGGTGGGCCCGCAGGTAAATGAACAGAGGAGCGGCAACGGCGATCATGAGAACAAAGAACAGGACGAGGGCGGGCCAGCGGTCTGTCAGCCGATCCCGGTGAGACGTCGCCAGGTAGAGGACGAAGAGCAGGAAGAGGAGCGGCATCGCTCGACTGGCCATGTACGTGTAAAAGCTCGCTCCGGCCAGTACACCTCCCGCCACCAGCCATCCCCGCGTTCCTTTGCCGGGGGCCGGCTCCACCCCACGCCAGAAACAGTAAATCGCCGGCACCAGCAGTAGCGGCAGGGTCAGCGGACGCAATCCCTGGCGGCTGGTGGCCACCGGCCAGAAGGAAATCGCCAGACCCATCGCCGTCGCCAGGGCTACGGGAACGCCGAACATCCGTCGCGCCAGGGCGTAAGTGCCCAGAATCACCCCCAACCCGCAGAGGGCGCTGGTCAGGCGCAGGCTGATTTCATTAACGCTTACGCCGCTGAGGGCCGACACACCGGCCACCAGGTAGCAGTATAGCGGCTCGTGCCCGTAGTTGGTGGCGAAGTACAGCGGACGCACGCCGCGCAATACCCACGCTGCGTCGTGCCCGTTGGCTGCCTCGTCGTGGGTCAGACCCGGCGGCACGCGGTCCAACTGGTACATACGAAAGAAGGCAGCCACCACCAGGATAGCTACCAACGCGACGATCTCCAGCCGGCGGTCGAAACCACCAGCATCTCTCGTTACCTCACCCATCGCCGTCACTTTCCCTCGAAATAACGGCCCTAATCATACCCCAAATCGCCCCGTTTGGCAAACCTGCAAAGCCCCTTTGACAACCACGCCGATTAGTGCTAAAATAGCACCACTGCGTACAAGGGGTGGGGATACGGTGTACCGGACATCAACGTCGAATCCGAGAGCGATACAGGGTTAGCTTCCTCAATCCGCCTGGGAAGGATGGCTAACCTGTTTTTTGGCACGCAACACGCACCACGCAATACGTACTTAGCAAAACCGAACCGCGATTTGTAAGAACCAATTGATCCGTGTCCAAATGTTTAAGGAGGTCAGTATGAGTGAGCTTATCGAAATCCGCTGGCATGGCCGCGCCGGACAGGGGGTGGTGACTGCTGGCGAGCTGTTGGCCGAGGCCGCGCTGGACGAGGGCAAGTACTTCCAGGCCTTCCCCGACTACGGCCCGGAGCGGATGGGCGCGCCGGTGAAGTCTTATACGCGCATCAGCGACGAGCCCATTGACTTTCACTGCCAGATTCTAAACCCTGAGGTAGTGATCGTGGTCAACCCCAATCTCCTCGGCGTGGTGGACGTGACCGAGGGATTGAACCCCGACGGTACGTTGATCGTCAATACGCCGGAGACTCCGGCCACAATGCGCGAGGCCCTCAACTTCACCACGGGCAAGGTGTGGACTCTGGACGCGACCAAGATCGCTATGGACACCCTGGGGCGCGACATCCCCAGCACCTTGATGATCGGCGCAGTAGTCAAGGCCACCGGAATGGTCAAGCTGGACAGCGTGATCCACCTCATCCGCGAGAAGCTGGGGGCCAAGCTACGCGAGCAGGTAGTGGAAGCAAACGTGACTGCCGTCAAGCGTGCGTATGAAGAAGCGGTTGAGGGCTAATATTTTATGGAGGAACAGATGCCAAACTTAGAAGCAACCTGGAAAGAGGCCTCGCCAGGCGGGGTGGTCTACGAGGCCGGTAATTCCGTCGGATACATCACTGGTGGATGGCGCAGCTTCCGGCCCATCCGTGACATGAAACAGTGCACGCACTGTATGATCTGCTGGGTGTACTGCCCCGACTCGGCCGTCGTGGTCAAGGACGGCAAAGTAGTCGGCTTCGACTACGACCACTGTAAGGGTTGCGGGATTTGCGCCCAGGAGTGCCCGGTCAAGGTCAAAGAACCGCACGAATACACCGGCCAGATGGGCAAGGTCATCCAGATGGTGCCGGAGACCGAGTTCGAGGGTTGGTAGGAGGAATATCATGGCAAAATCAATCGTAAAGGCTCTGGATGGGGCCCAGTCTGTGGCCAATGCCATGCGGCAGATCAATCCTGACGTGGTAGCGGCTTATCCCATCACCCCACAAACAGCAGTAGTACAGAACTTCTCGCAGTACGTCGCCGATGGTGTAGTGGACACTGAGTTCGTTACTGTCGAAAGCGAGCACGCGGCAATGAGCGCTTGTATCGGCGCTTCGGCTGCCGGCGGGCGGGTGATGACCGCCACCGCTTCGGCAGGCCTGGCGCTGATGTGGGAGGTGGTGTACGTTGCTGCCTCCATGCGCTTGCCCATTGTCATGTCGGTGGTCAACCGCGCTCTTTCCGCCCCGCTGAATATCCACTGCGACCATTCGGACTCGATGGGCGCGCGCGATGCGGGCTGGATTCAGATTTACGGCGAGACCGCGCAGGAAGTCTACGACAATACCTTGCAGGCCGTGCGCATTGCCGAGCATCCCGACCTGCTCGTCCCGGTGATGAGCATGCAGGACGGTTTTATCACCGGCCACGGCGTTGAGCGAGTGGAACTGCTGGACGACGCCGAGGCTAAGAAATTCATCGGCACCTACAAGCCCAAACATTCGTTGCTGGACGTGGACAATCCGGCCACCTACGGGGCGTGGGATTTCTACGACTTTTACTTCGAGCACAAGCGGCAGCAGACCGATGCGTTGAGCAAAGCGATGCCCGTCATCGTCCAGGTGGGCGAGGAGTACGGTAAGCTGACCGGCCGCAAGTATGGGATTTTCGATCCTTATGAGATGGACGACGCCGAGATAGCTATCGTGGTTCTCAGCTCCACGGCGGGCACGGCACGCACAGTGGTCAAGGCCCTGCGCCAAAAAGGAATCAAGATTGGGCTGATCAAGCCGCGCGTGTTCCGTCCCTTCCCGGCGCGGGAGTTTGTCGAGGCTCTGGAGGGCGTCAAGGCCGTCGCTGTGCTGGATCGCTCTATATCCTTCGGGGCGATGGAAGGCGCAGGTCCCCTCTTCTTGGAGTTGTGCGCAGCTCTGTACGCCTACGGCAATGGGCGGGGGCCGCTAGTAGTGGACTACATCTTTGGGCTGGGTGGCCGCGACGTGATCCCGGCCTACATTGAACAGGCGGCGCAGGACATTCTGCACATAGCCGAGACGGGCGAGCGGGGTGACCTGGTACGCTATCTGGGGCTGAGAGAATAGGGGAGGAATGACAATGGCCATCAAATTGAAGGAATTGGCAGGTAAGAGAGAAGAACGTCTGGTTCCTGGACACCGTCTGTGCGCGGGCTGTGCGGAGTCCGTAATCATCCGCCAGATTGTGAACGCGATTGAAGAACCCATCGTCATCGCTACGGCCACGGGTTGCACGGAAGTCGCCACTTCGGTATTTCCCTGGACCTCGTGGCGGGTGCCCTGGATTCACAGCGCTTTCGAGAACGCGGCGACTACCGCTGCCGGTGCGGAGGCCATGTACCGTTCGCTGGTACGCCAGGGAAAGATCGAGGACAAGAACATCAAGTTCCTGGCCATCGGCGGTGACGGGGCGACCTATGACATCGGCTTACAGTGGATCTCTGGCACGTTCGAGCGCGGACACAAGGTCATATACATCTGTCTGAACAACGAGGCCTACATGAACACCGGCATCCAGCGCTCCAGTGCTACTCCGTTGGGTGCGCACACCACCACTTCGCCGGCCGGCACGGTCATTCCCGGTAAGCAACAGTGGCGCAAGCCGCTGACCAGGATCATGGCCGCTCACGACATCCCCTACGTGGCCCAGGCCAGCCCGCATCGCTGGCGTGACCTGATGGGGAAAGCGCAGAAGGCGGTGGCGGCGGATGGCCCGGCGTTTATCAACGTCATCTCCCCATGCCCTCGCGGCTGGCGACACGATTCCAGCATGAGCATTGAAGTGGCCAAGATGGCAGTGGAGACCTGCTACTGGCCGCTGTACGAGGTGCGCAATGGCACCGAGTGGACGTTGAACTACAAGCCCAAAAAGAAACGGCCGGTCACAGATTGGCTGAAGATGCAGGGCCGCTTCCGCCACCTGTTTACCCCGCAGTTCGAGTACGTCCTCGATGAACTGCAAGCCAAAGTGGACGAGGAATGGGAGAGACTTCTGGCCCTCTGCGGCGAGTGATAAAGGGAACGGGCCTCGTGACATTGCGATAGAATTGGACGGGTAGACAGCGTTGTCTTGTCTACCCGTCTTGGTATGCTGAGCGCGTGTGAAAGACGCGAGAACAGGTCATTGATGGCCCTGCCGGGCAACCGGGCGTGATGCGTATTCCGTGTTGCGTGACCGGACGGAACACGCAATACGCATCACGCAACACGTAACACGCTTTTTCAGGAGGCATCTCATGGCAGTTGAACGGGTACACGTATCCAATCATCCCCTCATCCTGCACAAGCTCAGCCTGCTGCGCGACGTGAACACCAAACCCAAGAAATTCCGCGAGCTCGTCCGCGAGCTGGCCATTCTGCTGGCCTACGAGGCCACCGCCGACCTGGCCCTGGAACCCGTGAACGTCGTGACTCCGATGGGCGAGACCAGGGGGCACACCCTCAAGGAGAAGATCGGGCTGGTGCCCATCCTGCGCGCCGGGCTGGGGATGGTAGAGGGCATCTGGGAGATGATGCCCGGCGCTGAAGTGTGGCACATCGGGCTCTACCGGGACGAGCGCACTCTGCGCCCGGTGGAATATTACAACAAACTCCCCGTGGACCCGACAGTGCAGGTGTGCCTGATCGTGGACCCCATGCTGGCCACCGGTGGCTCCGCCGTGGCTACGGTGAACATCCTCAAAAAGTGGGGTGCACAGCGCATCAAGTTCGTGGGTATCATCGCCGCCCCGGAGGGGATCAAGGCTCTCACCGCAGCCCATCCCGACGTGGACATCCACGTGGCGGCGGTGGATGATCACCTCAACGAGATTGGCTACATCGTACCCGGCCTGGGAGACGCCGGCGACCGCCAGTTCGGCACCGGCTGAGGAGTGTAGCCATGAGATTTCATTACTACCCTGAGACCGACTCGCTCTATATTGACCTGTCTGAAAAGACGAGCGTGGAGTCACGCGAGGTCGCGCCGGGCGTGGTGTTGGACTTTGATACCGAGGGGCATCTGGTCGGCATTGACATTGACTACGCCAGCCGAGTGGTCAATCTATCACGCCTGAAAGCGGTCAGCCGGTTAAGCGGATCAAGCCGATATGCCGATCATTCTATCCGTTTAATCGGATTAATCGGCTGACTGCTCAGTACGCTGACACACGCTGCCCTGGGGGGTGAGTCAACCACCTCGGGGTGAGCACACCTCGGAGGGAGAGTATGTTCAAACGAGTCGTAGTTACTCTGTTATTGCTACTGGCTCTGGCCATCATCGGCTGTCTGGAAAGCCCTGACCAGTCGGCGACTATACCGTCGCCGACGCCGCAGCCGGCCCCGGCCGGGGAATCGGTCTCCGTCCGGCCGCTGGTGCTGATTGGACCGGGGTTCCTGCTCTGATTATGAACAGTTGGATGCCTTTCGCGGTGGTGTTCGTCACCGCCTGCGGGTTGGCCCTGGTTGTCACGCCGCTGGCCGGACGGCTGGGGTTGCGCTACGGCATCGTGGACCGGCCCGGCGGACGGCGACGCCATCGAGGAATCGTATCCCGCCTGGGTGGAGTGGCCCTGTACCTGGCTTTCACCGCCGCACTCCTGATCTCCCTGCCGCTGCGTTCCTGGCTGCCCCCCGGCCCGCTAGGTCCCGACCCCAAAGAGATGATCCGCCTGACGGCTGTGCTCCTCGGCTCGACGTTCATCTTCACTGTCGGTCTGCTCGACGACAAGTATGAACTAAGCCCCACGTTGCTCTATCTGGGCCAAACCATCGCTGCCCTGATTGCCATCGCCGGGCTGGTGTTCATCGAGCGGGTGATGAATCCCTTCACCAACGAGCTGACTGTGTTCCCCTGGCCGTTGATCATTGCCTTCACCCTCTTCTGGTACGTGGGGATGATGAATACGGTCAACTTCCTCGATGGATTGGACGGCCTGGCGGCAGGGGTAGCGGCCATCACCGCCGCCGTGCTGACAATGCTCATGCTGCGTGCGGGACAGTACAGCGTGGCCCTCCTGCCTCTGGCCCTGCTGGGAGCGACTCTGGGGTTCCTGCCCTATAACTTTCACCCGGCGCGAGTGTTCATGGGCAGTTGCGGGTCGTTGTTTCTGGGGTTTGCCCTGGCTGCCCTGTCACTGGTGGCTGGGGCGCGGGTAGCCACGATCTTGCTGGTGTTAGGCGTCCCTATCCTGGACGTGGCCTGGCAGATATTTTCCCGCCTGCGCCGTGGACGGTCCATTGGCCGTGGGGACAGGGGACACCTGCACTTTCGCCTGCTTGACCTGGGGCTCTCCCAGCGGCAGATCGTCGGCCTGTATTGGGGGTTCAGCGCCGCTTTTGGCGTCCTGGCCCTGACGCTCTCCTCACGGCTCTACAAACTCATCGCCATCATTGGCCTGGGTGTGGTAGCGCTGATTGTGTTGCCCCTCGTCTCACGACAGGCTCCAGCGGAGTAAAACCTGGGATGGGCGAGGATAAGGCGAGAGAAATTATGGTGACTGCACGCCGGATATGGCTGGGGATACAGGTATTGGTGATCGCCCTGATCCTGGTCTTCGGCGTGCGTCCCCCCCGGCCGCTGGTCACCCTGGGCCCACAAAGATACGTAGAGACCATCAATCCCAAGATGGGAGTGCACACCCGCCTCACCGACGAGGTCGAGAAGTGGAAAATCAAACGCACTCTGGAGATGGTGCGCGAGATGGGCACGCCATGGATCGTGGAGTATTTCCCGTGGGCCTACTACGAGGGTGAGAAAGGCTCCTACGATTGGTCCCATCCTGATCTGGTGGTAGATCACGCCCGCCGCCAGGGATTGACCGTGGTCGCCCGGCTGGGGTACGTCCCGGGGTGGGCGCGTCCTGAGGACAGCGCCTTTTCCTATCTAGATGTAAAACACTACACCGATTTTGGCGATTTCGTGTACGCCTTCGTGGACCACTTCCGTGGCCGGGTGCAGTACGTCATCATCTGGAACGAGCCTAACCTGGCGCTGGAGTGGGGCTTTCAGCCGGTGAACCCGGCCGAGTACACCGCCCTACTGCGCATCGCCTACGCGCGGGCTAAAGAGGCCGATCCCCAGGTGCAGGTCTTGGCCGGGGCACTGGCTCCTACGCTGGCTCCGAAAGGCCACCCCGAGGGAATGAACGATCTGGATTACCTGCAAGGGATGTACGACGCCGGGGCAGCGGACGTTTTCGACATTCTGGCT